>OFRE01000341.1_pt1 | contig 12981 bp, 17 predicted proteins | sample 1543061 | NCBI WGS metagenome assembly OFRE01 (sample SAMN07774218, study PRJEB24372) | wastewater metagenome | isolation source: Exp Tend NO 50WW | collected 2016-02
GCCTCTAGCTGCTTCTGCATCGAAGTCCAAAGGTCTTCGTATGCCGTGCTGATTTCCGGCACGTTTTTAAGCATCAGTTTGTATTCTTCTTCGGCGGCTTTTGCGAGGTCTTTTGTGGCCTCTTCCATCTCCTTGGTCAACTTGATATTGACCGGCTGCTGACGCGCTAATTTCTGAATCGCTTCTGCGTATTGCTCTGTAGAAATCTTCCCTTCACGTTGCGCGCGAACTAGAGTTTCAACCTCTTTTCTGAATGATGAATCGACACCGGCATCTTTCCCATTGAGCTTGTCGAGCAACGATTCGAGCGCTTTAGCGAAAGCCTCTGCCTCTTTTGATGCTTTTTCCGACGCCGGTTTGAAGTCGGCAATCTTCTTGTTTGCACGATCCATCGCGCCTTCAATTGCGCGGAGCGAATCGGGAACTTGCGGACCAAACGCGGCACGGAACTTGTCGGCAAAACTGTTCTTAGTGAACGAGTCGGCGAGTTTGTCAAAATCTTCCTGAGCGTATGAGGCCCCCTGTCCAAGCCTTGCTAGAGCCGCTCGTGCATCCTCTATTCCTTTCGCCTGTGCCGCACCGTTGCCGAGGCTCGTTATCGCCTTGGCTACGCCTAAAAAAACCTCGCCAGCGGTTACCGCTTCAACGGCCAGACCAGCAAGAAAGACACCAGCCATTTTGAAGGCCGTAGGAATAGCTCTCGCAACGTCAATAACTTGACCGACGAACACAATCGAGTTCTCAGTCCACCGACGAATAGAGCCGTCGTCAGTTAGTTCCTTGATCGTTTTTTGCAGGCCTTCGCCCGCGCGTTTCTGCGCAATAAGCGACTCAATAAATTGGTTCGCTACTGGCAGAATCTCAGAGACAACTTGTCGCTTTAGGTCAAGATTCGCAAGACCTAGCCGCTTCAAACCCTTTTCGTAGTTTTCCGCTTCTGATGCCTGTTTTGCGGTGACGGTTGTCACCAAGTCGCCAGCGTCCGCAAGGTCTTTCAGGTACGGCAACAACTCCGCACCAGCCTTGCCATACAAGGCCAAAGCAAGCGCCGCTTTGCCCGGGCCTTTATCGCTGAACTCTGATAGCTTTTTGGCTACCTCTTCAGTGATTTCCGCAGCGTCTTTGAGATTGCCGTTAGCGTCGCGCGCAGCAACCCCGAGATACTCAAGAGCCTTACCGGCACCCTTTGTTTCTTCGTCCGCGTCAACAAGCCCTTTGTTCAGCTTTATCAGCGCCCCTTCGAGCGCGCCGAACGCTTGACCACTGATAATTGATTGCGCTTCAAGCCGTGACAAGTTTTCGACGGTTGCGCCAGTTTTTTCAGAGGCATCATCAAGCGCTGACAGCCCCTTCACGGTGTCTGTAAAAGCGCGTATAGACGCATCTGCGGCGCGTGACGCTGTTTCCAGCGCGATCAACTGACCGGCAAATGATCCAAGCGCAGCACCGGCAACGCCATTGATGGACGCGCGAAAATCGTCGAGCCCTTTTTGCGCGCGCTTTAAGCCCTCGCTAAACTGCGCCGAATCCAGCGCGAGTTCAGCGACCAGCCTGCCGAGTGCTGCCACTTGTTTATCCGTTCATTAGGTTTTGGAAGGCCGCGCGGTAATCGACCGGCGCTGTTTCTTCGGCTTCAACTGGTGCTCCCCAATCAATCAGGAAGTCATCGAGCTTGGTGCCCGAGTTGCCAGCTAAACCCGCGATCTGTTTTTTGAGTAACGCGAAGTTGATGTCTTCGCGCTGGTGTCCGATAGGCTCAGTCCGCATGAACTCCTGCCAATACTGAAACTCAAGACCCGGCATCTCCGCCATTTCGCCAAGCGTCCGCCGGAGCGACAACGCCAGACGCATGACCTGACGAAGAGCCGGGCTCAGTTTGGGGCGTCAGTCAGCCCCTTGTTCATCGCCGAAATCGTCTCCAATGGAAGCGATTGCAGAAACGTGATGTCTTCCGGGTTGTCAGGATCGAATACACGAACGCCCTTCGCGTCGCAGATCAAACGAGCCAGCGCTTTCGCGGTGTTCGCCTTGAGCCGTTCCGACTTTTGTTCAGGTGTGTCGTTCTCGCCAGACTCCGAAAACTCATAGTCGGCAAGGGTTACAGACTTGATGAAAAGAGGAACCTCAAGCCCTTCGATTTCAACTTTACGTGGTGCCTTGCTGGCGATTGCAGCAAGGGCTTTACGAATGTCGCTCATTCTTTTTCCTTAGAAATGAAAAACCCCGCCGAAGCGGGGGATTGGTTAGACGTAGTAGGTTTCTTCAGCACACTTCTTGAAAGAGAAGTCCGCAGCCCATGCCTGCCCGACCGCGCCCTGCCAGTTCGCAGACTGGACAAAGACCGGAACCATCACGCCGCCATTGGTCGCTGACGTCGGGAAGACGATCTTCACGGGGAATTTCGTTCCGTTGGTCTGGAACGTACGCAGCGAAATCTGTACCGCACCTTGAGACAGTTTGTTGCCGCTGACAGAGAATGAGCCGGTATCGGCAAGGCCTGCTTCGTAGGTCTTAGCGGTGTCGCACATACCCGTGGTGTCGATTTGTTCAACCGATCCGCCCTGCGAGTTGATGGACTTCGCCTCGCACATACGCGACATCGTGTAGCCCTGTGCAGTACCGGCTGAACCGTAGGTCGTGTAAGAAGCAGTCGAGAGAACCGAGAGTCCTACGGTCAATTGGAATGTGTCGGTCGCTTTCGCGGTGACCACGCCCCAAATGCCGTTGACCTCCGTCATGCCGACAACGCCGTCGATATAGACGACGTCGCCGTTGTTGTATCCGTGAGCGACTGCGGTGAATACACCGGGCGTCGCCTTAGAGATACCAGTGATTGTTTTTGTTGCTGGAAGCGTCGAAGACGGGATGTACAGTTCGGACCCCGCGAAACGCATTGCTGTTGCCATGATGGATTCCTTTCAGGAAATAAAAAACCGCCCGTAGGCGGTCTGGTTTTGTGAAGTGACTACTTAAACGCTCGCGGCGTCTTCCCAACATCGAACAGAAATCAACGCTCGGAAGAGCTTTGTTTCCGGTTCAAAGTCTGTGCTGAAGCCTTCAATAGCTTCGACGAGTGACGATGCAGAAAGCGCAGTCAATGTGGACTCGCGCAATGCGCATAAATCTTTGTGGTTGTCGTGATAGCAATCGACCTGAAACAGACGTTCGCTGTCTCGTGTTGACCCGCATACCGTCGAGTCAGGAACGCTGGAGACGTTGCTGAATACGATGAATGGGGCCGCTGTTCCCTGCTTTGCCATCAAAGGAAAAGCCTTGGTGCTGACCAGCGGAGAAAGAAGATTGAACAGTTGAACTTCGGTCATTCTTTGTACCGCTCAATTCCCTCTTTGAGTTTTTGTGATACGACCTCTAGCACTCGCTCACGCGACTCTTCAAACGCGGGCCGCATGAATGGGCGAGCCGCTTGTTTGCTGGTGCCGAACTCTGTGAATCGCCAGTACCAAGGATCGTCCACGTCCTTGACGGCGCGGCCCTGCTTTTTGGCCCTGCGCTTTTCGTCTCGAATCTGCCCGTGGCGAACGCCGATATTGATCTGCAAATAGTCTTCGCTGGTGGCTTTGTTGACCTTCCCGGCGATGTTGCGAATCGTCGCGCCCGTATCAATCACGCCTTTGGCTTTGGCGATTTCAGCCGCACGTTTCTTGACCACCTGAGCGCCAGCAACCGCAGCGCTACGCATGATTTTCTTACGCATCTTTACTGGCAACAGCGCAAGATTTGCCGCGATCTCCGCGCCTCCAGAAAACGTCATGCCAGTTTTAACGGCCATCGTTCACGCCTTCGGTCGCCATGATGTGAATTTCGCGGTGTTCCGTGAACTGATCCGATGCGCCGTGTACGTTGTAGGTTTTGCCGTCGCACGTAATCCTGTCCTGCGGGAGGATGTCCAACGGGTAACGGACGCGGATGCGAACACCTGTTTCCGCTTGAATCTGCTCAGAACCCCAATACTCGCGGTTCCTGCCCGGCTCTATCGCGCCCCATACAGACGTGACAGTTGACCATTCAACGCGCTCTCCACCGTCCGTGTCACGAGTGGTTGACTTGCGCTGCACCGTTATGAAGTTGCGCAGCTTGCCGATTCTCACGCCCAGACCTTGTACGTATCGAGCAGAGACTTAACCGCCATCGGAAGTTCAGCAACAGTCGGACCAACAACCACCGATTCCCGGTTTTCGTAGAGATGCCCGATTGTCAGAAGCATCGCAGCCTTAACGGTTGCCGGTGGTGTTGCTGCGCCTGCGACATAGACGACACGCACGACGTTTGCGGCGTATAGCGTTTCAGGCCATTCCGTACCGTAGGCGCGAATCACCCATGACGTGTGGCTGAACGTGTCCAGTGTGTACGCGGAACCCGCTAGCGTTTGTTCTGCGCCGTTTGTATCGATGTATTTCAGCGATGTGATTGCGGTGACTGGCGATCTTGGCAAATCAATCGCACCATCGGGGAATTCGTCTAAGCGAAGCTCTAGCGTTTGGCTTCCGATGCTGCGTTGTGTGTAGTGCTCGCATGCTTCGCGCGCTGCCGTAATCCACACGCCAATCAGCGCATCTTCTGCGGTGTCGGTAACGCGCAAATGCAGTCGAGCATCGGCCAGCGTCACCGGCTCTGTCGGTGGCGTGATGACTTTGAAGCCCATGTGTTACCTGTTAGATGTTTGTTTGTTGTTTCGTGTCGCGCCGCGTGATGTGGCGCGCGTTGATACGGTTGCGGCGGTTCGGTCGTTCATCGCGGTGGCGATGCGTTCGCCCGAATCCGTGGCCGTTCTAATCGTTACCGTCTGTAATGCGCGCGCGGCTGATTCGCTCGCTAATCGCTCCGATGGTTGGCTGTCACGTCCGGCACGGGAGCCAATAACAACCGCGACAACTTCCGCTACTCGTCCGAACCATTCGCCAGCCCAGCGACCTAACCAATTGCCTTGCATTAGGACGCGTCTAAATCTGTAATTCCACGTTCGCCAGCTGCATAAGTGCCGTCGATACGTGTCTTTGTGCCATCCAACGACTTGAAGCGCGGCGTAGCGCCTTCTAACCCTGTTGCTGAACCCGCTGCGTGGGAAACAATCAGCCGCAAAATTTCTGCGGCGGTGTATCCCGATTCAATAATTTCAGTCCAAGGGTTTGACGCGCTTCCGGCGTCGTTGAGTTTTTCACCCATTGAACCGACGTTGTTGTTATCGACAGCGCCCGCCGCCCATACCGCACTTGCAACGGACTGCGGCGTCAGCACCGAACTGTCAACCGTTGTCGCGACCATGTAGCCGAGTGCGTAGGGTTGTGCGTTTGCGGTGATCGTAAAGACCGCCGTTGCCGCGCCCCATGCTGTCGCGCCTGCGGTTGCCGACGCGGTGAATACCATGCTTCCCGATGCGCTGCCAGCGGCTAGACCTGCGATGTTCGCCGTGGCACCAATCGAAAACGCTGCGGTGGCTACACCACCCGCGAGCGAACCGCCGATTGCGGTGCCGTTGATCGCGAACGATGCGAGCGCTACGCCGGGTAAGCCGCTTGCGCCATTGGCCGCGCCCGTGACTGTGAACGACGTTCTGGCAACAACCCTGCCAGCGGTGCGCGGCGCAAAGTAGGCGCGCCCGGCCATGAATCCAGCGGGTAGCGCGTCGTATGCAAACAAGGCATTGCCAGCGCCACGGCTGCGCATCATGCCGGGTTTATTCCAGTTCGCGCGGTCGTTGAATCCGACGGTGCCGGTTAGGTATTTGTTCGGGCTTTTGTGGAGCACCGAATAGTTGCCCAGCAGCATTTAGACCTTCCAGACGGTCTGAGTGGTGAAGTTGTACGGGGTGTTTACGGGCGTTGCGGAACCCGCCAATTGCAACCAACTCAAGCACGCACCGTCGGGAATAACCGGCATAGACGGCAACTGGTTGAAATAGTCGCGCTCACCCGGCACACCCAATGTCGTAAGCGGTAGCGGCAATCCAATGGGCTTGCACAACACGATGCAGTAAACACCGCTTGTCATGGTGGCACTCTGTTGAATCGTTTGAATCGAGAGAATGCCGTTATCGCCACTTTGCAGCGGCATGAATGGGCCGTATTTGCCAACGCCCGTACCCGAGTAAAGGATCTGTCCAACCGGCGCGGCAGTGTTGGCAATTGGCAACGATGGAGCGACCGGTGTTAAGCGTCCGGCGGTGCTCGCTGGATTGGTGTAGCTGAGTTTCAGCGTAGGCGTGCCCGCGCCCATGACAACGACCGGCACAATGAAGGCTTGAACGCCTTTGCCGTCTGCGTATCGCGGGTAAGTCTGCGAGCCGAGAATGGTTTGCGCGGTCGTCAATGTGACCGTCGAAACCGGGATAAATCCGATGATGTCAACGAGTTGAAAGAACGACGGCGCGGAAGTAGCCGCAGCGCTCACAACGCTTGCGTTCAGCAGTTGCTTTACCGCCGCGCTCACGTTGCCACCATGCGGGACAAAGCTTGCTGTAGCGGTGCCGGTGATCGTTTGTGACGTGACTGTCTGCGAGATGTTGACCGTGTAAGTGCCGCCGTTGTTTGAGCCGGTGCCAGTGCCCAACGCGGTGATGTAAGTGCCCGCCGCAACGCCCGTGCCGGTGAGCTCCATACCAACGGTGAATCGTCCGCTTCCGTGCGTGGTGTCGGTGAATGTCGTTGTTGCAATAGAGCCGGACGTGGCGGCGGTCGCTGCGGTGGTGGTCGTGGTGTCGCTAACGGGTTGAAACGTGAGATTCGTACCGGAGCCGATAACCGCGTCCCACGGAATCATGCCTGCGCCTTTGCTGAGGTCATACCAGACGCCCGCCGTTTGCACGGTTACGCTGTGCGTGTTTTTGCTTGCCATCGTGACCAGAGTGTCACCCGCTGCGAGCGCTGCGGCTAGGTCGTCTTGCGAGTTAATCGGCATTGTTTTTCCTTACGCCCAAAGTGTTTTGATGTAGCCGAAAATAGGCGCGCCTGATAGGTTGCCAGCAGGGAGTGACAGCAAATTTAGATAGGCGTCGTCTTGAATGATTGGCAGCGCTGAATCGTCGGTGAAGTAGTCACGTTCGGACGGTGCGTCAACGCCGCGTATGTAGTGTTTTGCGATAGGCTTTACGAGCACCAGCGCGAGTAGTCCAATGTCACCTACGCCGTCGAACTGAATCGATTCAATCAGCCGAACGCCTGTGTCGCCAGCCTGTAGCGCCATGAATGGCGCGCGCGAGTCAGCAACCGAGCCGCCGCTACTTGCAATCGTGCCGTTAATGGCCTGAGTGCCGATGATGTGGCGCGGAGTCTTGCGACCTGCTACGCCGTCGCTGTTGGTGTACGTCACCACGAAACCAGCCGAGCCGCCCACTTGTGGCGCAACGACAACCGGCATGATGCGCACGCCGTTACCGTCGGTGTATCGAGAGAGTCCGGCGGTGTTGTCTAAGAATTGTTCGTCCGTGTCCGACTCGTCAATGAACGAATAGAAACCCAAATAATCGAGTAAGTGCAGCGTCAGCGGTACAGCACCAGCGGTTGCGGTTTGCGCCTCAAAAACACGCAGCATCTTTTTCTTCGGGGCAACGTTGCCGCCGTGTGGAATGCCACCGTCGCTACTCTGTGACATTGGCGTAAACACGCCGCTAGGCCCGATGTAGTTATTCGGGCGTGGATTGCCCGGACTCATACTTAAATCGAACCACACGCCCGCGCCGGTTGTCTGCGTTGGCTGTTTACGCCAGCCAGATAGGAACGTAAAACCGTCTTGCTCTGCGTCAGCGATTTCGCGGAATCCTAAGACGGCGGTCATTTACTCAGCCGTCACCGTGACGTCGCCGGGCGCGAAGATTGGTTGAATGTTTAGGTTAATGTCGAGCGTGTCGTTCAGCGCGGCGATTATGCCCATGCTGATCGCGCCGGATGCCGTATCGACAATGACCATTGCGCGGGCTTGCTGGGTTGCGCCTGCATCGGTGCGTTTTCCGAAAAGGAATTGCGACGCGTTGGTGAAAGACGAGCCGCCGTCTGTCCAAGCGGTTGCCTTGGTGATTGGAATTCGTGCGTATCCCGTATAGGTGAGCTCCGACGCAATCGGCGCGGCCTCATCAGGGGCGGCAAGCGATACCAATGCGGCGTACTGCGTAGCGCCCGCGCGATATGACGGGTCTGTGCCCTGCAAGAACATCTTGAGAGCGGCGTTTTCTGTTGCGTTACTGAGTGACATTTTGTCCAACCTTCATAAAGTTCAGGCCTTAATGCAAAACGCCCTCACTAGGAGGGCGCTTCACGCTTTGGCCTGTATTACGAGGTCGTGCCCGGTCCCATCGCGTTAGCGATAACCGTTGCGTCTTGAGTCGTCGGGCGGTACTCAGCCTTGTACTGAATCGCCACAATGCCGTTTACAACAGCGTTAGCCGTGGTACGGGTCAGACTCGCGAACATGTAGCGCATGGCCGGGTCGTACACGTCAACAACCAGCGCCGCGCTGTCAGCATCAGACGCACCAGCGGTAAACGCTGACGTAGCTTTTTGCGTAACAGGGGTCGGCGAACTGGTGCTGCTTGCCGTGTTGCCTTTTGCGGTCAGCGTGAGGACACTGGTCGCAGTGACATCGCCGAGTAGCGCGATAAACATCACGCCGTCGTAACCAGTCATGTCGAGAACGGTTGATAGGACTTCGGTCTGTGCGGCTACGGCTGCGCCCGCCACATACGCGACCTTCACGTTTTTCAGAAGAGACATTTTGTTTCCTTTCGGGGGATTTGTTGGAGCGCGTGGGGATGCGCGCCCCGTTGGTTACTAGGCAGACAGCTTGAGGAACTTTACAGCCTCAGTGTTCTGCGCACCCCCACCCGTACGCTTCGTGCTGTAGAACACGACATACGGTTTCGCGGTGAACGGATCGCGCAATGTGCGGATGCCCATGCGGTCAACGATCAGATACGCCTGCTTGAAGTCACCGAACGCCAGCGACAGCGAGTCGGTTGCTTTAGCTGGCATGTACTGATCGATGCGCACCGGGTAGCCGAGCAAACGGTCAGGTTGACCGGCTTGCAGTGACGGCTCCCACAGATAACGGTCGCTGGTGGCTTCCTTCATCTTGCGGATGTCGGTACGCAATTCGCGGCGCATACACCACGTTGCGTTTTGCAAATACTGATCCTTGAAAGCCCCAAGAAGGTCTTGCAGCGGGTCAGCCTTGGTCGTGTGGAATGCACCGTTTGCGCCCGTCTTGACGTGCTCAAACTGGCCCCATGCACGGGCTTCGTCAGCAGTCGCAGCCGTGGTGTAGGACGCGAGGCCGCGCGGTTGCCCGGTGCCTGTGCCTTGCCAGAAGGCCAAACCCTCAACACGACCGAACTTGTCTGCGGTTTTCGCGGCAAGCCATGCCTCAACATCGGTTGCAGCGTCGTCGAGAATGCGTTGCGATGCTTTTGGCATTGCATACATTTCGTGCGCCTCAATGCGGTATTTCGCAACAGTTGGCGTCGCAGAGTCGGAACGGGTTCCGAGTTCAGAAACCCAACCAGCCGTAGCGTCGTCGTTGTCAATCAGCCCCTCAATGTCGTTAGTGCTGATCGTTTGCACGGTCGCAAGCTGACGCATGACAGACTGTTCGTACATCTTCGTAATGACGCTGCCAGTCGTTGCGTGCGGAAGCATATAGCCGCCGTCCGGGTCGCTGCCAGCGGACAGGGCTTTACGCTCATCCGATGACAGGTCATCAACGGAAACCCCGGCCAGCGTCTTGAAGAACGCCGATTTGTATTGCTTGTAACCATCCGTCGAGAGTTCTCCGGGGAACGGCTTGCCCTTGAGCTGGAAGTCAGCGCGGAGGGAGATATTGAAGCTCTTCGCCTCAAGCGCCAGATCGTTAGCGGCCTTGGCTTCGACGTCGTTCTGTGGGCGATTTGCCTTTTTCAACAGGTCGTCAATCGCAGCCTTTGCGTCATCCAACTTATCGAGGTCGGCGGAGATTTTTTCAACCTTCGCAGTCAGATCAGCAACGGCCTTACCTTCGGCCTTCGCTTTGATCAGTTCGTCGTTTGCCTCACGGAATGCTTTGAATGCTTTGCCTTGGTCTTCCAAGGTTTGAGCGATGTCTTTCAGTTCCATTTGATACCTTTCAGGAATAAAAAAACCGCCCGTAGGCGGTTGTCTGTGGTGGCGGATCGTGATCAGGCGACTAAAGGCGCCCGACGCATTTCCAGTAGCTTTTCGATGGTTTTCATTTCCTCGCTTTGATCCAATCGCACGACCTCACGCCGAGCAATTGCAAGCAAGCGCGAAACGAGCGCCTTCGATTCAGAACGGGATACGCCGCCTACCTCACGCAGGTACAGCTCGGCGCCGTTCAGGTCGCCGATTTCTTCAATAGTTTTCAGTCGTGCGGGCTCCAAATCAGGAGCGCCGGTAAATGTCGCGAGCGCTTTGCTGTGCGGGAACATCGCAGCCAGCGATTTCGCCGCCTCAAGAACATTCGTGGACACCATGCGCGGCTCCATCGGAGTCAGCGTCAAGGTGTCGCGCTTCAAAGGCCATGCCGTGATTTCGCCGTTCGGCTTGCGCAAGGTTTTCCCTCTCACAGCCTCGCTTGAGTTGCCCAAAACACCCGCTTCGATCAATTCCGACAGGAAATCAACGTATTTCGCGCGGCGATTCAGCACTCGTTGGACAAAAATGCCCTTTTCATCAACTTTTGCGGACTTCCAATCGACAACACCAAGAACATTGCTGTCATCAATGCCGAGACCATCAGGGTCTAAGCCGTGCTCAAAATCAACATAGAGCATGCCAATATCGGTGTAATGGCTGTCAAAACTGGTGCTTTTTGTGAAGAATTCACCAGCAATGTCACGCCCGCCGAACAGCACCATGTAATTGCCGACGATCAGCTCGTTTGGACTCTTTGAGAGAGCCTTTAGCGGGTTGTGTTCGGTGTTCATTTGTTACCTTTCAGGCCGGTGGCCCTGCGTTTGCTCCGCTTCGTGGTGGAAGTTGCGATGCTTCGCCGCCCATTGGGTTGAATTCCTCAAGTTGACGGATTTCGTCTTGCGTGAGCCACGCCGGGGATCCACCAGCGCCCAACGCTTTAGCGAAGTAGTCCGCGCGATCTTTAGAAGCGCCGCGCAGAAGACCGGACGCAATGAATTTGAAGTAGTAGCCTTGGCTGCGCTCTTGTTTGGTCAGTAGATTGATGTCCGCTGACTGTTCAATGCGCGAGTACCACGGCGCTAACGTGTGAATGACGTGAGCCAGAAACATTTGTTCTGCGCTGGCGTACGTTGTGGCTTTATCTGACTCGAAAACCATCAGCGGAGACACGCCAATGAAGCGGCAGACCTCCGTTAGCTGCATCTTTCGGGTTTCCAGATGCTGCGCATCGACGCCGGTCATTGACGTATTCAGGAATTTCGCGTTACGGTCAAGAACCATCGTCCCGCCCGTGTTCGCTGCGGCCTCGGCTTTCAACCAGTCGGAGAGCTTTTTGTGTTGCGCCGCGTCCAAAGTACCGTCAACAGAGTACAAACCAGAAGGCCGAACGCCGTTTTTATGCAGTCCTGCGTGGCTTTCTTCGGTTGCAATCGCCAGTCCAAGCGCTTCACGGGCGATATTCAGTACATCGATACCGATCAAGCCGTCCCACGATGGACCGCTGACGTGCCAAATCTGGTTTGACGGGAAAATCTGTTTCGCCCCGCTCTTTCCTGTAACCTCATAGACGATGCTGTAGTCGTCGTTCTGTACCTTCTTCACGCGGCCAGGATTCAGCAGGATCAGTTCGGCAACGCGCCCGCCCATGACAATGTTTTTGTACGCGTAGGCGTTACCTAATGCGGCGTGAATCGTCAGCGTCTCGCGAAACTCAAAACTGCTAGTCCAGTCGTTCGGCTGCGTTGCCATCAGGTCATAGTGCGGGTGATCGCGCGCCGGATCGATGCGTTTCAGTCCGTCAATGGTCTGTTCTTGAAACAACTTGAACGGAACCTGAGCTACACCCTGTGACAAAACCTTGAGACAGGCATAAAGCGCGGATACTTTGAACGCGCTATCGAGCGTTACCGTGGGACCAGCCTTCGAGGACCGGCCCGCCCTGAGCATTTCTTCCCATATCGCCAGCGGATCGCTCTTCCGTTCGGCCACAGCGTTCGCCAGAAACCCCATTACTTATCGCCTCGCGCGAGAAACCAGCCAGCGACAAGCGCGAACAACCCGCCCGTAACGTAGCCCAATGGCTCATAGACGAGCGCGGCCCCGTAGCTGATACCAACAGCCCCCGACATCATCAGGACGTCAGGCAACCATGATTTAGCCGCAGCAAGCGCGGTTCGGATTTGTTCTCTCACGCGCTTCCTAAATTATTAAGTGGTTTCCCAAAATGACCGCTCTTCGGGTTGTTCTTCAACCCACCCGCCGAATGCCATCAGCATTGCGACCATGTCGTCTATCTTGTCCGGGCTTTTTTTCTTGTCCGGAGCCATATTCAAATTCACATCTTTTCGCGCAACCAAGTTAGAAGCGCACCAGTTCAGCACCGGGTCAACGCCTGGCACGAAATTCCCGCCGATGTAGGCCCGTTCAAATTCCTGCATGGCCGGGTGATAGCTCTTCGGCCCTTGAATGAACGGCACCATGTTCATTCCCGCCGCCTCCAATTTAGGGGTCAGGCGTTTACTGTTCCATGTGTCATGGTTGACCGCCATGATCTTGAAGCGAGCGTGATCCTCAAGGATTCGCGCCTCGACTACATCGTGATCGATAACGCTACCGGGTATCTGCTCTATGTAACCAGCCGCAACCCATCCCGCATAAGGCACTGTGCCCCGTTCTGTACGCTTGCTGATCGCATCGGTACACACCCACCGACGACCCCATGTGTAGTAAACACCGTTTACAAGCCACACCAGACGCCAGCTACACAGATCACCCGTATCAGCAAGGTCCAGCCCGCCGTAACAGGGGTACGATTCCAGCCAATCCAGATCAATCGGCTTGACGC
>OFRE01000345.1_pt1 | contig 12908 bp, 18 predicted proteins | sample 1543061 | NCBI WGS metagenome assembly OFRE01 (sample SAMN07774218, study PRJEB24372) | wastewater metagenome | isolation source: Exp Tend NO 50WW | collected 2016-02
AGCGCTTGTATGGCTTGGTTGGCTATGGTGCGAATATCGTTTTTGTGTTCCTTTTCAATACGCCCATTCTGCCAGATAAAGTAAATAGCAATCGCAATCGGAAAGCCAAGAGTTTTTACTAATTCGTCTAGTCCCATATGTTACGCGCCCTTTGTTAAGTGTATCTTGGGCTATGATACCATAATCAGTTTGCTAAACGGTACTCGGTAAAGGTTATTGGCACTAAGCCCGTGTCGTGGCGAACCGTAGGCGTACCAGAGGTAGAGCGTGGTGCGAACAGGGTAAAGGTAACGATGTTGCCTTTAAGCGACATACGGACGTAGTAGTAGTAAAGCCCTGCGCTGGTAAAAATCAGATTGTCATTGTTTGCGTTAATCTGCCTCCAAGCGTCGTGGTACTTGCTATCTAAAAACTCAAAATACTGGTTGTAGTCGGAAGTGAACATATACGCCTGTAAAAAGCTGGCGCGCTCCGCAAGCACAAAGCTTATGCTGTTGGTGTACACGGTGCTGGTGTTTAGGGTCGTAGGCAGTACGAGGTTGCCCCGCTGGACGCTTACGTTCTTAAAAGAGTTGTAGGCGCTATGCAAAATCAGTTTGTCTAAATCAACAGCCATTATGCTTCAACTCCATAGTCTTTATAAATTGTATGATATATCGGGTAATTAAACCCGCTCAAGCTGGTATTTACAAAGTACAGCACAACGTACAGGTTTGTCCTGTCTGCCCAAGCCAGCATTGTTGGCGCAATCTCACTGGTGCGAACTTGGTTAGGGCTTTCGGGCAAGTACCACGCGTTATCTTGAAACGCCTCCATAACCCGCCCGTCCCTATACGGCTCATAGTACACGCGAAACAGGGGTACATAACCCAGATTGTGCGGTATCGTCAGTGTAGATTTAAAACCAGAACCGAACCAAAAATCTACGGACGGACCCGCCATAGAGCTAGTGCCACTTGACGAGTGTTTTTTCATATAGTTGCGGGTGCTGATAAATTGAAAATTGCCCATAGGTTAGCTTTCTATAAAGTCCAGAACGTAATACATCTGGTAATTAACTTGTACGCCTAAGTAGTGAACCGAAATAAAGTAAATATACTGGTCGTCCACCATAGCGCCCATTGTGGCGCCGAGTAGCCCAGTCGGTACGGGGTTTCCTGGGTTATAAATCCACGGCTTTTGCGGGTAGTAGTTCTCGCCGTCAATGCTCCATATCATCGTAATTAAAGCTTTGCGCCCGTAAGGGTTGGCGATTGTGTAAGTGTCAGACTTTGGCAAGTAGAACCCGCCCGAAAGCGTTGCTGCTGCTACTGAACGGGAAGCGGTTAGTAAATCAAAAGAACCCACGACTTTATCTGTTGAGCCGTCAGTTAAAAACGCCAGTAGGTCAATGTCTGAAAGACTAGGAGAAGGCATTGTAGACGTCCTCGCCCTCTTTACTGATAGCAATGCCAACAGTACCGTCAGGAAGAACGCCAATTATCATACGCCAAGTCGTACCGTCAAACAGCACTAAAGCATTCCCCGCTTGGGAGAATATAAGTTTGCCGTTGCTCGTGGCGATTTTTTTACTGCCTGATGTACTTGTAGCCATAAGCCCAGTATAACCTATTCTTCTGGGGTTGGTTGCTCGGGAAGCTCGCCACCAGCTTTAACAAAATCAGCTTCGGGGTCGTTCATAAGCTCGCGTACGCCACAGCCAGAACAGATACGTATTTTTTGTGGGTAGCCTTGCGGGGTTTGTGCGTCCTCAAAGCTTCGCTCTGTGTCTTGCTGACAGAATTGACAATAAACTTTTTTGCTCATAACGTACTCCTTTTTAAGTAGTTGATATTAAATGACCGCCGAACATACAAATATCGTTGCCGACCTCCATAGCCGTTGCGTTTACAGAGTAAATGTAATACTCAACATAGTCGTTAGCTGCTAATTGCACTTGGTCTACGACTACGCCACCGATAGAGTTTGAGCCGTGCGAAATATCGCTACCACGACTTAAGATTGCGCCGTTCTTGTAAAGACATTGTAAAAGTCGCCCGTTAGCTGCGCCCGCAATTGAACAGCGAGCAATGAAGAAATAGAAGCCCGCGACTGGCGCGACAAAGCGGAAGTTCGTAACAGCGTCATAATTTGAGCCTGTATCGTAGCTCTCTACGTTTACTTGCACTTTGGTAAAGGCGCTGGCGCTCGGTGTCTGTGCGGAAGTACGAATAGCCTTAAACTTATAATTATTGAAAATCTTAGCTGCGTGTAAGTTGGCTGTCGTGATATGGCGGTTTACGATTGCGTTATCAGCAAGACCCGAACCGTCATTAAAGCTCGCGTCATTTGTACCTAAAATATTCCACTTACTAGCAGAGGGTTGTTCGCCGAATACTACTGACCACGCTTGATATGCCATAACTTTATACCTTTACTTCCTCTATGACGAAGCCGTCTATGTTTGTTTTGCCATTCTTCGGCAGATAAGCGTTAGTGTTCCTCTGGCTCAAGCGCTGGGCGATTTTTTCTAAGTCGGCTTGGCTAGGGCGAGCAGGGGTAATTATTCCCTTTTCTTCTTCACATAATATGCTAGAGTTCCCGCAATAGCAACGGAAGCCCACTTGACCGTCAAAGCGTTGGCGTGTTCCCTCTAAACCACTGCTGTAAAGCCCGTACTTGCCCTTTGTGTCCACTTTGGGCGCGGTTTCGTCCACTTTACCAGTTTCGTCTATATAAGCGATTACACGCCCGTTACAGCGGGCTGACATACATTTTACTTGCGCCACGATTTTGCCAGAGATAATTGAACCGTAAACACCGCGAAGCTTCGGGTCTTTGATGTTCTTGAGCATATCTTTGACTACGTTTTGCTGTATTTGCATATTTGGCTCCTATGGGGCTATCGGGTCGTCCCCGCCGATTGTGCTAATTCCTATGCGGAAATATTCGTTAATGGTTCGCTTGACGATTGTTACTGTTTGCTTCAATCCGTCTGTGTTTAATATACCACTAATACGCTTGACGTAGTAGGTGTTATTGTTGCCCTTTTCATCAACGTAGCGCACGAAGTCGCCAGTCTGTAACTGTGGCACACCCTTAACAATCAGCGTTCGCTCATCATCTATCTCGGCGCGGTCAGCCAAAATAAGCTTGGCGATTGACGTTGCTGCTGCCTCGTCTTGTATATAATTGTTTTCAATTTTTACGGGTTGCTCCTCATACTCGGTAATGCTGGCGGTGTCTTTTTCAATAACATAAATGCGGTCTTGTATGCGGGCTGGCTCGCCCCATATTTCAAGACGGTTAATAACTGCGGTCTTGGTGCCGTTGTTGGTAAACGTAAGCTTCATAGCGGTAGAGAAAATATCGGTACTGTCTAGGTCTACGACACCTGTTAAATCTTCCCCGCTTCCGTCATCGTTGGTGTTTGCTTGGTAGCCCGAAGTATCGCGGGTGTCGGGCGTTGGGTCTACCACGTTTATAACAGGCAAGTCGCCCTCATCGTCCTTAAAGTTTACAAATGCCTCTTTGGTTTCGCCCACGCCAATAGCGGTGGTGTCGTCAGTAAACTTAAGCGCTCCGCTACCTGTCGTAAATACGGGCTGTAAATCTTCTACGCTACGGGTATTGCTAAAAACTTCCACGAGGTTAATAACCTTGCTTACGTCTGGGGTGCTTGCGTCTATGGTGTTACGGTGCGTAAACTGCCAGCTTTGGCTTTTAGTAGCCCAGTTAGTGCGGTTCTCAAATCTGATTATGCCGTTTTCGTCCATATAGGTTGCGCCAAGTTCGGCTTCGGTAAGCTCGCGTATAGCGGTTCCAACTTTTGTGCCTTTCTTGAAGTAAATAAACGGTATGACAACAGAGCCAACATCTAAATCAAACTGGCTAGTCGTAAGCCCTGCAGTTTGCAATACGGTGCTTATGCCCTCATCGGTGCGGGCATTTTCTAAAATGACAGTTTCGTTCAGCTCGGTTTCTTGAAGCTTGCGCAAAAAGTCTACGCAGTGAAAACGTACCGTCTTGGCTTTATCGTCAATGACGGGTACGCCCTCGGTTAGCCCAACAAAGACTTGTATTTTTTCGGTGTCCTTAAAGCCAATATAAAGCCGTACTGGTCGCCCGTTGCCTAAATGACCGAAGTAACGACCCTGCGCGTTTGTGGGCGTAAATAAGTCATCGTGGTTATCAAGCGTAATATCTGCCATAGCCAGCGTTACGGCGCCCAATGGCGGGTCGGCTTCGCGCACCCACTCAATGCTTTTAACGCGGTTGCTAAAATCTTCGTAGTCGTATTTGTCCCACTCTTGAACAACAGAGTTATCGCCTTTAATAATATCGGTACTGCCAATGGTAGACACGCCGATAGTAAAGAAGTCAATATTGTCATCAAACACTTTTAAGAAGCTCACGAGCATACGCCAATCTAAGTGGCGCATAGGCGCTTGTACTCGGTCAGTGTAAGCTTGGCTAACTGATTGCATATTGCTCCTCAAGGGTTATTGTAAATCCCTCAATGAGCTGTCCGTTCCACTTAATGTTTTTCTCGTTGATAGAGATGAAGACAGGGACGAACAAGCCCAGTGGGTCTACTACAAACTGTAACATCGTCTGACTACTGAACTGCAAATTGTACTTGGCGCGTATAGCGTCATATTCGGCTGCCTTTAGATATTTCCAGCTTATTTCCCACTTACGGCGGTTATTATAAAAATCAACATACAGCGAACCGTCAAGCGTTACGTTCTTCGCTACGTTAGGCTCGGTAATTTCTTTGAGCGTCCCATAATCTGGCAAGCGTAAACCGCCCAAGTACATAGTCCCGTATTGGTTAGTGGTGTATGACCCGTCGCCTAAACTCATATTGCTAACTCTGGCTTTCCTTTAGCGCGCAATTCTTCATTAACTGCACCTATTAGTGTGCGGGCAACTTGGCGTGTACCCTCACGGCTCTCTGTCATTATACCGTCCATATTCAAGATAATCTGCATTGGTGTCCTGTCGGTGGTCTGCTCGCCACTCACTCGGTTAGCGGTTGCTTCAATACGGTCAAACAAATCACTGTAACGGTTCAAGTAATTCAGTGGCAATACTGCCTCGGTTCCAGCCTCGCCAAAAATAGCTGCGGTTGCGCTGTTGGCAATACCACCTTTGGCTAACTCTGGTAGGCGTGGCATAGAGAAGCCCTTACCGCCAATTCCTGGCACCCAGTCGGGCGCGGTAAAACTAAGCTTACCAATACTGTTGTTCCACAGTCGGGCGATAGCATTAAAGGCTGCCTTAAATGGCGAGCTAACAACATCTACCACCCTGCCGAACACGCCACTAATGCCGTCTATGACGTTTCTAAAGAAGCCTGTTACGCCGTTCCATATTCCTTTAATAAACTCCCAAGCATTAGAAAACGCCCAGCGTATAGCGCCCCATACGGCGTTGAAAATACCAATGATTACGTTGTACCAGAACTGGAAGTAAGCAATTATTGCATTAACGACCCACTGAACCACCGCCACTATGCCGTTCCAAACTGCTTGCGCAATCGCCCATATGCTCTCAAAGATAAACTTATAGAAGTTAAACCACAGCATAAAGTAACCGATAACCAAATCAACTACCCATTTTACGGCTGCTACTATCGCGTCCCACACGGCTTGCGCTGCGCTTTTAAGCCAGTTCCAAAATACCGAGAACCACTGCTTGAGCGTGTCCCAGTTTTTGATAATCAGAAATGCCAAAGCTGCGACCAGTAAAATAACCGCTACTACTGCCAGCACAACAGGGTTAGCGCCCAAGAAAGCGAACGCCATAGAGATAGCCCGTATAGCCATAATTAACTGCCCTATGATAATTAAAAGCGGACCCATAACAGCAACAACGGCTGCGATAATCAGAATAACTTTTTGCGTTTGCGGGCTTAGTTCGGCGAACTTCTTAGTCCACTCGCTCACTTTGCTTGCTATCTTGGTAACAATCGGCAATAGGTTTTGCCCAATGGTAGCGCTAGTTTCCTTAAAGGTTTCCTGCATAATGCGGAGTTGGTTAGCTGTGCCGTCAGAGGTGCGGGCAAAGTCGCCCTGCGCGTTTTTGGTTTTGTCCATAACGAACGCGTAACGTAGGTTCACTAATTCAGCTTGCGACATCTCGCTAGTTGTTTTACCTAGCCCCTGCGCCAACGCAAAGGCGTCTAGCTGCGTTTGTGTCATCACAACGCCTAATCGCTTAAGACTTTCGGTTTCACCCGTGAAAACGCCCGCTAGTGCCGTCTGCGCTTCCTCAAAGCTAATGTTCTTAAAGCTTGCAAGGTCGGCGCCCAGTCCTACCATTTTCATAGACATATCGGCTGCTGCCTGTTGAGGCAAGCCCATAGAAGTTGCCATATCGCCAAAAAGCGCTGCTGCGTCCAGTGCCGAACCCTTGGCTAAACCGAGGCTCTTGAGCGTGGTATTGCCCCACTCCTGCACTTTATTAGCGCTCTCGCCGAAAGCAACATTAACTTTGTTTACGGTTTCGTTTAAGTCGCTCGCCATTTTAACACCAGCAACACCAAGCCCAACAATCGGAAGTGTTAGCCCCATAGTCATTTTCTTGCCTACGTTGGTCATACCCTCGCCGACTTTTTGCATTTTGTCTTGGAAGCCAGCAAGCTTACTATCGGCACGGTTAAGCCCAGCGTCTACACCGCTGTCATCAACTGTTAGGTCATAGTATAGTGCGCCGACTGATGTTGCCATTTTATTTTCTAAACTCCTGCTTTAGCTTTTCCAGACCTGAGTAATCATCGTCTGGTATGAGTATATCACTGGCGCGCTTACTTAGCACTTCTAGGTTTTCCATATAAGAGCGCCACGCCTCGGGTTTCATTTCGGGCGCCATAAACAGTTGAGCCATACGCCGTAAGTTTTGATACCGTAGTGCGTAGCCCTCCTCAAGCAGTGTAAAGAAGCTTACGGCGTATTCGTTCATAACCGCTTCCCGCGTGTAGGCGGGGTACATAGTCATAAACTCAGCGACAGAATTAACTAGCCTAACTTGGGCTTTACTTTTGGGTCAAGCGTAATACCCCGCTTCTTCAACTCGTCCATCTGTTCTGGCATAGCCATTTCGGTAAGTATCTCAAATAACTTAAGCTTCTGGGCTGTGTGTAGCGGTTCGTTATTCAGTCCAGGTATTATTTCGTAAAGCAACGCTGCCATTTCCTCGTCAAGCTGGTCGGCTGCTTCGGGGTTTTGAGCGTCTACGGTTTGCATTTTTTGCCCAAGCGCACCAAGTCGGAGTAATTGACCTGTGCGTGGAGGTGGAATATCTATATCACGGGGCGGGTTACCAAACTTAATGGTAACGCCCTGTGGTAAAAGTTCGTTTAAGTCTACAACTTTGTTGTCAGCCATAATGTGCCGTCCTTTGTTAAATGGTTATTATCTAGGAAATTGCGCCAGAGGGACCAACGTGTCCAAGTCGGCGACCAGTGCCGTAAGTTTCATCAACTAGGGCTTCAAACGTAACTTCAATTACGCGCTGTTCGTCTACTTTGTAAGATAGCTCAATGTTCTCAACAGATACAGCTTTGTAAAGCACAACGTCTTCACTGCTGTCTGCGCTTGCAACGTTCTTAAGAGGTCGCAATACTAGCTCGCCCGCGTCCTGTCGCAACAGGTAGCCAGCGTCAGTACCAAGACCGATACGGTCGCCCGTAGTTCCGTCAGCGCCCTCGCCCTCTGGGTTAGCGATATTAAGACTAGCGAAGTCTGGCTGTGCCAGCTTAAACTTAGCCATTAGTTTATTGCCTGTGAGGGCTTTGTCTACTGGGCTAGAACCGTATTTGTCTACGGTCAAGTCCTCAAACTCGCGCTCAAAAGTCAGTTCAACACCATCAAGAGTATGCCCGACGTTCACACCCTTGTATGTAATCTGACAAGCGCCAATGCGTACTTTTGAGATGTCCATAACTTTTTACTCCTTTTACTTTGTGAACCTATGATATTCCATTAAGGTTTCTACAAATGAATTGTATACTAAGGCGCAATAATTTGCCACCCTCCTTATCGCGGTCTACATCACTAATACTACCAAGAACCTCGCTAAAGTAAATATGCCAGTTAGCGGTCTGGTAATTCTCTCGGCGGTGGAAAGCATTTTTAAGCTGTTCCATTTTCTCATAACCCTCGGCTGTACTAGGGGTGCGATACCAAAAATCTATAACCGTATATTCGGTGTCTAGGTACTGGTGCGGGGCGGGGCTTGGCGCGCTAACCAAGAAAAAGCCCTTGGTAACTTCCTGCGGTAATTCGCCAATAAAAATATCAACGCCGACTGTGCCTAGCGCTCGTTCTCTAACGAGTTCCGCGACCTCTGTTATTAACGATGTATTTATACTCATATACGTACCGCCCTTGCTACTTCATCAACATAGCTGTCCCTATTCCTCACTATTGTACCAGTAGCGTCTTCAAACCACCCCTTGCCAGAGCCAGGAGTTGTGTAGTTGGTAAATGGTCGTGAGCCTCGGCGTATACCCTTTTCCTGCGTGGCGCTGTATTCTTTGGGGCTTTCTACACGATAAACGCCACGGCGCAACTTAAAGTGCCGTACTTCGCCTTTCATATCGCCACTTTTAACAGGGGTCTTACCACCAGACTTAATAATAACCTCAATGTCCTGTGCCATATGGGCGCCGACCATATCAACAAACTGGCTATTCTTTCGCAAGAACTCCCGTCTGTCGCTGGAAAACTTAGCTTTGCCCATTAGCTTAACTGCCTTTGCTTGGTTACTTCACACTTAATAAATACTTTGCCACCGCCTCGGAGTAATCGCTTTGCAACAATCACGCGCTCAATACGCAAATACCCCTCGTCAGCGTGGTAATAAATTGCCCCGCGCACGGCGTAAGGTTCTTCGTCAGCCTTGAACCAAAGCAAGCCGTCAATGTCCACTTCCTCGCGGTTGGCGTTGCCTCGGCTTAAGGTGCTTATATCACGATATAGACAATTAACAGAGGTGGTAGCACCAAAGTTTATGTCGCCGAAAGCGTTGCGCGTTGTCGTAACGCGGTTGGCGGTTTCGGTTAAGTGCCTGTCCATATCTACGCCCATAATGTTACCCCACTAATAATTGTCTGCGTGTACTGAGTAAGCCCGCCACAATCGGGTCTGAACTTGATACTTGCGTTAGGTAGTCAGCGCTCGTAACGTATTCAATGCTGTGCCCCTCTACGCTCTCTTTTTTAACAGAAGCGTCATCAACTACCGCATCAGCGCTTAAAGCCCGTAGCTGGCTCGCTATGAGCCTTGTAGCAAGCAATTGTATGTCCTCTGGGACTTTGCTATTGGCAAAATCGTATTCTGTGAACTTAGCCGTAACTTTAAGGCGCTTAACGCCCCGCGTAAACCCGCCCTTGGCTCGGGCGCGCAATTCGTTTTTTACCGTGTCATTAAGTGGGTAAAGCACATACTCCGTACCCTCGGTGTAGTTGTAATCGGCTTGGCTTTCATAATCTACTGCGCTAACTGCCGTAATGCTTTGGCAAGGGTCAATATCAACACTAGCTCCCTCGGCGTCATAGTAGCGGTCTGAGGCGCTTACAGTGTCAAAGTGGCTAGATAGTGTCTGGTCAATCCAGCGCGTTACAGCGGGCAGTAAAACGAGGAATAAAGCCTGTTCGTCAGCCGTTAGTGCGCGGTCAAGATAACTTGATACGAGGCTTGTTGTTGTGTATGCCATTTTTATACTCCCTATTTCCTGCTTTTATGTTACCGCAATTTATGCATTGTTTACCACCGTTTGCCATTGGCGCGTAATCGTGCGAACCCGTCTGTCTTACGCTTTCACACTTGGTAAAGCGGGGTCGTAAAATGGCACTGTGCCGAAAGTTTGGTTGTCGGTTTGGCTCAATCATAAGCTGATTATAACACCAACAAAAGAAAAGAGCAGGTGTTACCCTGCTCAATTCCCGTCACGGCTGGGGTTTCTAGGAAACTGTACCAGTACCGAGGACTACGAACTTGCTAGCGTTACCCTTAGGCAACTTACCAAGCATACGAACCACTGCTCGCATTGCTGTACCGTCTTGTGTAGCAAGGTTGAAATCAACGCCCTCGCTATCAACAACAGTAGCTTCGGTAAGAACCTTAAGCGCCATACCCTTTTTGTTGTAAAGGACATAGTTGTCTAGGTCGCCATACACAGCCATTGCGTCGTTCGCAGTTACTTCTGTGGTCTTAGGAAGAACACGAGTAAATGTTACTGGAGTACCCCAAGGAGTAGTCGGCTGGTTAGGGTTCGGCATAAAGTAGTATTGACCTGTGCCAGCACCACCGCCTTGGTCAGCTTTCGTTTGCACGAGCTTAAACCAGACTTCTTTACGCATAAACCAACGAGCACCAGAAGTGTCAAGGTCGTCTTCGCCAGCACCTTCAGCGTTCAACAGGTCGTCCCAAGTAATGGTTGAACCCGCGCCAGAGACAGGCTCTGTAATAACGCCAGTAGTGTTGGTAATACCACTTGTAGCGTGGGTAAATGTAATTTCATCTGCTTTCTTCGCATAAGCGCGGGAAAGTTCCTTAGTAACCAAGTTCCAGAAGTCAATAGCAGCGTCATCAGTCAGCTCATCGGTAGCTGGTACGATAACGGCGTACTTCTTAAGGTCAACAAGTGCTTTACTGAACTGCAACTTAGCGCCAGTCTTAACACCTGCTTCTGCTGTTTCGTAGAAGCTAAGACCACTGTCTAAGCTCAAGAAGCGAACACTGTTACGGGTTGTCTGTCGTACATCAGCGTACTGGAAAGCCACACCATATATAGGTAGGTTTTCGTAAACAGTTGTATCAAACTCTGGGTCTGGTACAAGCGCACCACCGTCTTCGGTGTCGCCCTCGTTGGCATAGCCAGCTTTGGTGCGAAGTGCGCGGGTTAGAGCGTTGTAGCGCTTAACCTCAGTCGTGTCGCCCTCTGCAAGCGCACGAGCAGCCTTGAAGAAGCGCATTTCTTTGCTTTCCTCAACTTCGGCTTTAGTAAACAATTTAGCAGCAATACCTTTTGCTACTGGGTCGTCAGCGTCTTCTTCGTCTTCATCTTCTGCGCCCTCACCCTTTGCGATTTTCTTTTTCGCAGGAGTGTCAATTTTAGCCATAAGCTTTTCAAGCAAAGCTTCGTTGTTGGCTTCAACAGCGTCTTTAACAGACTGTTCAATAACAGGTGTAACACCCTCAGTCATTTTTTCAATCAAAGCTTTTTCTGCAGCTTCGTCAATTTCAATTACTTGTTCTTTACTCATCGTTTTTCTCCTTTAGAGATTTAAGCTTTATGGTTTTGATAACCCGTTGCGATTGTTCGGCGACAGCTTTTGCGTCTTTCATAACAATTCGTGTGATAGATTTTTCGTCTGCGAGGGTTGGCTCTGTGGCTGTTTCCTCTAGACGGGCGATGAGTGTTTTTAATACTTCTATCGCGTCCTTAACTTCATCATTGTCCATACCCTTAAGTTTGTCAAGCGTAACTTGTTTAACAGCGTCTTCGTATTCAGCCTTGACCTCTGTTAATGACTTACCAACAATTTTTTCAAAGCTCTTACCAGTGATAAGCGCCTCTGGGTTGGCGGGTATAGAAACGATACTAAACTCAAGCATTTCCATTTCTTCAATGGTGCGGTAATCGTCAGACCACTTTTTAACAATGCCCCCAATGCTTACGGCGTTGATGTAGCCAGCCTTGACCATAGCGTATACGGTAGCAGCGAAAGGCAGAATGTCGGTAGCCAGTTGAAAGCGGGCTTTCATCTTCTTAGCTTGCTCGGTCAGCTTAAGGGTCTTACCAATAGGCAAGCCGTAATAGTCGTGTCCGTAAAGGACTACTGGGTTTTCCATATAACGGGTTGTGTCAATGCCAGAGGTAACAATGTTTTCGCCGTGGCGGTCTTCACTTGCAGTTGTAACAACACACTCTAAAACACCCTCGCCCAAATCTTTGGTACTGGCAGAGTCAAAATTAAGCGTGAGCTTTACTTGCTCATCTACTTCGCGCTCTACCACTTGTGTTTCGTCTGCTTTGCTCATAATGTTGTTTTCCTTTTCCTACAATATAGCACCAATGCGTTTATGCCAATAGTATACACTACCTCACTGGAATAATAGTACAACGACAACTCGGGTGCAGTGGCGGGTTGTCTACGCTATCGTAACTATTCTCAACAGATTTTTCGTTACCCTCCTCATCGGTATAGGTGTATGTTTCGCCTTGCGCGAGGAAGCTAGATTTAAGGGTTATGCTCTTGCCGTCAAAGGCAGCGCATTGTGGGCAGTGTCCTGGGTTTGCGTACCACTTTTTCTCTTTAACGTAGCCCGTCTGCTCATAAGCGTCAGCCGTAGCGTCATTAGAAGCCTTGAGGGTTTCGGTGCGGGCAATACGCAACGCTCGGTAGCCACGCGCCTTGCTATACACAGCCTCAACGCGCTTTTTCAATTTGCTCAAGCTTTCGCCATTAGCCACGCCGTCAGCAAGGGTAGCATTTAATCTGGTTAGGGTTTCATCATTAAAGTTCTTTGCCATTTTGGCGGTGTTATCTTCAATGATTTTTAATAGCGACTGGGTAACCTTAAACTCTTTTTCTTCTTCGCCCGCGTATATAAGCGCTAGTGCGCCCTGCGTGGCAACGGTGGCTTCAAGTACAGGGGTCAGCTCGTCTTGAAACTCCTTATCGGCTTTCTCATCATCAAACAACTTTTCGTCAAAATCTTTAGTCAGCGCCTTTTCGCCCGCTTTGGCTTCAAGGTTTTTAATTGCTTCTTTTTCCTGCTTCTCTAAAATGGGTATGACCTGTTTACGATATTTCTTTTCGTACTTGGTCTGGTTACGCATTAAGCTGAGGCGAAAATTCTCTTTTTTATTTTCATTTAGAGAACTGGAGGTGGTTGCTTCGTTTTTATCTTTTT
>OFRE01000352.1_pt1 | contig 12749 bp, 16 predicted proteins | sample 1543061 | NCBI WGS metagenome assembly OFRE01 (sample SAMN07774218, study PRJEB24372) | wastewater metagenome | isolation source: Exp Tend NO 50WW | collected 2016-02
CGCTGCGCACAACGCCGAGTTTGCCGCGCCAGGTCACGTCCACCGGGATCAGCAGCAACCGATCTCCATCGAGCAGATTCAAATCATTGCGATCACCGACGACGAATCTGTAATGCGATCCGCTCGGCACTGGGAAGGCAACGAGACACGGCAGCGTGCCACTTGCGGACGCTTCATCCGGGCGACTCGATGGTAAGGGGGCTCGCACCGGCAGCTGAGTAGTCAGGGCGCTGACCGCGCCTATTGGAGGCGAGTCGTCAGCTCCGTCGTAGAACCATTCCACTGGGATCTGCCATGCGTTGGCCGCTTTCTCAAGGCGGTCACGCCTCGGATTAACCACGGTGCTCGCCTTGCGCTCGATCGACTGAGTCCAGCCTGGATTTGCGCCGAGGAATTCATCGGTCTTGGCCTGGGTCCACCCGACCGCCACGCGTGCACGCTTGAACTTAACTCCCGGTCTAACCTGTTCCAACCCTTCAATGTTGGCAGGCTCCTGCGTGGCTTGTGGTGCGGAATTGTCGATGAGAAGCATTGAAAATCTCGGATATGTTCTGAAAAATCAGAATAATCGTGCTATCATCCGAGGCGACGTCGTCAGAACTATAGCAGAACAATTGCCCGAATCAGGGGCGTTGAACCTGAAACCCGGTGAGTCTGCTTGGGTCGAAAGACGCAGTATCTCGAAATGAAGCGGGGGCAGGGCACCACCCCTAACCCCCAAATGCACCGCTCCGGGTGACCGAAACAGGCACACGCGCCCTCAGGTTACCCGGGCCTAAGGGAATGGGAATGCAAGGGAAAGCAAAACTCATCGTGCGAGGCACGATACTCGGAGATCCGAGAAAGCCTGAAAACCAATGGGTCGTTCAGTACGCTGAACACCGTAAGAACGAGTCTGTCTATTGGGTCAACTCCTGGCCACGACGGCGCAACGAAGCCACGATTTGTTTCCTTCAAGCCTGCGTGAGCGGGCTGACGGTAGTTGGGCACGAATCGGATTCCGGTCCTCTGGAGGCGGCATGAAGCCCGTCAGTGTGGTCGGGGTCGATCCAGGACTCGGCGGGGCCTTGGTCTACCTCTCGAAGCAAGACCACAATGCCGTCCTACCAATGCCGCTCGCCGGTCGCGATATAGACCTGGGTCGAATTGCAGCATGGCTGTCGGAACGGCATGTGGACCTGGTTTGTATCGAACAAGTGCACGCAATGCCCAAACAGGGCGTCACGAGCACATTCAGTTTCGGCAAGGGATACGGCGGAATACTTGGTGTCTGCGCAGCGCTGAAGCTGCCAGTCTTGCTCGCTTCACCGCAGGCTTGGAAGAAGGTCGTGCTCGCCGGAACATCTCGTGACAAGCAGGCTGCCGTTGCGCACGTTGCTCGGCGCTGGCCATCAGTTCAGCTCATGGTCGGCCAGGCACGCAAGCCGCATGACGGCATCGCAGATGCTACATGCCTTGCCGAGTTTGCGATCTTGAACTCCTAGCATGAACCCGACACCGCTAGGTTATTACAGGTGGTACCCGAGAGATTTCATCTCGTCGGCTGCCGTTGCAATGATGAGCGTGACCGCACGAGGGGTATATCGCGCTCTGCTGGATCGGCAATGGGAAGACGGCGAGATACCGACAGACCCGAACCTTGCGCGGCGCTCGATAGGCGCACGGGAGGACGAGTGGTCCGAGTGGATCGAATTCCATGACACATGCTTCCCGGAGTGCCCCGATGGTTCGCGGCGGAACCCTGTCCTTGCTGAGCAGCGCGACAAGTCCTTGGGCCAGATCGAGACGAGCCGAAAGGCGTCGCTGTCGCGTTGGCAGGAATCAAAGTCCGCACCGGAGAAAAAGCTGCGTCAGGCCCCCCAAACCTGGCGCGATCAAGCCGAGACGCTCTGGGCCGCGCTGCCGGAAACGCACCAAACGGCAGAAATGAGGGTCGCGGTCGATGCCTACTTTGAGATGCGAGCTAACGAACGCATGAAGAAGACGAGCGCCAAGACGTTGGAACTCCGGGCCAAGCAGTTCGCCGCACATCCAGCAACGGCCGTCGCCAAAGCACTCGCAGAGAGTGCGAGCAACGCATGGCAAGGGGTTTTCCCTGAGAAGCACCACGACGCGTCCAAGGCCAAGCCCATGGAGGCTGAGATGTCGAGCCAGGACGCTGAGGATTGCAGTCGCGGATGAGCGAGCACGCTCCTAATTCGGTGGAAGCCGAAATGTCGGCGCTCGGCGCAATGTTTCTATCCGATCGTGCGATGGAAGAACTGGTTGCCAAGCTCAAGCCGGACGACTTCTATAGGCCAGCACACCGCGTTATCTTCAGTGCGTTCCAGAGATTGGCGACGGCAGGCAAGCCAAGCGACTTCGAACTCCTTAAACAAGACCTCAAAGACCGTGGTCTATACGAGAGCGTCGGGCAAGACGACTATCTGTTGGAACTCGCACAATACGTCCCATCACCCGCGAACGCGCATTTCTACGCAGACACGGTGCTCGACAAGTCGGCACGTAGGGCGTACATCCAAGGAGCAAAAGCGCTCTTGGCCAAGGCGATCCAACCAGATTCGACGCTTGACGAGATTGCCGCTGTGGCGCGTGAGGCGACAGAAGCACGGCAAGTTGAGCCGGGCGTGTTTCGCCACTTTGGCGAGATCGACATCAGCGAGCCTGACCTAGGAGTATCGACCGGGTACCCGTCGCTTGACCGGTTTATCTCGACGCGCGGCTATCCGGAAGGGCAGATGTCTGTCGTTCGTGCCTACCACAAGGGCGGCAAGTCCATGTTCATGATTGGGTCTGCCATCGAGAACATGATTGCAGGCAAGCGAGTGCTGTATGCAACGTTCGCCGACCTTTCGGACAAGCAGATCAAGCGTAGAATCGTTCGGTACCTGAGCGGGTTTGGCCGACGTCCGGAGGGCGATATCTTCGCCGAAGAGGATTTCGACAAGGCGCTCGTGCAGATCGCGAACAAGTTCGCGGGCTATTGCTACGACGCTTCGACTCTCGACACCGGCGCGACCGTCGAGACCTTTGCGGCCTGGCTCAAGGCGGAGCACAGGCGGCAACCGTTCGACATCGTCTACGTGGACTACGCGCAGGAACTTTCGAGCGCGTCGGTCAAGGCTACGAACATGGTGGCGGAGCAGGCCGAGTGCGCACGCGTACTGGCTCGCCTCGCGGCAAAGCTCAAGTTACCGGTTGTGGTCGGCTCGCAGATCACAGAGGGCCAAAACGGTGCCAAGGCGATCACGAAGCATTCCCGTTCATGGGAAGAAAAGGCTGGATGGGTCGTCACCCTGCAGCGAGAAGGCGATACCGAGGCGACCGTGGAGGTCAGCTATAGCCGGTTCGGCCCACAAAACAAGAAGTTGACGTTCGGATGGAATAGCACGAACCTCAGGTTCGAAGACCCAAGGAGGGCAGCGTAATGAGAAAGCAGAAGGAAATGAAACACGTCCCAGACGAAGAGCTTGCCCTAAGGGCCCAAGCAGGCAGCAAGGAAGCTGAGGAAGTGCTTGTGAAGCGCTACTGGGACATCGCCTCGATCGAGGCACGGCAGTACGTAGTTCCAGGCGTCGAGCACGAGGACCGCACCATGATCGCGATCAGCGACGGACTCATCAAGGCAATTCGCACATTTGCCGAGGGTCAAGGCAGCAAGTTCAAATCATGGGCCAAGCTCCTCATGCGCCGGGCGCTGATCGAGTGCTACAGACAGGCCATGCAGGCATCGGAGGTGCCGCGCACTGCGATGCTTCGAATTGACGAAGGCAGCGGCATCGATGGCGATGACACAACCCTTGCCGACGTCATCGCGGGGCCGGACGATACCGAGCGCGAGGTGATCTCCAGGATGGAGGCCAAAGAGGCGGCAACCGACCTGGCTCGTAGGCAATGGCGCGCGATTCAGGATCAGGCCGAGGGCCTTGGAGAGGCCGCGCGTGCCAGGCTCGTCGAGAGCATCAGCGCGTTTGCCCGAGAAGTTCTGTCCGATGGTGAGTTCTTCGACCTCATCGACCTTCTTGCAACGACGGAAGGCCAGGTCAGCCTCTTCCGTGTTGAGGCAAGCGACGCATCCGACCTGCTTTCGCGCGTCTTGAGATCGTACATTGACCTGCAGATGCTCGTCCTGACGGATCATGCGCATGGGTACTCGCACGACGAGATTGCCACGCGGATCACGATTCGGCTCAGGCAGACAGAAGAGTCGGCGCTAGTCACGCCCGAGCTCGTCGCTCTGATCCTCGGCGCGGTGCGAGACGAAGCGAAACTGGAAGTCGCGGCGTAGTCGTACTGGGGCTCCATGTCGGAGTCTCTACGCCCTTCGCTTACCGATGTCGGTGCAACGATCACGCCCTTGGAACGCGAAGCGTTCGCCACTGTGTCCGGAAGCGTTACCGCCTATTGGCACTATGTCGATGGCAATGGTGTAGAGGTCGGCGGCCAGAAAACCGGCTCGATTGGCACTGGTGGCATCACGCTTGTCGCGCTTTCATCGCCTCCGGCCGATGCGGTCGGGGCCGTCATCACCAACCTATCCGGTGTCGTGTACAACGCTCCGACTGGCAGCGCAGATGGCTCGACCATCGCTCGGGTGCCGGACATCCACGACATACCGCTCGATCCAAGTTTGGTTCCGTATAAGGCGGGTCGCGCCTAATGGTCAGCCGAAAGGGTCAATTGGGGCTGGCTTATGTGCCGAAGCCCACAACCGAGATGACAGCAAGGGGTGTGCCCTTTGCGCCCGCGCTTGCTGAAAGTAGCGTCGGAATGTACAACCTGCGCCGATCGTTGCGAGGTTGGCTTGGCTCAGGCAATGGGCTCGGTGCAGCCTGGAACTACACTGGGACACGTAAACGCAAGCTAATTGTCCTCGGCAATTCGATTCCTAGGACGACGGGTGGTTACGTTTTTGCGGATAACTGGGTCGCCCAACTGGTTGGGCGAATGGTTTATGCAGGCCGTGGTAAGCCTGTAATTTGGGTCGGCCATCGCCTTGTGGCTGACAACGGCTCGTTCGGTATAAACGCTAATCGCACTGGGTCATGGACTGGCCGTGGCTACACCAACGGCGCTCCAAGCGACGTTGGGATTTTTGCCAGCGCGATGAAGTCCAGTGGTTCAGGTAACAAGATTTGGACCGACCTGAACAATTCCGATTTTGGAAACATGGGGGGAGGGGCGTCTGGATTTACACAAACTTCTCTTGTCCAAGCGACCCACTGCGCAATCGTTTATAACCAATCGGCATCGAACGACAATGCCGCCTCGTTCCAGATTTCAATGTCTGGCAACCCGCCAGCCACTGTTGGGGCTGCCGATGGCAACAACGCATGGGTTGCGTTAAACATGCGGGGTGACAGTTCATCGAAGACAGGCTTAGTGTCTCCGTTCCTTGCGATCCCTCAACAGGGGTGGTGGCTGCCAAACCCGGCCCGCATTCCCATGGTCGTCGGCGGAGTGATGGACATCGTAGGTACCGCACTTGCGTTTGGCAGTGGAGACGGGAATGGCGACTGGGTAATCGACGGGACGGTCGGTGGATCGAAGATCGATTATTTCAATCTAACCGCGCAACGAAACATCATTGATTCGCTCGCGGGTTCTGACCCAACTCATTTGCACGTTATCAGCGGCGCGAACGAGTTGAGCGGCTCGTGGACCGAAGCGCAGTATCGAGCGGAACAAGACTCGTTGGCAGCCTACGCGGCCTCAAAAGGGTACACCGTATCCTGGGGAATCGTCCCTGCACCGAGCGGCCAGACCAACAACTACATTGACAAGATCGTTAGGCCAACCTACGCGGTTGCCAATGCGAATAATCATGGCGTCATTGACTTAGGCGCGATGCTCGGAACGTATGCCTATCCGGGCGCACCTTTCTATGGTGACGGCACGCACTTCGCCGTTGCGATGGGAACGATGTGGGCAGATGCAATGTGGCAGGCCTACAACTTGCCGGTGTATTGGTGAAGGTCAGGGGTATTGGGGGTTGGCCATCCTGGTGGAGCGAGGTCCCCGAGATCGCCCGTGGGCATCAGTTCTGGCAGGCGCTCGGCTTCAACGGGTATCGCCCGATGGTCGCCAACGACTTCGAGCCGCAGGAAGTGTTCGAGCACGCTTCTTCTTGGCTTCAGGCAGGGATCCACGTCCGAGTCGCCGTGAACTGGGGGAGAAATCCTCCGATGCCCGACTATCGTGCATGCCTGTTCGAGCGCAACCGCAAGGCAATCGATGCGTTCTCCGATCGGCTCATTAGCCTAGCGGCGTTGATGAGGAAGACATCGTTGAACTTCAGCTTCGAGCCATGCCAGGAATCCGACGTGTGGCAGGGCAAGTACGGGCTCGATCAAGAGAAATGGCCAGACGCGATCGGCGACTGGTGGTACTTTGCTCTCTCGGTCCATGAGCGAGTCCGAGAGGCCAGCAGCGTTGTGTTGGATCTCGGTTCATGCGCGAATCAGAGCGTGAGCGGGTTCGACCAACCGTGGGCCTCTCTTGCGTCGAACTGGTTCTCAAAACTCAGGGGCGTTCGCTCCGATGCGCATTTCTACGCACCGAAAGGTGTGGCTTTCGACGGGCATCTGGCCTATCCTTCGAGGTTCGTCAAGCCTGTGACGGGTGCCGCGCTCGGCCCGTACGACGAAGCGGTGACGATGAAGGAAACTGGCAACTTCGGGCCGCGACCGCTCGGGCTCGCATATGCGCTCGGATTCTACGGGGCTAACGCCAAGCGCATCGGCGTACCTGCCGGGGTGGGCGAGGTCGGCTCTTTCAATCGTCAGCACCGGCTCGACCTGTTCAAGGCATGTTCCAAGATCGAATCGGTATTTGCCTGGGATTGGCGAGACCTGTTCCGAGATGGCATTCTCGACGCCGAGGCCGTCGCTAGGCTCATAGGTTAGTGCTTTCGTACGAGGAGGCGCTGATGAATATGCGCCTCCTCAAACCCTATCTGCACAGCTTCGACAGGACGAAGCCGATCGAGCTAGTCGTGATGCACGCGACGGACGGTCCTGGCATTGACGGGGCGATCGAGACATTGAGGGAGAACGATCTTGGATACCACTTCCTCATCGAAGGTCCTCGCGACACCGATGGCGCATGCGTGAAGGCGGTCCCGTATACCCGTGGTTGCTACCATGCGGGCAATTCCTACGGCCCTCGTGAGCAGGCTGCGGGTATCACGCGCAAGCAGGATAAGGCATCGCGGTTCGTCGCTGGAACATCGGTCAACGGATATTCGATCGGTGTCTCGTTCGTTAAGTGGGATCGCCCGAATGTGCAGATCACGAGCAAGCAGTACGAATCGGCTCGTGAGTTGGTAAAGGAGTTGGCGCGAGCTGTCCCGACCCTCAAATACGTGACCACTCACGCTGTGGTCTCGCCGGGGCGCAAGACTGACCCAGTCGGTTTCGACCTGGATCGGTTCGCAATTGAGGTCGGGCTGCAGGCGTGGAGGCTCGCCTAATGGATTGGGGCTCGGTTGCCCAATGGGTAGGAGCTCTACTACTTCCCATCGTGCTCGGGCTCGTTCGATGGGGTTGGCAACTCGCGGCCAACGCAGCGATGCAGGCGAGTCGGATCACCGTGCTTGAGCATCAGCACGACGAGATTTGGAGGCGTATCGATGCGATCGTGACCGGCCAAAACGAGATTCAGCGAATGCTCGCCGAGGTCATCACGGAAATGCGTGTACGCAACGAGATCGCTCGCGAAGTGGCAAAGAAAAGAGAGGGGCAGTGAAGAGCCAAACCATGATAATCATTCGAGTCCTCGGGGCGTTTCTATTGCTCGGCCTTGCGGGCATGATCGCACTCACCTGGGTCGGCAAGGCTTTGCCTGACGGCCTCAAAGACATGCTTCTGATCGCTCTTGGCGCTCTTGCCGGAGCCCTTGCGCCGCATCGCTCGACGCCCGAAAACAAGGAGTAGCCTCTGGCTGGAATCACTTGGCATGAAACGGAACTTGAGTTCCTCGCAAATCATCCGCACCTGAAGCCGCGCGAGCTGGAGCGCTACCTGCCTGGCCGCAGCGCCGACGCGATAAGGCTCAAGCGCGCGGAGTTGCAACAGGCGGGCTTGCCAGTGCTTGTGAGCGGCTCGAAGCAGCGTGTAGAGCGCAGTGGCGACAAGGACGGCGGAATGTCCGTCGCGATCCTCACGCCGCGTGAAGTGCGAACGCTTGATGACCTCATCGAGGTGTGCGAGATCGATCAGGCTGTGTGGTCGATCGAATCGTGGACGTGCAAGGCTTGGATGATGGGGGCCAAGGACGCGGCGTCGGTTCTACAAACCGCTCAGCTGTTCTCGGTGACTGCCAAACTTCGCCCGCGATCCTTGGCGATTGACTTCCGCGCGCAAGCCGAGGCGATCCTGTCAGAGGTTCGGAGCCTAGCGCCACGTATTGACGCGGTCGCCTCAGTGCCTTCCTCGCCGAAGCTGTTGGAGCTTTCCATTCCAGACGTTCATCTCGGAAAGCTGGCTTGGTGGCGGGAGTGCGGACAGAGCTACGACGTGAAAATCGCGAGCGACATCTACATGCGAGCTGTCGATGACCTTCTCCGAAAGGTGTCGCCATACGAGTTCGATCAGATCGTGCTCGTGGTCGGAAACGACTTCCTGAACGCGGACAATTTCGAGAACACGACAACGCGGGGCACTCCGCAATCCACGGACGGCAGGCAGCAGCGCACGTTTTGGATCGCAAGAAAGCTCATCACGGATGTCGTGATGAGCCGGTTGCTTGGCCTTGCGCCCGAGGTCAGAATCGTCATGGTTGCTGGCAACCATGACCTAAACACAAACTTCTATCTCGGCGAGGTGCTCGACGCCTACTTCACGAATTGTCCGAGCGTGCACGTGGACAACTCGCCAACCGTGAGAAAGTATCTCAGCTACGGCGAGAACCTCATCATGTGGACCCACGGCTCCGAGGAAAAGCACGCCGATCTCCCGCTCATCATGGCCACGGAAAGGCCCGAGGATTGGGGCAGGACACGGTTCCGGGAAGTGCACCTTGGCCACATGCATAAGCGCCGCGCGCAATCATGGCTCGGAGTTGACGAGCACAAGGGCGTCACGGTGCGCATCCTGCCCTCGCTGTGCGCGTCAGAGGACTGGCACACGTCGCAAGGCTACGTTGGCAACATCCGGAGCGCTGAAGCCTATGTTTGGGACCCGGTTGAGGGGCTGTGTGGCACCGCGATCTACAACGTGCCGCCGTACACGGACTCGCTTCCGAACGCCGCGTAGATTGCTCGCGATCGCTTGCAATCCGTAGCGGGCGATCATGGCCGACACTCGCGCTCAAACCTTTCGCCTAGCTTGGACATACATCGTTCAGGGCGAACTCATCGTGCAGACAATCGAAGAGCCGCCAACCTCGGTAAGCCCTCTTGTGTTCGAGCCTGCCCAACTTGGGCATGAATCGCCGATCGAACTGCAGCGCCTTCGCGCATCACGCCCGTTGTGCTTGCCTTGGAAGGCCGGGCAAATCGTCGAGCGCGTAGTCGATGGCACTCGGGCGCGATTCCTCTACTTTGACGGGCAGCTCGCGTACTTCCTCGACCTGATCGACCAATGCGAGTACTGCGTGCCGCGTGCTTTCGTCGTCGAATACCGACCCGTAGAATCGGTCGAGGCGTAGGGGGCAACCAGTCATGAACCTGGCAAAGTTGTTCTCTCTCGACTCGCTGTGGCGCGCGCTCCTTGCAAAGTCGTCGTTCCCCGATGTGCTTCGCAGCATCGTCAACGCGATCGGCCTCACCGATGTCTTCGGATTCCTCGCTCAGCTCGCAATCGGGCAGTACGAAAAGAGCGGACGCGGCGCGCTCATTCGAGCCGTGACGATCAAAGAATCTTCGTTGCAAGCCTGGGGCACCAAGATTTACGGCTCCAACAATGGCGCGGCCATCGACGACATCGTCGCGAAGCAGCGCGCACTGGCAAGCGCGTTCGTAGACTTTGTCGAGTCGCTCGTTCCTGCGCTGCGGCGCAAGCCCTAAACGTTCGCGATTCGCGAATTCCGAAGATGGCCCGCTCGATGCGGGCTTCTTCATGTGCGCTTCGTACCGGGAGCCATGGTCTGGGCCCTGTTGACTTTGTATCTGCTTGCGGCGAGCGTCGTGTTTGTCCTTGCCGACATCTATTCGGACGGGCCATCAACGACGCTTCTGGTTGCTCTCACTTGGCCATTGATTGGCGTCGCGTACCTGTCGGCGATGGTGCAGGATGCGTTCACCCCGACGAAGGGAGCTTAGTTGGGAAGAGCCAAGCAGTTCGACGACGATACGCTCCGCATGTACGAATCGCTCTATGCGGGCGAAACGAACAAGGTCACCATCATCGCGCGCCTGCTAGGTGTATCCAAGCAAGCCGTCTCCAAGCGCCTTGACAAGCTGCAGCAGTCGCAGAAGAAGTTCCACCCGGACGTGCTAACTGAGGGTGCGATGCCCGACGTGTTCGACATCAGGCGCGTTCTCAGCCAGAGCTACAAGCGCCTCGTCGAGCATCTCGACAGTGGAGGGCTCGACGGCGATTCCAAGACGCGTGCGATTGCTGAAGCGCGCAAGTTTGCAGATTCGGCGTTGAAGTGCCTCGAAGCCCTCTACCGAGTCGAGGAGGTCAGAGCGTTCCAAGAGGACGTGCTTACTGTCCTGGCCGAAGTTGACCCGGCGCTCCGACAAAAGGTCTTCGAGAAGATCGCAGATAGGCGGTCGCTGAGGGGCGCATTTGGCGCAGAGTGACCTAGGGGACCTGTATGGTGGGTTCCTCCGGGAAGCGGAGGCTCGCTTTGCCGAGAGGCCTGCGGCTTCGGTCTCGGGCGGCTTCGAGACGTTCGTCGATTACATCGAACGCGTACGGCCGGACTTCCGGTGGTACTACCACACGCGCTTGCTTGCCAAGGTGTTGCAGTCGGTCGCTGACGGCGAGCTGAAGCGCCTCATGATTTGGATGCCGCCCGGCTGCGGCAAGTCGGAAGAGGTCTCTCGCCTGTTCACCGCGTACTACCTGACGCGGTATCCGATGCGAGAGGTTGGGCTCGTCTCCTACGGCGCGTCCCTGGCTGAGGACCTCGCGGGCGACGCTCGCGAGTACTTCATTGCCGGGGGCGGCAGGCTCGACCCATCGACGGCGGCCAAGGGCGACTGGGGCACCGCGTCAGGCGGCGGAATGTGGGGCAAGGGCTTCGCCGGGCCGGTGCGCGGTAGGCGGTTCCACTTGGGAATCATCGACGACCCGCACAAGGGGCCGGAGGAACTTGATTCGCCGATCCTCGTGACGAAGTTTCAGCGTTGGTATCAGCGCACCTGGCTCAACCGGCAAAACCTCTTTGACTCCAGCGGCGCTGCAATCGTGGTTGTGATGCAGAGGCTTGCGTGCAATGACCTGTGTGGGTTCCTGCTCGATCAGCCGGACGGCGATCAATGGACGATCGTTGCGCTTGATGCGGTCAGGTCCGACGAGCCCTTTGCCGTTCCGGACGCGTCGAAGGTCTATCCGGACGAACGGCAGGTCGGGGATTTGCTGTGCCCTGAAATCCTGAGTGAAGCGAGGCTTGCAGAGCAGCGAATTGGGGATGACGCGTCCGCCGATGCGCAGTATCAGCAGAGACCAAAACAGACGGCCAGCGCGGTGTTCGAGCGGGCATGGTTTGCTAATCGGTGCCTTCCGGAACAGGTGCCATTGTGCCTGTACCGCGTGATGGGGGTGGACCTTGCAGTCAGCACCAAGCAGATGGCCGACTATACGGTCGGCTTCCCACTTGCCTACGGAGTGAACGGGAAGTACTACCTCTTCAATCCGTACCGCGAGCACTCATCCGCTCCGGTTTCCGAGACCGCGATCGCCGTCAAGGCGCGCGCGATGCGAGTGCAGCGCATCGGCGTCGAGACGGTCGCTTTCCAGCTTTCCTTCGTGCAGCACCTTCGCGAGCGGCCGGAACTCGCAGGCATCCATATCCAAGAGGTTCGCGTCGATCGAGACAAGGTGGCCCGAGCCAAGGGCTGGCGCTCATTTGCGCGAGACGGGCTCATCATCCTTGTCGATGACGGCACAGGCTGGATCGACGTGTTCGTGAATGAGATAGAACGATTCCCGCGAGGTAAGCACGACGACCAGGTGGACGCCGTTGGCATTGCCTTCGAGGCGCTACGTGAGATCGTTTCGCACAGCGCCGGCACGCTTGTCGGCGGCAAGCGAGATGTGGCGCTGACGAACCGCTAGCGTATCGGGCGCGGTGGGCCGGTGGGGGACCGTACTACACATCCTTGGACTGGCTGCTCTAGGCGTCCTTGCCGCATGGCTCTGCCTGCTCGCCCTTGCGAGCGTCCTTAGGATTTGTTGCCAAGTGGCGTAGTGGGACGCGTGATTACGCGAACCGTGCGATTCTTCAGAGTCGTCGCATACAACTGCTTCGGCTGGCTCAGCTTCCTTGCCTGGGATAGGCGGCGAAGGGGCCGCTAGCGTATCGGGCACACGCCCATGGTTCAAACTTCGCTCGACCGAAGCACACTCCTGACCGAGTTTCTGGCAGGCGGATCGACACAGGCGCTTGCCGCAATCGCCGCGATCCGGCGAGTGTTGCCGCAGTACATCGACGATGTCACTCGCGACTACGGTGCCGATCTGTACGATCGGATGCTTCGCGACGGAGCCGTTGAAAGCGCCGTGGAGAACCGGAAGCTCGCTATCCTGGCCGAGGGCATCCGCGTGGAGCCCGCTGTCGAGTTTCCTCCGAAGTACTCA
>OFRE01000353.1_pt1 | contig 12739 bp, 21 predicted proteins | sample 1543061 | NCBI WGS metagenome assembly OFRE01 (sample SAMN07774218, study PRJEB24372) | wastewater metagenome | isolation source: Exp Tend NO 50WW | collected 2016-02
GAATTGTTTGTAGTGATAGTGTTGGTTAGATAATATAATCTACCATCATCACCTTCATTTACTTTAATACTTGTGCTATTCCCGACAACTGTACCATCTGTTAAGGTTAGTGTGGGAGTAATAGCCCAATTACTTGTTACAACAACATCTGGGGTAACTTCTGCTGTCCAGTCAAATCCATAGAATACGTTAGAATTTGGAGCATGGATAATTTCATATAAACCATCAGGGCGAATTTTAATTGCCATGTTGTTACCTCATTTTGAATATTGCTTTACCTGTTGATCTTGGAAGCTCTGTATAATTATCAAACTGTACTTCGTTAAAAGTTGAGTTTCCATCTCCAACAATCACACCTCTATGAAATACTACTCTATCTGCTGGGTATGGTTCAGTGTCTAAGTTATGGTTTTTTAGATACACGCCAAACTTCATAAAAGGGCCAGTATAGTTATTGTGAGCGTTATTTGTATTTGTTTGTTTGAACACTTCCCTATGATTCCAATAAATAACCGTTTCACCGTCATTGTTCCAGCCAAATTTTATTTTAACTGTAACGTACTGCCACTCGTCTGTTACAATGTCTCTATCATAAATAACTGTTTCATTATAATTCCCTGTTATTGCAACAGAAGAATAGCTGCTTCTAATTTGCCATTTTTTACCGTGGCAAAATAACCCTAATAGTACGGGGCCAACTACATCGTCCCCATTATAGGGAGAGGGATTACCTGCTGCAAGGGTGTCTCCATTCTGATGTAGTTGAAAAAGCACGCAAGTCTGAGTGGAATCCTCAAATTTATTCCAAGGTGACTCACATCTAAATGCAAAAGAATACCATCGCGTAACCGTACCAGACGGACTTAACGTAACATTGTCCCATGCTGCTTTATTCACAACACCTTGTCCACTGGTAAATTCGGCACGATGTCCGCTATACCTCAAAGGGTCGTTACCTTTAACATAAAATTTAAAACAATCAATATTGTTGAATTTTACATTATCAATTTGTATTGACCCATCGGAGCGTTTATATGGGAAATTTGGTATAGGTGTTGAATATATAGTAGCAAGAGCATAATCAACTGCTGAAATATCTGTATTCCATTTTTCAGGAGTACATTTTAAAAGTATCGTCACTTAATATCTCCTTCCGAGACAGGTATACCCGGAAAGTTAGTTAATTTTGATACCAATTTATCTGGATCAGATAAGTCCCTGCCTTTTATGATTACAAGATCAAACTGCTTTATTACAGCATTAGGTATACCAACACTTAAGTCTTTTGCGCCTCCACCAATACCGAAAGGTGGTGTATTTGCTGTAGTAGAAGTTAAAATATCTGTATAAAAATTTCTTAGATAAAATTGATTTACACCTGCTGAAGAAGCCACATTATTCACATATAGTTTAACTTTAGCAGTAGACCCCTCTAAATACCATGCTAAACAGTTGTCTGTTGACGCAGTAACAACCCCAGTTGATACTCCTGAAAATCTACTACCACCAACTCCGTCATATGTAATTAGTGAAATCGTCCCCGGTAAAGCATGATCTTGGCACTCAATTGCAAATCTTATTCCATTATTCTGAAAGGAAGCGTTAGTCCCTTGAGCACCAAATATGGTTTTTGTACTGCCTGTAGCCGGGATAGATGGGATATACATTTTGGTAAACAATAGTAATGAGTCCCCCTGATCTGGACGGTATTCATTTAGTAATACAGGGTCTAGCACTGGTAAAGCTCCTGTTGCACTACCTAATGTGATCCCTAGTCCTGACCAAGCTGTAGCAGGGGTAAGAGTTGACGTGATAGTTCTACCGTTTACAACAATACCACCGTTAATTGTAGCGTTCCTATTTTTACCAGACAAATCATACAACAATGAATCATTTACACCTTGAGATGGTAAATAACGAATTGAATAACTAGAAGTCATTGCATTGTTACTTCCGGGAGGAACTTGACCTATCACCCCATTACTCATTGACCCGATTAAATCGGAACTTGACAGATCATAACTAACTATCATGCTGGCATCTTTCCATAAACTACTACTAAGTTAGCTCCAGCAGCAGCGGCTCTAGTTTTTAAATCAATGCGAGTAATTAGAGTACCACCTGAAGGAATGGTTTGACGTAAAGTTTTACCAGCAGGGATCGGATATCTAGAACCAACAGTTGCTAATTTTGTGTCAGCATCTCCGTTTGTGGAAGCGTTAATAACTACATCAAGAATATCATAGGCAGAAGCTGTTGCTGTTGGGAAAAATGAAACTTCAATAGCTTCTAATCCGCTTGGAATTGAAATAGACTGTCTAGTGTTGCTAATAGACGTAAATTCATTTTCATAAATAAAACCGTTCGATTCTTCAATTTTAACTAATACACCACTCATATTAACCTCTGATATAACATTCCCATAACACGCTATTTAGTGTGCTTGGGTTTACTTGTTTAAATGTGAGAATCTTATAAATCTTCCCACCAATCTTCACTCTATCCTGATTAGGGTATAAAGACCCTGTTTCATTATCATAGTAAAAACCATCATCCTCTGTTGGCTGGATGAATAATTGTTTATCACCCATTTCAATCAATGTTCCAAGCTTTGTCTGATCCCCGTTGCTTTGTAGCGTTAGATCGAACATAATCCCCCTACAAGGGATTTCTAGCTCTGTGATAGGGGCTGATGAGGTAGAAGGGTTGTAAGCGCCTTTAACCTGCCTTACTACGCTCATATCAAAGCCATATCGTTGCATCTCTTTAGTTACAACTCTAGCAAACTTATCCATAGAGGCAGAATAGCAACTCATGGTAGAGCCTCTAATGTTTCATAGCTAGTTCCGGTTGGGTAACCATTATTCCATAGCTTTGAGAATTCAATTAATTTATTATCTTCATCAGCACCTGTTACAATAGCTAATGGTGAGATATTCATAATTGCAGGGTTACTTACAGTGTCGATAATAAACTGTCTATACTGTTCAAAGGCTTGATTTTCGTAGCTCTCAATTTGCGCTAGCTTGCTTCTAGTACCATGTGATAAAATTGCTAGAATGTATTGTGCTAAGGTACTTGCAGCTTTTACAAGATTACCATTACAATCTGTTAGTGTCTGTGTGTACACTTGGTCTGGGAGAAACGTCAAGTCCCGCCAATCGCCAAGTCTTAGGCGTAATTTTCCAATGTCTGTACTTGGATCAATCATTGTCATTTATAAATTCCTTATTCATGTTATCTCTCAGAAAGTGAAAGGTAACGTGAATAAGCCCCTCCGAATGGAGGGGCATCTTTGTAAAGCTAATTAGCTTTTGTAACTTTAACCTTAGTTAAGGTCAATTACTGGTCACTGCTTCGACGATTAATCCCGGACGAAGTAGACCGCAAGCAAAGTTGGATTCAGTTTCGATTTCGATCTTAGTACCATCTGGGGCATCTTTTTCGAAATAGTAAACTTGTTCTCCAAGGGTACCCACTAGACCGAAACGCTCTGCTGGTGAGAAGTACATTTTGAAAGCATCAGTACCTTGACCAACGAAGTAAGCCTTGCCAGCAGGGATCATCTGAACACCATTATGTTTATCACGGCATTCAACGAACTGTACACCACCATAGAAGAATTCACGACGTACAACAGAAGCACTGTTACCAGCAGCTAGACGTTGACGTAGAGGCTCTTGTGAAGAGCTGTAATACTGATAAGCAGCTTTAACATTAGGATGCTTAATTAGGGCTGCGAACCAAGTTGGTGAGCAGAATGCTACAACACCACTAATTGATTGACCATTACCAGCATTGTCCTGAATTGAAGCAATACAAGTTTCAATCTTGTCTAGAATCTCAGTGCTACCAGTACCAAATAGGAAGTCTACTGAAGTACGGGCAAAGCTGAATTCACTGTTCCAATCCTGAGTAACAGTACCTGATGGAGCATAGACAGTACCGGCAGTGATAATCTGAGCACGAGCTACTTCAAAGGTTTCATCCCAAGCGCGGCGGATACGTTCCATTTTACGGGTACGTAGATTAGCTAGCATTTCAGCTTCATCTGCACTACCGTAGGCACGTACATTCACCAAATCTTTAGGGTAAATTGCATCATCCATGTTGAAGTGAGGAACAACAAACGAGTGAAGTTTACGGGTGTAATCTTTACTTTGGGTATGACGATCACCCCGAACACGGTCAACAATTACAGTGCTGTCTTTAATAGTTTCTTCAAAAGTAACAGCACTTGAAGCTACTGGCTCATCTGAGAAAATACCAAAATCTTGAATAGTGGTATAAGTGTTTGGGATTACATTAAGTTCTTCTGTCCAGTCAGCAATTTGAAACTGACCATTAGCGCCAAAACTACGAGTTAACATTATTATTTTCCTTATTAATTAAACAGTAGCTTCAACAAGAATGCCAACAGTTTTTAGACTGTCATACACAGCTTGTTTTTCGGCATCTAGGTCAAAGGTTGCATCAAGAACTAGGGCAGATTTGCTTAGAACTACTTTACCGCGAGTAATAGCCAATACTTTAGTATCAGTAGTAGCGGCTACAGTGAATGGTGCAGCAGTGCCGAAGGAGTCACCAACAACAACTGCTAGAACGTTCTGTGAACCATCTACAGCAGTTTGTACGGCAATTTTCCATTTACCAGTTGCAGTAACTTTACCAAGACAAGTACCAACTACGTAGGATTTTTGAGCAGCTTCATTTACAGTGATAACGTCATGAAAGAGTTCAGTAGAATCACTGTCACTTTTCTTAACTAGATTGCTGTAGTGGCTGTAATCTGTTGCAATTACGGACATTTTATTTCCTTATTTAACGTTGTATTTAGCGCGAAGAATACGTTCTTCTGCTGTCATTTCTTTTGCTGGCTCTGCATCACCTGCTACGCCTACTTCTTTAAATAGCTCTGATTGAGCCTCTACTTCGATAGATGTAGCCATCGCTGTAATAACAGCATTGAAAGCAGCATCTTCTAATTCCTTAGTAGCTTCAAATACAGCATTTACTTTCTCACTACCAATGGTAGCTTCTAGTTTTGCTTTACGAGCTTCTAGTTTTGCTGCTAGTTGTTTCTCAGCAGCTTCTTTCACATCAGCTTCTAGTTTCTGACTATGCTCAATAGCAGTTGCTAGAGCAGCTTCAAGATTTGCTTTATCGGCTGACAAAGTTGTGATAGTATTTACAGCATCAGACAGATTAGCTTGAACACCTTCAAACTGACTCTGTAGCTGTGCTAGTTGTTCTTGGATTTCAGTTAATTCTGGGGAAGCTACAGCATCCACAATACCCAACTGTTTCTTAAGACGATCAAGCATTAATTGCTCCTTTAGTTTTTGCTTTGTGTTTTGCAGAAATATATGCTGCAAATTCTGAGTTGGTCATAATAGAATTGATAAGACCGATTTCTAAGGCTTCATCAGCATTGAAAGTTTCAGCGTTTAATGCTTTAATATCTTCAACAGCTAAACCTGTGTATTTGCTAACATGCTCTGCAAATTTATCATTCAGCATATCAACATCTTTTTGAATTTTTGTTAGGAATTCTTGTTTGAAACTACCATCTTCTGCGAAAGGTACTTTGCTAGAACCTGATGTGATGAATACTCGCTTTACGCCAGCATTATCCATTGCTTTAGAGACATCTGTGAGCGCAACTACAGCACCAATAGAGCCAGTAATAGCATCTGGGTTAGCAATCACTTCATCGCAGATACAGGCTAGTAGATAACCTGCACTACAAGCCATCTCATCAACATACCCTACCAGTTCTACACCGTTCGTATCTGCTAGTGCTCTGATCTCAGAAGCATGTTCAAATGCGTGAGAGGCTTGTCCTCCGGGAGTAGAGAAATCCATTACAATGGTCTTTACACCATCTTCAACAAGCTCTTCTACAGAGCTTAGTAGCCCAACATAAGATGTGCCCTTAACTTCACCACAAGCTCCCATTACAGGTTTGTAGGTGATAGCTCCATCTACCTTTACATAACCTAACCCTTTATCTAGTTTACTCTTCTCTGTAGATGATGTAGAATCCTCATTGTCCTTAATGAACATTGGAGATAGACCCTCATTACGAAGGTCTAGGTAAGATAGCATTTTATCTAGGGAATGAGTTGTGATAAGGTGGGGTGTATCGTATGCAATACTTGCAAGCCTCAAAAGGCTATGTTTTGTTTTCATTTATAACCTTCTATGCGCTGTTCTCAACATTGTCACTTGAATTGTCCCTACCAGAAGGTGTTTTTCTAGTGCCTTCACCAGATGGGGAAGCAAATCCTTGACCAGACTTGGAACCACCGCTACCCTGATTTGTTAGGGACTCTTTATCAATCGCTTCATCTTCAGGCTTAATAGGCACACCAATATATTCACGGATAAGGTTAGCTGTTGGACGATCAAACTCTACCATACCTACAGAAGCTACACGTTGAAGCATCTTAGAGAATTCTTCCATTGCTGGACGATCAAAGTCACCGAATACAATCTCTGGAAATTCTGTGTCATTCCAACCATTTAAAGCGAATGTCTGAGGAATCAAATCATTGTTGATTACGTCAGAGATTTCTTTAAGGCGGTATGCTAGATGTAACGCCATTAGGTTAGTCTTACCAGTACCTACTGAATAGTTATCTGGGGAGTTACCTGTTAGTCGTAATACTGAGCATGACATGGCAGCAGCAATATCATCCTGAAGCTGTTTACAGATTGCTGGAACATCATATGCCTTACCACCTTTAGACTCTAGCAATTCCATCTTAAAGATTGGCTGTTTGCTTTCAGGGTCATACAATAATGGCATTACAACAGAACCTTGAGCACCAGTTGTAAGGTTCTCGCCAATCTGGCGGAAAGAGTCTGCTACAGCTTTATCTTCAGGACTTGCATTAGGGTCTAAGTAGCGGGGATGCAATGAAAACACAGGTACGCCGCCGAGGTCACGTGCAACACCAATCATTAACTGATCTTGCAATAGATTCAATTTCTTATATGCTACGTAAGCACCTTTTAGTAACGACCTACCTTCAGGGTTTTCTTTTGTACTATCACAAGTGAACAGTAGAAACTTCTTACGAGAGATTGTTAATTTTGAATTACCAGCATCTGCCAGAGTAAACTTAGCTGTGCTATTAATATTTCGTAGGTCTTGTTCAATAGCTTCTAAATCTCTACCATCATCATAAAACTTCCAACCAGAGATAGTAGATTGACTACGTGGAGCTAATTTTTTCCAGCCAACTAGACCGTCATTAAATCTTGAACCATTTACTTTAAGACGACGTTTAAATACTTTCTCATGGACAGCGAAGCCATATTCTAGATAACTTGTAACTTCTGTAATGAAGCTGCTCCAAGAGTGCTCCATGTCTTTCATGCAGGATGCAATAAAATCAGCCCGTTTAATCTGTGCTTCTGTAGCTCCTACAGGATATTTCACGCTCCAGTCAACTCTACCAATTAGTGTTTTATATGCTAATAGGTTAGCTGCCACTGTTGCGTCATTACGCATTTCATTGACAACTTTAACGAATTGAGGGTATTGAAAAAGCCTGTTAGCTTCCTCGTAGATTTTCTTATTACTTACTGTCAATCCTGTGATACCTGATTCTGACAGTTTAATACGAGGGATTACAGAATCAGAATCTGGCTGTAATGCTTTGTCAGTTTCCATTAATAATCCTTTTATTTGAACATATTACATCGCATAATTATTTTGTCAATAATTATTTGCTAATTTGTACTCAATTTACTTGAAATACTTTGTTTAGAATAGTTTGGTAATACAAATGTTGGGATTTGTATTGATTTGGCTATAGAGTTGAAGGCGTCTGCTGTAGCGTCCACCATGTCATCGTGACCAGAGCGCCCACCATTAAATCCTTCTAATTCGTTGAAGAACTCATCATTCCAAGGTGCTTTTACAACTCTTACTGCCCCAGATTCTGCCAGCGCAGCAAATGGTAAGAACCTCTGGATTTTACCCACATGCCCACTAATCTTAGCACTCTTTGCGGCTATACCTGCCTCGGCCAATGTTCTTATAAAGAAAGCATTAGCGATTGCCCCGCCTGCACCAGAATCTTTAGGTATAACTACTTGACACCTATCAATTCCGTCTGCCCTTGCCGTGTCTATAATTCCTTTAATTACACCATCTGTTAGTTTTCTGAATCTATACACATCTTCGATATAGTACACTCCATACTTATCTCTGGAGATTCTAACCCCGGCGGTGTAGTCAGGATCACGATTAGACTCTGTTGGAAGGGTTGATGCTAAATCCCATGCCCTTACCACAATCTGATTGTCAACAGGTGCATAATCAACTACCGTACACCATTCTCTTCTGAAATAGCAGGAGTTAACTTCTCTGGCGTACCAACTACCAAGTAACAAACGTTCTTTTTCAACTCTTGTTAAGTTTTCTAATCGTTCCAGATACTCTGGATTAGATTTTATAATTACAGGATTGTCATAGATAGTTGCACTAATAAAGCAATATGTTTGTGGTTTTGCTGTAGGATATTTTTCGATAATAGCTTCAGCAGTATCCCCAAAAACATATTCTCCACTCACTTGTGCGTAATATCGTTCTGTTCCTGATTTCTCAGCAATAGGTATTCCCGTATCAGGGTCTAGATACCACTCTACAAATTTTAATAAGAAAGAATCTTTATGTGGGTTACAAGTGCATACTAATCTATGTGGCCCTTTTGCCCTAGAACGGATACGAGACTCTAGATAACTTACTTGCTTTTGACTATGCCACTGTGCTTCATCGAAGCAGACAAAGCTGTACTGTCCCCCGTCGAAGTTTTTAACATCTCTGTCTGCGCTACATACTTTGAATTGAATTTGTGCGCCACTTGGGAACGTTATTACCAAATGAGGATGTTGTTTTGAAACACCTCCGAATTTACCGTAAAGGGATTGTGCCTCTTGCCAAAGTCCCCCTGCTTGTGTAAGCTGTGTAGAGGACTGACGAATGAACACGCCCCTGAAATTTGGGTCATGAACAAACTGTAAACAATACAAAAGAGCTAAAAAGCTCTTTCCAGAACCTGCCATAATATTCAGAAGATGTCGTTAATATCTTCCCGCTAATACGCTGCTGTAAATCACTTTACAGATTAGGTCATATCTTCCACTACATTTAAGTAGCTGACTCCCGTTTCGACTGCACTTGCAGCCTACGCTAATATAGCTGACCGTCACACGTTCCTCGTTAGAGGCTTCGCTCGGTATTGTCTCTTAAATAAGAGAGTTCCACCGAATTAGAGAGTTGTTTTTAAGTGGAGGCGTTTGTTCACCACCACCGTAGATACAGAACTTACTTTTGTTCTGTAAGAACATTTTTTGTGTTTCACTAGCAGGGCCGTACTTTTCTTTTTCCTCTGTCATACTAAAAACCCTTTTATAAGTACAGTTTTATAGTAGTCATAAGTTTCTCCATAAAATGCTACCAAAACCTTCTCCAATTACAAAAACAAAAACCCTTGCAATTTCTGCAAGGGTTCTCTAGAATAGTTACACATGTAGCCACGCTTACCTGCTCATGTGCAGATTCCGCAAATATCAGAATCCTCCCCGCAGTCTCCACCGACAAGTAGGAGGAAACCAGATAGTCCTTACGGACAAATTGACACCGGACTTACCGGCTATAAAACAAATATAACACTTGAATTTGATTTGTCAATATGTTATATATCTTGAATTGTTCCAAAATCTACTAATGGTGTAACATCTTTAGGCTCTGGATTCCCATTCTGTTTAAGCTCAAGCAATAATCTATTAACAGAATCCTCATTAATAATCTTGCTAATATCTACATCCATCTTTAGTAATGTCTTAGCACACTCCATGCGTACCTTGATATCAGGATCAGACAAACCATCCTCTAACACCCTCAAAGCTTTCTCGTTAAGCTTCTTTACCTTCTTACCTAGAGACAGTAAAGCGTGCTCTTCCCTGATAAACCCTACCTGTTGCTCTGCCATAAATTCTCCTTGCTTTTATATTTTGTTTACTGTATATTCCCTACTGTACCACGCAGACTTATTTTGTCAAATATTGACAAGAGCGCCCTATTAATATATTATGGAGGAATGATGAATATCTATTTCAAAGGTAAATGGAACAAAACTGATAAGGTGAAACTACGTGTTGTTAAAGCAGATTTTGACAGCCATGTAGAAGCTATTGCAGAAACACAGGTACTAACACAAGAGAATTGCTGTGAAATGCACAGCCCCATTCTCGCTGTAATTGATGGTAATAAAGGAAAAGAAATTGAAGAAACACGGCAAGACGATTGCGCCTAGAAATCGTGAAATGAATGAGTATCTTGTATCCCTTGGACATAAAACTCACAGGGATAAGCGCAAACAGAAGTTTGATATTGATAAGAATAAAAAGAGAGGTGAAGAATATGATTGGGAATGACGAAGGTGAAATCACAGCAACATTTGAAGAGTTGATTGATTATCTAATTATGAATGAAAAGGAATTTTATGCTGACGAAGAATGTATTTGAAAGTAATCCTGTAACATTTGTCCAGGAGCTAGAAACTCTTATCAAGGATGGATGGAAGGTATGTTACGACGAGCGAGCACCATCACAAGTTGGTTGGAGCTTGGTAGCATGGCTTGAAAAAGAGGAAGATGAAGAAATTCATGTAGCCACAACACAGAAGGCTCCTGTTGGACGCCCTAAGATTAATAAATAAGAAAGGAATTATATGCACTATAAACAAATTCAAACACATGACCTATTTAGTTTCGCTCAGGAGCTACAGAAAGCTACCCTAGAGGGCTTTGTAGTGTTGGAAGATACTCAGCACTACCCTCAGATCATTGGTAACATTCTAGTGGCTACTCTGGGCAAAGCAGAGCCTGTACAGACAGAAGATTCTATCCTTGCCGAGAGCAAACCTGTTCGTAAGAAGAAGGAAACTAAGGATGAGTGAACAAACTTCTAAGAAGGAGCCTTACAAAGTGCCAGAGATTGATTACCCTAAACATATTCCAGCAGTGAATGAGATTACTGGTAGTCGTCTTACTACGGGTGTGCCTTCACAGGCATACAAAGATAATTATGATGCTATCTTTCGTAAGAAAGACGTAAAGGAGGTTGATGAAAACCAAGATCAGCAGTGATAACGCTAGATGTGTGAGTGAAGAACATTTCATGCTTAAACCTAGTGAACACAAACCTCCTTTGGGAGTTAATTTACTAATCCTTACTAATCTAGGTAAAACTATGATTGGTAAGTGGAATGATAATGATTGCGTGGAGTGGTTTCCGCTACCGAGGCGCAGCAAACATGCATAATTAAGGAGAACGTACAATGTCTCGTAATATCTTTGATCCAGACGAAGCTCTAGCTCATCAACAGGTTAAGACTCGTAAGAAACGCACAACAAGAGCTGATAAAGTAGATGAAGGGCGGCCCCCAACTCCAAAACAGCACGAAATTGAAAGGATTGAGGATAAAATTAAACAATTTACTCCTACACCTTCACAAAAAACGTTTATTAACAAAATACGTTCAAATACATTAACAGTAGTAGATGCTCATGCAGGTGTTGGTAAGACTGCGGCTTGTTTGTGGTATTTTACTCAAGAGTACCTAAACAACCCACAACTTAATATTATGGTGGTACGTACTCCTGTAGAGTTGGGGGATGATAAGATTGGGTTTCTACCTGATTCAGCATCCTCAAAAATTGCACCTCACTTTGAGTCTACAAAAGCAATTCTTGAGCAGTTTCTTGGAAAGAGTAAGGTAGTTGCTGATTTAGAGAAAAGAATTCATTTTACTATTCCTAATTTTATCTTAGGTAAAACTATTGATAATACACTCATCTTAATTGATGAATGTCAGACTATTAGTAGTGGTGTTATGAAACTGTTGCTAGAGAGGGTTGGAAAAAACACTAAAGTTGTTGTTGCAGGTTGCAGCCAGCAGATGTATACCAATGATAAGAAACGTAATGGATTAAATGATTTAATTGGAAGATTCTTTAATAAAGAAGATGAAGATTATGTTTCGAAGTTCAACGATACAGCGATTCATCAATTTACAATTGATGATGTGCAACGTAGTGACTTTGTAAAAACTGTAATTCAAGCTTATATGTAGGAGGTGTAATGGCTTACAAAGATATAACATGGAATGTAAGGAGAGAAAGTATGAACAATCGTAAAGTTAAACAAGGTGTAGATGTAAACTATGACACAATCCCTTTTCCAGCAATCAAAGGTTATAAAGTAAGTAACGATGATGCTGTATATTTGTTTGGGAATATTGAATCTCCATTCGATTTTGTAGAGGCCATTGAAGCCCTCTCTAAAGCTGATAAAGGGGATGTTGTAACTTTACATGTATCTGGCCCCGGAGGTTGTGTTAGTGCTGTAGATGCCCTTTTACATGCAATTGAGACAGCACAGAAGAATGAAGTTGTAGTACATGCAGTGTGTACAGGCTTAGTAGCTAGTGCAATGACATTTATCCCACTTGCTTGTACAAGTTTTGAGCTGAGCAATGGTTTTCATGCACTAATCCATAACGGTAGCCTTGGGGATGGTGGTGCATTTAATCAGTTTAGAGCCTCTACAGCGTTCTATTTGAAATACATGGAAGAACGCCTACGGGATGTATATCAATTCTTCCTGACAGAAGAAGAGTTAAATGCTGTAATGGATGGTAAGGATATTTGGCTTACCCCT
>OFRE01000354.1_pt1 | contig 12694 bp, 11 predicted proteins | sample 1543061 | NCBI WGS metagenome assembly OFRE01 (sample SAMN07774218, study PRJEB24372) | wastewater metagenome | isolation source: Exp Tend NO 50WW | collected 2016-02
TGTTGAAAAGAAAAGATTGCTGGGAATATCCTGAACATGAAAACCCTGAGATCAGAAGTAAACTAATCATGTTACCTCACGCATCGGGGGAACGGTGGATAGTTGTTGAACAGGCGAAGCATATTATCGGGACTTGTGTAATGCACTCTTCAGATTTATTAGATAAGATTGGCTATTTGTACCAGCCTGGTCTTTATGGTTACGATGATGTCATTTGCTCTTGGCGGTCATACTTAGCAGGGTTTGTTTCTGTATTCCTTCCGCATATTAATATAGACCATATAGATCCCGGTGGCGATGAGTACACGGATTGGAAAGGTAGGCACTCAGGACAGTATAGTAAGTTGGTTTCGGACTTAGTAGACGATTATATTTCAGGCAAAAAACCTTTATACCATGAAATGTAAGTTGATAACCACGGCTTCAGATTGGAGTAAGACCCTAAAGCTTCAAGAATCACTTGAACGGCATGGCTGGGACTTTCATATCATCCTACATGATTGGCGAGGGTTCGGGGATAAGATTTTAAAGACCTATGAGTATTTAAAGGAGTCCGATGTAACCCATTTCTTTTATTCGGATAGTTATGATACCTATGTTTTAGCCCCAATGGAAGAGGCTATAAGTAAGCTAAGAGGCCGTGATATGCTTTGGAGTTCTGAAAAGGCTTGTTACCCCCATCCCCAACTTGCCCCGATGTACCCGGAGAGTTATTCCCCCTGGAAGTATTTAAACGGGGGCGGTTGGTTTGCGTCTAAGGAAGCATTCTGTAAGATGGTGGAAGATGAGATGCCTCATTTCACTACTGTAGATCAGGTTTACTTTACTAACGAGCTAATAACCAAAAAGAATATAACATTGGATTATGACTGTGAAATCTTCCAGACTATTGCTTTTTGTGATTTTGACAAAGAGTTCACCGTGGAACGTGGCAGGGTTTATAACAACATAACTAAACAATATCCTATTTTCTTTCATGGCAACGGACATACTCCGTTAACTCCCATATATAACATAGACTTATGAAACTGCAACAAGTAAAGGAATTTTGGAAAGACGATAGATCAATTCATGCCGATATAAACGAAACCTTTACAAGGTTGGTTAACGCTGACCCTGAGTTAAAAGCTTTCAGGGATTTCGTAGAGGGGAATAATGATACCCCGGTAAAGATATTCGGGTTCGGGGAGAGATCCTTTCTTTGGATGTGGAAACTGTTATTAGATGAAATGCCGGAGGGGTTTAAGTTCTTAGAGATAGGAGTATTCAGAGGACAGATCCTCGCTTTAATCCGTACCCTTTCTTCAAGGTTCCCTAAAATGGCGACAATAATAGGCATAACTCCTTTGGATTCAACGGGTGGACATTGGGAAAGCGACTATGCCTCAGACATTAAGTTTTTACATGAGCATTTCAACCTCCTACAACCGGAAATCATCAAAGGCTTATCAACTGACCCTGATATAATTGATAAGGCCGGGAAATTAGGCACTTACGATATTATCTACATTGACGGAGGCCATGAGTACGAAGTAGCCAAAGCGGATATAATCAACTACTCCCCTATGGTTAAATTAGGCGGTTACTTAGTGATAGACGATTGTGCCAATAAGTACGATCTGCCCTATGGTTACTTCAGGGGGATAGAATCTGTTTCACGGGCAGTAGATGAACACCTACCAAACGAAGAGTTTAAGGAGATTTTCTCCGTAGTACATAACAGAATATTTCAACGAGTAAAATAATGGGACTAAGCAAGAACATAGAAGCACCTGAGTTGATGTGGGAATTATTTGAAGAGTACACCCATAACACAAAGGATAAGCCTATAGAGGTTCAAGACTTCGTAGGAAAGGACGGAGAAGAGGTTTACCGCAAGAAGGAAAGACCGCTCACCTTAGAAGGGTTTGAAAACTATTGTTTTAGGAAAGGGGTAATTTCTGACCTGTCGCATTATTTCAGCAACAAGGACGGGCGTTACGCTGATTTTGTCGCTATCTGTCGCACGATTAGGAAGATAATCAGGCAAGATCAGATTGAAGGGGGTATGAGTGGTATTTATAATCCTTCCATCACTCAAAGGCTTAATGGGCTTGTAGATAAGGTTCAAGAGGACGGCACTAAAGAGATCGTAGTAAAAGTAAAATATGACAGAAAAGGAATTGGAGATAACATTGGCGGAGCCGCACGAGGGGCAATCGAAGGTACTGGCGGAGGCGAAGAGGTTTAATGTACTTTGTTGCGGCCGAAGGTGGGGTAAGTCGGCAATGGCCGTGAATCTACTGGCTGAAACTGCTTTAGAGGGCTACCCTGCCGGATATTTCACACCGACCTATAAACTACTTGACGGCACTTATAACGAGTGCCTTTTGGCGTTAGATAAGGTTATTAAGAGAAAACACGAGCATCAGTTCATTGAGTTAATCACGGGTGGAAGAATAGAGTTCTGGAGCCTGGAGAATGAAATGGCGGGACGGTCAAGGAAATACAAGAGGGCGGTATCGGACGAGGTAGCGTTCACAAAGAATATGTGGAAGAGTTGGACGGAGGGAATAAGGGCAACACTCACGGACTATAAAGGGGATGCGTGGTTCCTATCTACACCGAGGGGAAAGAACGACTTCCATAAGTTATTCATGCGTGGCAAACAAGGGGAGCATAATTGGGCAAGCTGGCAGATGTCCACCTATACGAACCCGTATATTGACAAAGAAGAGATAGACGATGCAAAGAATGATCTTCCCCCTTTGGCGTTCTCTCAGGAGTATTTAGCTGAGTTCAATGATAATATCGCTAATCCTTTCGGGCTACCTTTTATCGCTCAATGTACTTATCCCTTATCGGTTGAACCTGCGGTATGTTTTGGAATAGACCTTGCCAAATCCCATGATTTTACGGTGATTATAGGACTTGATAAGAATGGGGCGGTTTGCCACTTCCAAAGGTTTCAGAAACCCTGGAGGGAAACACTACAAGCCATTAAAGACCTGCCTAATGTTCCTGTAAAGATAGATTCCACGGGTGTAGGAGATCCAATCGTAGAGGACTTTCAACGGATCAGGTCTAACGTATTAGGGTTTAAGTTCAACCAGAACTCTAAGCAGCAGATTATGGAGGGGCTGGCAACGGCCATCCAGCAAAGGAAAATAACATTTCCTGATGGGTTTATAAAAGACGAGCTATCTAATTTCGAATACGAGTACACTAAGACGGGCGTAAAGTATACTGCTCCCAACGGTTTGCATGATGACTGCGTATGTGCCTTAGCCCTTGCCTGGGATTTGCACAAGTCAGCCGTTACATCAGGAATATACAGTTGGGCATAGGTTCGGACAAATGCCCCTAATGGTCATTTAAAGGCATGACTATACCAACTTATGAAGATTTAACGGTAAGACAGTTTCAGGAGATTGTAGCCATTCAGGTATCTGAAATGAGCGAGGAAGATAAGCTTATTCAATCTATCTGCATCCTTACCGGCATGACTGAGAGGGAGGTGGAAGAACTACCCATCCCGACCTTTAATCAAATCGGGTTCAACCTTGCCAAAATATTTACTACTGAGCTACCCGATTCTAAGCCTAAGAAATACTTACGAATAGGCGGAAAACTTTACGGGGTTACTTACAATCCGAGGAATTTAGCATTTTACCAGTACACAGATATTCAGGCGTGGATAAATCAGGGAACTATCGCCAACATGCACAAGGTGGTAGCTTCTTTAGTTTTTCCAGTTAAGAGGTATGGGTTCCTGTATTTCAAGGGTAAGAATCAGGTGGAGCAGCATAATGAGCTTAGCGAAAAGATACTGGATTGCAAGTACATGGATGTACATGCTATCTGTGTTTTTTTTTCGCTGCTCTGGAGCAACTCCATAAAGGCTTTAGCGTGTTATTTGGAAGAAAGGGGGGAGATGACGAAGGAGCAGAAGAAAGAGATGAAAGTACTTTTGGAAGCCGCTGGGGATGGGTTTATAACACAAAGCAGATAGCGGACTTTGAGAATATCAGCATGGATGAGGCGTATCAACTTCCAGTCATGCAATGTTTAAACGATTTGAGCTATTTAAAAGATTATGAGGAAAATCAAAAGAGGTTATTAAATGCCAGGGATTCAGAACAGTAAAGGGACGCTTAGCTTTTTAGACGGCTTAGGGACTAAAGACCGAGGGGATAAGGTTGAGTTCAATAATGTAGGGGCGGCTTTAGTTGAGCTGGCAGACTTTCTAATCACCGAGGCGAGGGGTAACATGGATAAGAATGGCAACACGGCCACAGGTGGAACGGCAAAAAGTATGAAAGCGAGTGATGTGTTTACTAACGCTACGAAGCTACAAGTTAACATTTCGATTGATTCTACTTATAAGTTCTTAGATCAGGGAGTAAAAGGTGTTGAGAGTGGAAAGGGGAAGTATCAGTTTAAGACCATTTACCCTAACAAGAAGATGGCACTTGCTATTCTTAAATGGGTTCGGAAAAGGGGGATAGCCACAAAGTATAAAGCCATCAGTAAGACAGAGAGAAAGAACCAACGGATTAAAAGGATGATTAAAAAATCCGATAATCTAAAGGGGATGGCTTACGCTATCTCCACGAACATTAAAAAGAAAGGAATTAAGCCGACATACTTTTTCTCTAAAGCCATTGAATCCACCAAGAAAGAACAAAAAAAGGTTTACGCTGAGGCGTTGAAATTAGACATCATCGAAACATTTAATTAATGGCATACACTTTAAAGAGATACGCTTCAAATTATTCCTCCGTCTCAAATGAGATGGTTTTCGTGGTAGAGGAATCGGTAAAGACTGCCGACCCTGTTACCTACCCTGATTATAAATTCATAGCCGATGTGTATGTAGGTGGTGTGTTTAAAGGCCGTTTAAGGGCATTTCCTGACCCTACTTATAAATTCGGGGTGTTCGATGTGTCAAAGATTTTACAACCATTCTTTACTTACAGGTTCGATATAGACGACATCATAGATTATCCGGTGGTTTTAGACTACCAAATTAAATTCGGGGAAGAATACAACGGGGTTTTATATACAAATGTTTTAACTGATTCTACAAGGAAAGCGGCGAATACTTACAAGGCCGACCCTTACGGTTCAACTATTGTTTTAGCCACGGGACTTGCTTCTAATATGCCACTCGTTAGGACTGCTTTTCATGACCCTACCCTATATCCTTCAAACTCTTTTACTCACTTCTTAATCCCTTATTGGGGAAACGCCTCAGGGGTGAACTCTATAACTGCGACCTATAAGGATAAAAACGATAGCACTTTAGGAACGACAGTTTTAAGTAGCTCAAGGTTGGCGGGTTATTTAAGGCAGTACGATGTCGGCAACTCATCCATCCAAACTACAAAAATAGCTATCACGGGCGATGTCTCTTTAACCGTTAACGTGGAATGTACTAAGCACCCCGTAAGGACAATAGCCTGGTTAAATCCTTTTGGCGGGTATGAATCCCAACACTTCGCAATGGTTTCTAAGTATAAAAAAGAGATTGAGCGAAAGAGTTATAGCCCCAATAAGTATCAGGTTTATTCAACGGGCGAAGTTGGTTATGTTGGGGAAAATGTTGTAGGTGATATTCTTTTAGGAGGTAAACGAGGGTTCGCCACTAAGTCCACCCAAAGATGGGAACTATCCTCTCACATTCTCACAGATGACGAATACGAATGGCTCGGGGATCTACTCAGTTCTCCTGATGTTTATATGCACGATCCTTTAGTAGGGTGGGTTCCGGTTCTCATCACCAACTCAAACTACGAGCGAAGGACTTACCTCAATAGTCGGATGGATAGGCGATTGGAGTTAGAAGTGGAATATTCAAACCCTTATAATGCCCAATTCCTATGATAGAGATATTCATAGAAAATAAGCGGTTAGATGTTACTCAAGACCTTGAGAGCCTTATAACCTATGCCATTGATGATGTGCGGGACTTTTCCAGCCGGAACACTTCTTTTTCAAAGACGATTGTTTTACCTGGGACGGCGAATAACAACAAACTATTCGGGTCAATCTTTGACGCTAAAATCTCAAATCCATACGATTCAACGGACGACAACGTAGAGACCAATTTTAACGCTTCAGTAGCGGCTGACTGTATCATCTTTCAAAACCAAATGCAGGTCTTAAAAGGCACATTAAGGGTTTTAGAGATCATCGTAGATGGAGGGTTTATAGAGTATGAAGTAGCGGTGTTTGGTGAACTCTCTGGACTTGTAGCGGCTTTAGGGTCTAAGCGTTTGGAGGATATTGATTTTTCAGCCTACAACCAGACTTTTAATATTGCCAACGTTTCCGGCTCATGGGCTAACGAAGGTTCGGGGATTCATTACCCTTTGATAGATTACGCCGGAACAAGTGCGGCAAAAACAGACTGGGATGTGCTGGCTTTCCGTCCTGCCTTTTTCGTCAAGGAACTGATCGAAAAAATATTCACTGCTTCTGGTTATGACTATACCTGCGACCTATTTAGCACGACAAGGTTTAAGCGGCTCATCATCCCAAATAACCAGGCGAGGCTGGCCAGCTATTCTACAAAGGCTTTCGATGCGGATGCTGATGTATGTACAGGCCCCTGTACTTATGATGGGGACGATGTAACTCCGGTAAAGTTGAGTTTTGGAACGATAAACTATGCTGGAGATTTTACGGCCTCACTTCTTAATACCCGGTTTACCTACGGTGGGACGAATCAATTAAATTGCTCCTTTACTATAAATCTTGTTGGTTACCTTATTGCGGGTAGTGATGTTTACTTCGGGCTTTATAAAAACGGCTCATTAGTAGATTTTTCTGACCCGGTAACGGCCACGGGTGACTTTATAGTATCAAAAACATTCACCGGGGTTTCGTTTGTGTCAACGGATTACTTTGAAGTTAAGGCGTTGGTTCAATCTGGCTCTGGTTCTTTTTCCCTTACTATCTCATCGGGGGATATTATCCTCACTACAGATACGGTTCAGCTTGTTAATTTAAACTACGGGGAAGATATAGATATGAATGCCGTTATTCCACGTGGAATATACCAGAAAGATTTCCTTTCCTCTGTTGTCAAGTTGTTCAATCTGTATATCACCGAAGATGCAGGTAAATCAAAGCACCTGAATATCGGTCCATATACGGAGTATTATGATTTTAACGCATCGGGAATCCAGGATTGGGACTATAAGATAGACCGATCCCGTCCGCTTCGTATCAAGCCAATGAGCGAATTAAACTCTCGGTACTATAATTTCAAGTTTAAATCTGATGTGGATTACTATAATGATCTGTATCAAAAAACATACTCTGAAGGGTTTGGCGATTATATCTATGATAGCCAGTATGAATTTGCCAATGAGAAAACGGATATTGAATTGATATTTGCCTCATCCCCTCTTATTGGATATGCCGGAAAGGATAAACTGGTAGTTCCTATGTATAAGCTGGATGCAGGTGTTGAGAAGGCAACGGCTACCAATATCCGCATTATGCAGAAAAAGACGGTTTCAGGGGTGGGTTCATGGTCTATTAAAAACGGGGTTACTACTTTATGGACAGGTACGGATTATCCCTATGCGGGTAATTATGACGATCCAGATGCTCCCGCTAATGATATTCATTTTGGAGTTCCGAAACAACTCTACTTTACCCTGGCAAGCGGTTCTATCAATGTAACGCAGTTCAATGTTTACTGGTCTCCATATATGGCAGAGATAACAGATAAGGATAGTAAGTTAATGACCTGTTACATGAAGTTAAACGGGGCTGATATATTCAATCTGAATTTTAGTAAGCCTATTTATGTTGATGGTTCTCTTTGGAGGCTGAATAAGATTGAGGACTGGAACGCAAACTTTCCTGATGTGTGTAAAGTTGAATTACTCAAAATAATTAATACCGTTTACTAATGGCCAGTAGAATACCACTTTATTTAGATTTCGATAATGGGGAAGTAGTCCCAATGGGAACGGGAGACACTATTGATACTTCGGTGGCCACAAACGCAGGCGGTTCGGGCGGAGTGTCAGACGGTGATAAAGGGGATATAGTTGTAAGTGGTTCAGGTACGGTTTACACTATTGATACAGGGGTAGTAACAGACGCAAAGGTAGCAAGCGGAATAGATGCGGTAAAGATTGGGGCGGGTGCGGTTGATAATAGTGAATTTGGGTATTTGAATGGTGTTACTTCGGGTATTCAGGGACAGATAGACGGTAAGCAGGCTTCACTTGGCTTCACTCCTGAGAACGTAGGTAATAAAGCAACTTCTTATGATTCAGTTAACGATACACTATACCCGAGTCTTGCAGCAACGGAAGCAAGGTATATTCAGGTCGGCTCAGGGGTTCAGAAATTAGCCGTTTCACTATTTATAAATCCATCCCAAACAATATCGGATAGTTATGGAATGATAGTTCCAGATCGTTGTGAGATAGTTTCAGGTTTAGATTTAACCCTTTCAAATAATGCAATTTTAGAAATATCATGAGTCAATTAATTTTTACAAAGGTCGCTGCACCTTCAACCCCTGCGGCAAGTAAATCTACAATATATGTAGATACAACTACCAGGCGAGTAACCCAGTTAGATGATAATGGGGTTATTTCTATTCTCAATAACGATGGTTTAATGGATAGAAACATTTTAACCAACGGAGGGCTTTATATTCAACAGAGGGTAGCAACTGCGGCAACGGCTATTCCTTCTGTTTCAACAACCACAAGAGCCGGACAAGTGGCAGATGCCTGGGCAGTAACTACCGGGAACGCTACGACTACCTCATGGACTAAGGTAGATACTAACGGTGCGGCTGAGACGGGACTTTTAGCAAGGTATTACGGAAGGATAACGCAAGCTACCAATGCGGCTAAATTCATTTTTAGCCAATGGATACTGGCCTCAGATATGAACCATTTGAGAGGTCAGAAGGTTAGGCTTAGTTTAAAACTAAAACAATTCGTAGGCTCTAACCAAACCTATAAATTAGGGTTACTTCAGTTGACTTCTGCGGGAACGGTTGATACTTCGCCTACGTTTATTTCGGCTATCGGAGCAAGTGGAACAAACCCAACATGGGGTACTAACCTTTCAGCTATTTCTCCAGATGCTTCCCCAACTGGTGAGAATGGAACTATCAACGGCTCCTATCTGGAGATCACAAGTACTGCGGCATGGGTTAGGAGTTCTGCGGTGTTTACTATCCCAACTGATTGTAAAAATCTTGTTTTTGTTTTGATTAAAGATGCCACGGGAGGTACTACCGATTCAGTAGGTATTGCTGAGCTTCAGATGACACAAGGGCCGGATATTGTAGATTTTATTCCTACCCCTCTTCCCGAAGATTTGACAAGATGCCAAAGGAGATTCTGTAAAACATTCGCTTTAACTACCGTTCCAGTACAAAATGCCGGAGTTAATACGGGTGAGTTGAAATGGACTAAAGTTGTAGCGGGAGCAACTGCTGGAAGATCGCAATGGCAGTTCCCTGTTCAGATGTGGAAAACACCACAGACGATAACATTTTATAACCCCGCTGTGGCCAATGCTCAGGCGAGGGATCAAACTAACTCGGTAGACTGTTCTGCTACTACTGCGGTCGGTACAACAGATAGGCAGGTGGGTATAACATATACAGGAAATGCGGCTACGGTTGCCGAGGGTTTAATTAGTGTTCACATTACGGCTGATGCTGAGATAGTCGCTTAAATATTTAAAGATGGCAGATGTAATAATTGGGGCTTCGTTACAAGCGGATGATCAGATAAGCCCGAAGGTTAAGAATATAAAGCAAGAGTTAAGGGCTGCTCAGGAAGAGGTCGTGTCCTTATCTCAAAAGTTCGGAGCTACTTCTAAGGAGGCTGCGGCTGCGGCAAAGAAAGCGGCTGATTTGAAAGATGCCATTGGTGATGCAAGGACTTTAGTAGATGCCTTTAACCCTGATACTAAGTTTAAGGCTTTCGGGGCTGCGATAAATACAGTAACTGGAGGATTTACGGCTCTTACGGGGGCTATGGCTTTACTTGGTGTTGAGAGTGAAGATGTACAAAAGACCTTACAAAAGGTTCAGAGTGCCTTAGCTATCTCTCAAGGTGTATCTCAACTTCAGGAGGGCATACAGTCATTTAAGAATTTAAAGACTGTTTTAATTGATACACTTGGTAAGAGTGGAGCTATTGGGTTAGCGGTTGCTGGGGTTGGCCTGCTTACGGCTTACGTTACTGGTCTTTTCGAGAACACGAATAAATTAGCCGAATCTGAGAAAGAATTAGGTAAAGGGTTTGTTGCCGCTAAAAAGGAAATGACCGCACTTGCCAATACAATAGATCAGGCTAAGAAAGGAATTATTTCTAAGGGAGAGGCGTTAAAGGCCTATAATGATACTTTAGGTAAGGTAACAGGGAAAACCAATGATTTAGAAACTGCGGAGCGGTTAATGGTTGAGAATGCCGATAAGTACGTTCAGGTGCAAGCATTAAAGGCTCAGGCCAACTTCTTACTTCAGCAATCTGCGGAAAAATCCGCTCAGGCTGAATTAATGAGGATGAAGTTATCCGAAGAGGATCTGCCGAGGTTTTTAAGGAACAATTTAGAAAGGCAAATACAGAAAGACCTTGACGGATTGAAGGTTTATGATAATGCGGTTAAGGATATTAATGAACGAATTAAGGCAGTTAGATTTTCAGTTACTACTTCGGGTTTGGGTTCATCTGTGGGAGGTGGAGATAAGGCGGGTGCGGCAGGTGGATCAGGTGGATCTAACTCAACGGGTGAAGATATAATTGCTGAAGCGGAAAAAAGGGTTAAGCTAAGAAGGGAGGCTGAAGAAGCGGAGAGGGAAAGGAAGGCCATGATGGACAAGCACATGAGGGCCAGGGAGATTATCGCAGACCAATCGAATTACATAATAACATCAAAGGCTACGGAAAATGATGTTATAAAAGGCTTAGATGATGCCAGAACACATAATGAGCAAATAAATGCTGAAGCGAGAATAAAGCTATCTGAATTAGAGACTGCTCAAAAGTTAGAGGCTGCTCAATCGGTAGGTAATGCTTTGGGGGCTTTATCCGATTTAGTTGGAAAGCAAACTGCAGCCGGCAAGGTGTTGGGTATTGCTCAGGCCACTATTAATACGTTTATAGGTGCTACTGAAGTATTGAGGGCTAAGTCTACCCTGCCCGAGCCATTGGGTACTATTGTTAAGATAGCTAATGTAACTGCGATTATAGCAAGTGGATTGAGTGCGGTAAAGAATATTATGAAGGTTCAGGTTCCAGGCGGTTCGGGTGGCGGTGGATCTGTTCCATCGGTTTCTGCTCCTTTGCAGGCTCAATTACCGACTGCTTCGACTACTTCACTTGACCAAAGGTCGCTTAATCAAATCGGGAACGCTACATCAAGAGCGTTTGTAGTAGAATCTGATATTACCAATAATCAGGAAAGGATTAGAAGATTGAACAGGGCGGCAAGATTGGGTTAATTAACTAATATCGGTTCTTAGTTAACGGTCTCCAGCATAGCTAAGTCGGACAAAGTAACCCCTATCCCATTTGAGGGTATGGATAAACTCCCAACTTTCGAATTGATTATTAACCCAGATGAAACTTCAGATGTTGAGGTTTCATTTGTGGCTCTTGTTGACAAACCAGCCATAGAGAAAAATTTCTTAGCGTTCAATTCTAAGGAACTTCATTTTGCAGTAGACCCTGAGAAAAGAATAATCTCAGGACCGGCTATGATTGCAGATTCCCTTATTTATAGAAGAGATGACCAGGGGGAATATAATGTTTTCTTCTCCGCAGATACTATCAAACAAATAGCTCTAAAGTTCTTCAAAAAGGACTACCAAAAAAACCTCAATCTTTTTCACGATCCATCTCTATCTCTTGACGGGGTTACCATTTTCGAGTCTTTTATTTCTGATAAGTCAAGGGGAGTTCTTCCCATGTCAGCATTTAAGGATTTACCCGATGGTACTTGGTTTATCTCAGCCAAAATCGAAAACGATGCGGTTTGGGATAAAGTGAAATCAGGTGAAGTGAAAGGATTTTCCGTTGAGGGTATTTTCTCCTATGTAAAGAAGCTAAGTCGGACACATGGCAATGATGCCCATTTATCTGCAAATGACTCATTAATGGATAATATTCTCGATACTCTTAAAGAGATAAAAGAAAAATTTTTAGGAACTACTCCAGTAGCTCCTGTTGTTCCGCAAGTTCTCTCAACTGATTACACCTTAGCCGATGGCACTCCTGTTTCTATTGATAAATTAGAAGTAGGCGGTGTTGTTTTGGTTAACGGTGTAGCTGCTCCGGCTGGTGAGCATCAACTTTCAGACGGTACAAAAATAATGGTTGGTGATGGTGGCGTTATCTCAGCCGTTGAAACTCCATCATCTGAGGCTCCCGCAGCTCCAGATTTCTCAGCTCAGTTTACAGAAATCAATGAAAAATTCGCTGGTTACGAACAAAAGTTCGAAGCCTACGAAGCACGTTTTGCACAAGCTGAAGAGGCTCTAAGTAAAGCGAATGGCGTTATCGTTTCTCTGATGTCTATCGTAGAGCAACTGGCTAAAAGTCCTACCGCTGACCCGGTAGGCGAAAACAAAGGAAATTTTACCACTCAGAAAGTACAATTAGCATCCGAAAAGAGGAAGCAACTATCTGAGTCTATTCAGGCACTTAAAAACAAAAAA
>OFRE01000356.1_pt1 | contig 12645 bp, 28 predicted proteins | sample 1543061 | NCBI WGS metagenome assembly OFRE01 (sample SAMN07774218, study PRJEB24372) | wastewater metagenome | isolation source: Exp Tend NO 50WW | collected 2016-02
CGCGCTGATGGCATAGCTCAGCCGCGCCCGCCATTGCGGCAGATGCCGATACGGCGGCTGCTCCACCGCGATCCAGAGGATCGCCATGTATTCCAGGGTGAAGATGACGAGCGAGACCATCTCGAAGGCCCAGAACAACGGGCCGTATTTGGCGTACAGCGCCGGCTCGGATTCGAGCGTCATCGCGATCAGGTTGACGATGATCAGCGCGGCGAGGCCGCGATTGATGAGCAGGCGATCATCTCGCTGAACATGCGGATCGCGGGGCTGTGTGAAGAGGGCTTGCGCGATCACGACCGCGCGATTCAAGCGTACCGGCACGTCGTTGAGGTGCAGCCGACGCACCGCGAAGCACTGGACGCGATGAGCGGTGACCCGAGCGCTTGGCTCGCGAACGGCCAAGACGTGCTCAATCGGTTCGTGCAGAACCAGAGCAGCGCGCTCCGCACGCGCATCAAGGTCATCGGAGCCGAGCCGGTCCAGCGTACCTACTCGGTCGACTCGACCGGGCGCAAACACCCTGGCGCAATCCTCACCGGGCAGGTACCCGGCGCGGGGAATATGCCCCCGTCCAAGCCCCTCGTGCCGGGAAAGTAGATGCCGGATCCGGCTCCCCTCGTTCCGCCCGGAAGGCTTGCCGTACGCACGCCGACGGGAGAGCTGCGCACGATCGACGCCAAGGATGCGGCGCAGGCTCGCACGGCCGGCGCAGTCATCCTCAGCGAGAGCGACGCGAACAAGGAAGCCGACCACATCAAGTACGGTAGCTTCGGTGACCGAGCTGCAAACGCCGGACTCACGGTCGCGAGCGATCTATCGCTCGGGCTCACCGACTACGCGGCGGCCGACGCGCTCGGCAAAGACTATGTGGCGGGCATCCGCCGCGAAAACCCGCTCACCACGATGGGCGCGCATGTCGGCGCCGCCGTCCTACCGGAGATCCTCACCGCTGGCGCCTACACGCCGTTCGGCGCAGCGAGCGCGCTTGCGCGGGGCGGCGAAGGCATTGCGGCTCGAGCGCTGGGGGAGGGCCTGCTCGCGAAGGCCGGCGGCATGGCCGTGGGCGGCGCCATCGAAGGCGGGCTCATGGGCGCGGGCGGCGCAGTGTCCGAAGCGGCTCTCGGCGACGAGGGCTTGACCGCCGAGAAGCTCCTGGCGGGCGCGGGTTCCGGCGCGCTCGCGGGCGGCGCCCTTGGCGGCGGGCTCGGGCTCGCGGGCGGGCTCGCAGGCCGCGCGGTAAGGGGTGCGGGGGAGGGGCTCGCGAAGCTCGGCAGCGGGGCGCTGGGACGCATCGAGGGAAAGACCGGCAGCGAGATCGCCGGAGAGCTCTCCGGGAAGTACGCGTACGCGGCGACCGGCGCGCGGAAGGCGGAGTACGACGCGCTCGCGGCGATGGGCAAGAGCCCCGCCGAGCTCGGCAACTGGCTCCAGGAGAACTGGAGCAAGTACAGCGACAAGGCATGGAACCTCGCCAGCCCTGCCGACCGGAACGCGGCCGTGCTGGCGATGAAGAAGGAAGCCGGGGAGGCTGTCGGCGCCGCGGTGCGCAGTCTCGACGCGGAGGCCGTGGCCGGTGCGCGCGCCGAGCTCAAGCCGATCGCCGGAGTGCAGAACTTCATCAACCGCGCCGAGACGGACATCGTTGGCAAGCTCCAAGCGAACCCGGTGTTCCAGGCCGAAGCGAAACGCGTGCAGTCGCTCCTCACGGACTTCCGCGTCGCGGCCGGGCTCGACACATCTCCGGAGGCGCTCGCGGGGCTGCGCCAGATCGCCGCGGGCGGCAGCCAAGACGCAGCAGCCGCAGCCGCGAAGGTCGCTGACGTGGAGGCGCGCCAAGGCGCGATGACGTGGGAGAAGCTCCACGACTGGCGGCGCTCGCTCGACTCCAAGACGAACTTCGTGGTCGAGGGCAAGGCCGTAAACGACGCGTTCAAGGAGATGCGTCGGCTCGCCGAGTCGGAGATCGAGGGCGCGGCCAAGACGGCAGGCGGCCAAGTCGGCGACGCGTACACCGGGGCAAAGGATCGCTTCGGCAAGGCGTCCGACCTCGCGCGCGCGACGAAGCAGGGCGTGGCCCGCTCGAGCTCGAATCGCACCATCGGCCTCTCGGAGCAGTTCGGCATCATCGGCGGGCTCATGACCGGCAACCCGCTCGCCGGGCTCGTCGGCGCTGGCCTGCAGTACGGCGTCAAGCACTACGGCGACCAGATCGCCGCGTCCGTGCTTCGCAAGGCCGGCACGCTCGAGAGCATGCAACGCGCGGTCATGCGTACCGACGCCTTGAAGGACACGGCGATCAAGTCGTTCTTCAGTCGGCAGAGCGCGACGATGGGCGCGAAGGCCGGCACGCTCGCCGGCATCGCGCGGCGCATCGAAGCGGTGCAGCAGGACGCCGCGACGCCGCCGCAGAACCGCACCGACCCGCACGCGCCCGATCCTCTCGTCGCCCCCAAGACGAGCTTCGCGTATCAGCAGGCGCGCAGCCATGCCGTCAATTGGCTGGCGATGCAGGTCCCCCAAGGCACGCCCAAGACGCCGCTGATTCCGACGATCCGCAACGAGCCGAGCAAGTCGCAGCTCATGAGCTGGAACGCCAAGGCTGACGTGTTCGAGGACCCCATTGGGACGATCGGCTACGCGATGAAGACGGGCACCCTCCGAGCCGAGCACGTCGATGCGCTCGATGCGATGTACCCGAAGCTCGCGGAGGACCTGCGCCGGAGCTTTCATCAGGCGCTCATCGGCATCACGGCGCAGAAGGATCTCCCCAGCGGCGCGAAGCTTCGCCAGCTCGGGATCCTCCTCCGCACGCCCGCGACGCCGGACCAAGAGCCGCAGTTCATTCAGTCGCAGCAGGCCATCTATCAGCAGGCCGCGCAGGAATCCCAAGCGGCCGACACGGCGCGAAACACACCGACCCAAACCAAGCACAGCGATCTGACCACTGGAGAGGATGAACTAGGATGACCGCACAAGAAGCAGATTTTCAGGCCGCGTGCCTCAAGGGGCCGAGCGCCATCACCGACCTCACGGCCGCCATTGACGGCTACGACGATGCGCTCTTTCACGAGATGCAGAACGCAGCGGTCGGAGCGGCTGCCGCGTTCGACCTCACCAAGAACAGCGTCGCGGCTGCGAACCCGCAGTACCTCCGCGGCGGCGGGTTCTGGGTGTCGTTGCAGCCCGTTGGCGGGAACGTCTACATCCGGTTCCGGCCGGTGTCGACGAACCCTGGCACCACGAGCACGACGGGCCTTCTGCTCGTCGATGCGGCGACGCTGGGAGCCGCGGGCATCGCTCACTTCTGGATCGGCAAGAACGAGCGCTACATGGACGTGCTCGGCTCCGCGTCGTTCAACCTGAAGTGGTGGCGCTCCTCCGGTACCAAGGGCGGCACGGGCCTCCAGGCGACGCCGTGAACCGGCGATTCGAGCGGCGAGTGATGCGCGCGGGCGGCGGGGTGATTCCCGCTGCGTTCTCGCCGATCACCGTCGCAAATAACAAGGCGTGGTATCGGGCGGATCTCGGCGCGTCCGTCTCCGCGTGGCTCGACCAGAGCGGAACCGGCGACGCGAACAAGAACGCAGCTCAGGCGGTCGGCGCGATCCAGCCTTCGCTCGCTGCGTCCGCTGCGTTCAACAATCAGCAGACGTTCACCTTCACGGGGTCGGACAAGATGGCCACCGGGGCGTGGGCGGTGGCGCTCACACAACCGTTTACGGTGATGCTCGTGGGGCGCTCGCTGTCGAACGTCAGCAACTATTATGCGCTCGACAACGTGAGCGATCCGACGCAGTGCGCGATCATCGACTCTGCCGGAACACTTCAGGCGTTCACGACGTCGATCCTTGCGCCGGCTAACGACCCGCTTCTCGCGTCGATCATCTTCGTCGAGTTCAACGGCGCTACGTCGAACATGTACGTCAACGCGCATACCGCGGTTGCAAGCGGGGCGATCGGCGCGGCCGGTCTCCAGGGTCTGAGCATCGGCAACTACGCGGGAGGCGGAGCGTTCGCGAACTGGGACATCGCGGAGATCGCGATCTGGTCCGGCGTGGTGTCGGCTGCAGATCGCACGTTGCTCGAAGCGTACGCGAGCGCGCGTTACGGGATCACGGTGGGCGCATGAGCACCGGATGCACTCTGGTTGATTCGAAGCTAGAGCAACTCGGCTGCTCGGCGACCGGGATCGGCGCGACATGCGGAGGCGTCAGCGCGACAGCGTCCGGGTTCGCTTCCGTGGCGCTGGGCGAAAATGTCACCGCGTCCGGCGTCGGATCTTTCGCAGGCGGATTCGACGCGACCGCCAGCGGTCAGCATGCCTTTGCGTGGGGGTGGAAGGGCGCAACGGGCTGTATTGCGAGCGGCGACGGCTCGCTTGCCATGGGTATTGATGCTCTCACGGATCAGACCTACGCCGTCGCCATCGGCGCGTACACGTCTGCGAGATCGGCGGGTAGCGTGGCTATCGGTGAACTCGTCAGCGCTGGAGTTGCCGGTGGGGCTGACGGGCAAAACGCGACGATCGTTGGCTTCGGCGGTTACGCTCACGGGCGATACTCTCACGTCCACGGCTCCTACTGTTACACGCAGCAGGGCGCTCAAGGGGCGTTCGTCTGCGGATACAAGGGAGCGTCGGAGCGACCCGGCGAGTTCGTCGCTGGTGGCGGCTCCGACAACTTCGTCCACAAGAAGATCGACACGCTCCTCGTGTACGCGCTCGCGGGAGTTCCCGCTCTCGCGCTCGACGTCATGGGCGGCACGTTTACACTGCCGATTCATTCATTGAGCGATATCGTCGTACGCATCGTGGCGACGACGGCAGGCAACGCGAAACGGGCGAAAGAAGTTCACGAACTTCTGGTGAGAATCGACACCGGCGCTACGGTGTCAATCGATCAGAACGACACGACCGCTGGCGCAGGATCCCTCGCAGCACAAGGGTGGGCGGTGACGATCAGTGTACCCGGAGGTGGCGTACTGAGCTTCCTATGCGATCCGGGAGCTGACAACGTGAATTTTTTCATCACGCTCGAAATGGGAGAGGTCACGGGAATATGACCGACGCCACCGTCCTCAGCATCGCGGGATTCGTCATCGTTGCCCTCATCGGCGTGGTGTACGCGACGCTTCGGGGCGACATCTCCGAGCTCAAGGCTCGCGTGACGGCAAGCGAGAAGCAGGACGCGGCGCTCGTGACGGAGCACGCGCGCTCCGAGGAGCGGGACAAGGCGTTCGAGAAAGGCATCGACCGGCTCACGAAGGCGATCGACGACTTCGACACCCGCATCGGCCAGAAGATCGAGGCGCTGTCCAGGGCGCTCGACGTGGGCATTCGGAAGCACTCTCCGCCGAGCGGAACCCCGGCGACGCGCTACAAGTACATTCCCAACGACGACGAGGGTAAGAAATGAACGCCGAGAACATCACCGCCATCATTACCGCAGTCACCGCGCTCGTGGTCGCCATCGGGGGGCTCGTCAGCGTGCTGGCGAAGCTCCGCACCGTAGGGGCGAAGCAGGACGCGCAGATCGCCGCCAGCGCCGCGCGAGACGTGAAGATCGCCGCGGTGCACGATGCGGTCGTGTCCGTGTCGAAGCCGAGCGAGGTGAGCGAATGACCCGTTTCCTTGGATCCTTCGCCGCTTGGGCAGCGCTCTGCCGACTCTTCCTCGCCTGCACCGTCACCCCAGCGCAGCACGCGGCGAACCTCGGAGAGACCGCGCAGGCCACTGCGGAGTACGAGCAGTGCCGCGTGGCCGCGAAGGACGGCGGCACGTTCGCGTCGTTCTGCGGATGCGTGCGGGGCGTGGATGCGAAGCACCACGTCGACGGGGGGCCGTGCGAATGAGCGCCCTGGAAGCCATCGCCGTCGAGCTCATCAAGGACGCTGCCCTCGCCGCGCTCTCCGCCGACCCGGCCGAAGCCGAGCGCCAGGCGATGATCAAGGCAGCCCGCGCCATCGTCATCGAGCAGGCGCGGCGCGACCTGGGAGCGGATGAGCCGACGACCAGCGTGGAGGGGCGGCGATGATCGCCACCATCGCGCGCCCGTTCGCGCTCGGAGTCGACACGGTGCAGCGGCTCACGCCGGTCACCGCGTCGGCGCTGCGTCGCGAGGGGATGGCGTTCGTCGTCCGCTACCTCGGCTCGCTGAGCGCCGAGGAGCTCGCCTGCATCATGAGCGCTGGCCTCGCCTGCATGCCGGTCACGTACGCGAAAGCCTACTCGGGCATGTCGGCGATCGCCGAACTGCGAAAGCTCGCCATTCCCGAGGGCGTCACGGTGTGGCTCGACCTCGAGGGCGAGACGGACCCGGCGCCGGTCATCGCTGCGAAGATCAACGCGTGGGCGGGGCAAGTGCAGGCCGGAGGATACGAGGCAGGGCTGTACGTTGGCGCCGGCTGCGTGCTGACGTCGGAGGAGCTCTACGGGCTCAAGGTCACGCGCTACTGGGACTCGTGCTCGCGGGAGATCGACCGCAACGGGCGGAGCGCGGCGCCGAAGTGCGACTACTGCATGACGCAGATGCGTCCGTTCAACACGTCGATCGCCGGGGTCATCGTGGACGTCGACGTCGTGCAGCGTGACGTGCTCGGCAGGCTGCCTACGTGGGTCACGGCGTAGGTCACCTCGCCCTCCCCGCTCTGCGCATCAGCGCGTCTGCCCTGCACTTGAGGCAGTAATCCGGATGCGTCGCTGTCGGCCCTTGGGTGCACGTCGTGCCCGCCACCAGCGCGATGAAGTCGAGCGCGTCGGTGAGGAGTTGCAGTCGCTCTTGGCGCTCAAACGCGCGCGGCGGCGGGTCATCGCCAGCGCACCGACTGCACCCTAGGTGTTCCATCCACCACGTGACTCCCTTGGTGGGCTGGCCGCACTGGTCGCAGTCGCGTTCGGGGATGGGCGGAAGTCGGAGAAGGGGATCGCTCACTTCGTCCCGCCCTTCCGCTTGCGCACGACGCGGGTGGCGGCGAGCAGCGCCCGCGCCACCTGTCGCAGCGAGTCGCGGCGACAGTTCCGCCATCACGTTCACCGCGCCGTCTTCCTCGGCTTCGCGCGCGCTCTTGCGGAGCGACACGGCGAACTTGCGGACCATGTCGTCGCTCACTTCCCGCCTTCTTTCGGTTGTCCCGGTTTGGGACGGTGCTCGCCCGCTGCGATTACCTCGCGCGCGTGCATCAGTGCTGACTCTCCGTCCTCGTCTCGCCAGTGGGGCGCCTGCTCGTACAGGTACGCCACCACCTCGCGCTCCACCTTCGCGCGCTCGTCGGCGCGGATGGCTTGCGCTCTGGGAGTGCAGTCGTTGCAGTACGGCGGCGTCTCGTGTCCGAACAGTTCAACCCGACACAACATGCAGAGCATCACTTCACATCCGCGGCTTCGCGTTCGTATTTGGCGGCCATGTCGAGCAACCTGCCACGACTGGCTGGGTCCCAGGCATCACCCGTCGCCGCAGCCGTCAACTCCCCCGCCACGCGGAGCAGGACGGCGCGGCGTTCGGAGAGCAGAGCGTCGACCACGAGCGCGTCCGCTTTGGTTCGCGCCTGCTCCCAGTCATCGCCATGCACCAGGTCGTCTGGAATCCCGCGGCGACCTGCCAGGTCATCGAGGATCGCCAGCGCTGTCTTGCGCGCCCTCATCGTGGCTCCTTCGGCTCGACCGTCAGCAACACATGCAGGCGCCACGCTTCCACGCAGAGGCGATGCGCCCACGCGAACCCTCGGACGCTGCTCCGCGGCATCCGAAAGAAGTGTGCGCGCAGCGGGCCAAGGGCGAACTCGCGCGACCAGAACCACGTGCCGGTGCGGCTCATCGCGGCTCCTTCGGCGTCGCGGCGAGGTAGGCGGTGACGGCTTCGAGTAGCTCGACCCCCAGATTTGCGGCTTCGGTGAGCGCCGACTCAGCAATCGTCACCGGCCGCTGGAACTCCGGATCGTCGTCCCCTCGTTCGCTGTACTCCCGCAGCGCGGCATCGTACTTCACCGCCGCACTGACGACCGGCCGCATGCGGTCCCGCTCCGCTTCCAGCTCGGCGACGCGCGCGCGGAGGGCCGTCAACTCCAGCTTATCAGCGAGGGACAGCAGGCTATCGCGGAGGCTCATGGCTTCACGCCCCCGGGCTTGGCGGGGAGGGCGGAGCACCCGCACAACGGTTCGAGGAACTCGCCGGCGCCGTCACGCAACGGTGAGCCGTGCTCGCATCGCGGGAGAGGCGCATGTGTTTCGACGGCCGCAATCGAGGCGCTTAGGTCGCTCAGCCCGCGCGCGCTGAGTCGGGTCGCGGTGCGCTCGATACGCTCCTCCAGTGTTCCACGCCTGCTCCACCGTCGGGCGCGGCCAAGGTTGACAGCCATCACCCACCCCCCAACTTCGCCGCCGCGAGGGCGGCCCGAATCGTTCGCGCCTTCGCATTCGTCGCTCTGCACGAACTCACTTCCCTACCGCCTCACCGATGCGACACGCGAGGCACACCTCGCAGTCGTCACCTCGCTCGTCCGGGTGATGGTCGCATGGACATTCGCAGCCGTTCTCTTCGAGCAGCTTGCGGACCGCGCGCAGGCGCTCGTCTGCCTCCATCGAGTTGCGCTGGTAGCTCTCCACGAGATTCAGCACGTTGTATTGCCCCTCTCCGGCGTCGTCGAACAGCTTGCGGAGGCGGTCACATTCGGCCACCTTCTCGGCCACGTCGGGCGGAAGCGGGAGGCCTGCAATCAGCCGCATTTGACCAATCCCGCGCTCCAGCTCGTCAACTCGACGCAACAGCTCCTTGAGCAGCCTGGCTGCGCGATGTGCGGGGATGCGTTTGTCGAACTCCCATTCGTCGGCCACCCGCCGAATCTCTTCGGTGCGCGACAGCGTCATCGGTCCCTCCTCAGTCCGAGAGCGTCACCCACCGTGTACTCACGACCAGGCGGGTCAAAGTCTGCGGTCTTGCCTGCGATACGAGGGGGCGATTCAAGCGCCGACGCTAGCTCCTGGTATGCGTGCTCGGTCATGGCCTCCGCGACGCTGGACAGGCTACGGCGCGCGTCTTCCACCATTCGCTCGGCCTCTCCAGCCCTCTCGATCCATTCGTCCATCTCGTCGAGCAAGTGCCCAGCGCGCTCGCCAAGGCCGTCGAAGATGACCGCGCGCCCGTCCAGCGCATCGATCACTTCGCGGAGCCTCACGTCCTCAGGCTTCGCCAGCTCCTCGGCGAGACTCTCGATGCGCATCGCCATCGACTCGACCTGGCGGGCCAGCGAGGCGTTCTCGGAGCTTAGGTGATCGCTGTTGGAACGCAGGACCTCGTTCTCGCGCACCAGCTCGCGGTTCCGTTCCTCCCAATGCCGATTGCAGCCCGGAGAAAGCCTGCACACGCCATCCTGGCCGCAGTCCTCGATCTCGCTGCGCTGCCGGATCTTCGGCAACGCGCCGCTGCACGTCGTCTGCTCGCGGTCGTAGTGCGGCCATGAGCAGCGCGTCCGGACCATGCCGCAACGCGAGCAGACGGACCAACCCTCGTGCTCCTCGTGCTTCGCCCACTCGTGTCCCAGACTACTCACAGAGCGCCTCCCTCTCTGAGCCATGCCTCGATGGCTCGCAGGGCTGAGACGATCCGATGGGAGCCCGACTGCCCGGCTGTCGCGTAGAGCGCCTGCACCGCAAGCGCGTCGGCCGCATTGATGCCGCTCGCGCGCAGCGCGTCACCCAGTCGCGAGTCAAGATCGGCGAGGCGCTTGTGCTCGCGCAACGCGCGCTCGCCGACTGACTGGTCGTCGTGCCATTGGCTGTTACTCACTTGCCGCCTCCGTTCTTCGGTCCGCGCTCGACGGTCAGGCTGTTAACCGCGCGGGGCGTTCGCGGGCTGTAAAATTTCGGGTCGCGGAGTTTGTGAGCCACCCTGTGAGCCTCGGCCTTGTTCAAAGGCCGCTCTCCGATGTGCGTTTTGGCCCATGCGCGGCGTCCGTCGTACACGTCAACGGCCCAGCCTTGCCCGTCATCTCGCGGTCTTACGTAAATGTACTGGTTCATGGCGTGTTAAATTCTCCGTCTGTTAATTCCGCGGATTCAAACGTCACCCTTCGCGCACGACCTCGTCCCGGCGGTCACCGCAGAACCTCGCGCTCCTCGACTACGATTTCGTAGTGCCCGTCTGTTATCGGAAGCGCGCCCCGCCGCTTCCACCGATACCCGCCCTCGCAGCGGTACCACTCGCCCGGCGCTTGGCCGAGGATTCCGCCGACCTTGCCCGTTGCGCTCGCGAGCGTTCGGTGGAGCGTCCACGAGCTCCCGCCGGGGAATCGGTAGGTGACCGCGTAGACGACATCTGCGGGGGCGCTGGCGTACATGTCGAGCATCATTGGATAGCCTCCGTGCGAATTGCCAGCGTGCTACCGCACGGGCAATTTCTGAGTACCAACACGTAGCCGTCGCCGTCCGGCTGCGTGCCGACCTCGGGCAGATCCTCCCACTGGTCGAGGGTGTACGCCCGATGGCAGCAGGGGCAGAGCTTGACGATGGGGACGGGGGTCATGACCGCCCCTCCAGCCAACCGCGGACGCAGTGCCGCGTGAACTCGCTGCCGTTGAGAGCAGCTTGGATCCGCTGGCACTCCGCGCGCGCCTCGTCCTCGAGCGTCGGGAGCGCCCGCGTCGGATTGCAGTTGAGCCGAGCTCGCAGAGCCACCACGGACGCGAGCGTCGATGTGGTGACCGGTGCCGGAGGCGCCGACGGCTCCGGTGCCGGGAGCGTGGCCATCACCTGCCGCATCTGGCGTTGAGCCCACGAGGTGCGGTACCAGCTGCTCATCGCGGACACCCCTTCGCCGCATCCCAAGCGACCATCGGCCCCTCGGCAATCCACGGGAGCTTTCGGCCGCACGGATCGCGCATCTCGTCCCACCAGCGCACCGTCCAGCGCACCGCGTGTCGCTCGTCGCCGCACACCGTGTAGACGTCGAGCCCGATCGCCTCGTCGCCGAGGCGCGTGCTGAGCTCGTCCAGCATCCGCGCTGCCATGTCCTCGTGAGACATGGGGTCGTCGTCCTCGTCGCCGATCTCGACATGCTCGTCGCAGTCGGCCACGGCTTTGATCGCGAGACGTTGGGCTGCGTGCCACTGGCGCGCGACGGCTGCCGTTCGCGGGTCGATGTGGATCGATAGGGCGCTCATCGCGACACCTTGCGGCCGTAGAATTGCACGGTCTCTTCTCCGGTGGCCGGGTCGGTTGCGACCAACTCGGCCCAACCGTCCTCGGCGATCGTCCTGCGCACGCCGGCCCAGGCGTCCGCGAGATCGACGTAGCCCGTGCGCTCACGAGCGAAGCCGTTGTGCTCGTGGCGGATGGTGTAGCGGGGCGCGCTCACGGCTGCACCGACCATGCCGGCACGCTGAGCGTGACGTGCTCGCGATCGTCGTCGGCCCATGCCGGTGCCAGATCGTAGCCAGTCAGGTCCGGGTGCTCCGAGATGTACGCCGCGGCCGCGGCCGAGAGGCAGTCATCCTGGTCGGCGTCCGCGGCTACCGTCACTGTCACGATTCCCTGAGTGCTCATCGATTCCCCTTTTCTGCCGGAGTCTCTCCCCGACACAACCCAATCTAGCCCTGGCTAGCCGTAGCGTCAAGGTCCGCGATGCACTTTTTTAGCATCGCCAGTACCCATGCGGAATCACTGCGGAATCCCAGCTTTTGCGCCACTTCGGCTACGCGCTTGCGGTCAGCTCGGGTCATTCTGACGTAGAGTGTCGCGGGTGGCCGGGGTTTGGTCGGAGTCGTCATGGTTTGCAATTCTAATCTTGACACGGCTAGACCGCAAGCGCATTGTTCGGATTCACTCACGGAGGTCATCATGATGCAACGAGGGGTTCCGCTGCGCTCGGTCGACGATGCGCGCCTAGCAGACGGCGACGTGACCGACACGCAAGGGCGCGTCCTGTATCGCGCCACGCCGCTCAGGTGGGTGTGGTGCGGGCCGTCCGTGCTCTGGCTCTATCCGTTCGGTCGAGTCACGCGGGGTGTCGCGTGAAGCGCCTCCTCACCGCGCTCCTCATCTCCCCGTTCGTCGTCGTCGCGGTGGCGTGGTGCGTGCTCGGGCATGTGGCGGAGAAGAGGCGATGAGTGCTTACCGCACCGCGGCCGAGATGCCGAAGGCCGAAGCGCGCCTCAAGCGCATCCGCACGGAGAAGCGATCGAGACTGTCGATCAAGTACCGAAAGCCGGTGGCCGTGCTGTTTGCGGCGCTGGTCTTGTCCGAGATGCTGGGCGCTATCGGCGGACTGGATGGCGTGTTCCTCGTCGCGCTCGCGTGGGCTGGCTGCGGGTGCATCGCGCTCATCCTCTGGGGGGTCGTACTCTTCCTCACTGCCTGGGAGGAGCGATGACCCCCGCGCAACGCTCTCGCCGCATCGCCAGCATCGAGGCCGACCTCGCGACGCTCCGGCTCGACGTAAAGCATCCACGCGGCCGACTCGCGCTCTCCAAGGCATCCGCCGCCATGGCCGCGCTGAGGATGTCTCTCACCGAGCAGCTCGCCGACGACATGCTCGAAGAGGCGCGGGGGACGTACTTCCGATGATGTGGATATTGGGCTTCTGTGCATTCTGCATGCTCTCGGCGATCCTCATCGGTCGCGCGTTGGATCGGGGGGAGGGATGAGGGACCTGCGCT
>OFRE01000357.1_pt1 | contig 12626 bp, 13 predicted proteins | sample 1543061 | NCBI WGS metagenome assembly OFRE01 (sample SAMN07774218, study PRJEB24372) | wastewater metagenome | isolation source: Exp Tend NO 50WW | collected 2016-02
GGATACCCGGCTGCTCTGTCAAACTGCATGGAGCCATCATGCTCTGTCATGTTGCCAACAGAGAACGCAGACTCTGGGTTGAGCCCGCCCTCTTGCATTTTCTCCAAGGTAACGGCAGCAGGGCCAGCCTTTAGCTTGGCCTTGTCCACCATGCGCTTGCGGAACTCGCGGTCAAGCTCGGCCTGCAATTCGGCCTGCTTGTCCAGCTTACTTTCGGCATTGCTTAAATCAGGGAAGTCAAAGTCGTCGTTTTCCGCTACGATGCGCTCTTCTATTTTTAGGTCTTCCTCTTGATTGGAATCAATGTTGAAGCTACCCAACTCATTCATTCTGTCGTAGTCGCCTGACACGCTATCGAACTCATCCACCGATACAAGCCTTCTGCTGTACATGGGGATGTCATGCTTGCCAATCAGCACGGCGAAGTTCTGGTTTGCTCCAGTGTCAGCAAGGTATCCATCGAACCCGGCATTCATGACCGTGCGCTCGCGGTTGTTCGATACCTCGTCTATATTTGCACCGCGTGCATTGCGCCAGATTCCCAATGCGTCAGCGTTGGCGTCGTACAGGTTCTTGAGCTTGACTACATGCTCATTCGTGCCAACGCCAGCCTCCGGCTTTCCGCCTTTGCCATTGTCCACATAGAAGTAGATGCGGCTGCGGATGTCGGCATTCTTTGGACTGGAGAGCCTGTCGCCCTCCGCGCCCTTGAGCCCTGTGCCATAGAAGGCGGATGACAGGTTTCTGCGCGGCTGTGTGCTGTAGTGCTTGCCTACTGCTGTGACGGCGTTTGGCGCTGGCTTTCCGTATTCGACTGCGCCGCCTCGCGCACTATCTGCTCTTGCGCGGTCTTCAGCAGCCAGTTTTCTATTTCGCTCGATGCGCTCGCGGCCACTGGTGCTGTTGTCGATCCAGTTTTGCCTTCTGGCAATGGCGTCTCTTCCGACTCCCTCGATCCAAGTCCGATTATCCCTCGCGGCGCTCCGAACGGAGTCTCCCCCGGAAGCCACTTGCCCTGAATTACTTTCGCCATATCTTGTTCCCTCCAAATAAGCCTCTCGGCTTGACGGCTCGATATATCCACTTTGCCACTGCAGGACATTAGATACAACAAACTCGCCATCATCCTCAAAAGATTCAACCGCAGCGTCAATCTGGCTCTTAAATTCCTGATCGCTTACGCCGCTGAAGTTCCCATATACCAACGTCCCATCTCGCAACGTGTCGCCGCCAGCAATGGGCGCATTCTCTGCAACCCACTTGCGCAGACTCTTTACAGTAGCTGGGCTCATGTCCTTTGGCAAGGTGATCTTCACAAAACTTGCCAAGTACCCGTCTGACGTGTTGCTTTCATCAAACGTAATCATCGCCTTTTGGTCGAGCACATAGCCAATTGCATTGGCAAGCTCGGCGATTTGCTCGCTTGTCGCAGAGTCTGGGGCGGTGATAATGAAGTTTGGATTTTCCTTGCCCTCAAAGGTGCCACTGGAAAATTCAACGTCCCATCCACTTATCCCCATGTCGGCCATAACCCGGTCAACCTGCTTTCTGTAAACGTCACGGGTTGCGTTCGACTTTTCGCCTGCATCCATTGCATCAAAGTTCGACTCTAAGGCGGCCCTCTCCTTGTTCTGCGAGAGCTGTGCGTCATCCATTTTTGCAATGGCCTTGTCATCCTTTTCAGATGGGAATGGAGCCACTTCGCCAATGACGCCTTTGCGACCGTAGTCAGGCTCGGCATCCAAGTTTGCATCCTTGGAGATGACGCCGCTATTGCGCAACTCAACCATCGCATCGCGCAAAACCATCTTGGCTTTATTCAGGTCGGCCACATAACGATCCACTGCTTTTGAGTTTTTGCTTTTCCCGTTGCCTCGTAGGTCTGCAATCAAGTCGTGAATGGTTTGCAGCCACTTCTTCGCCCACTGCTGAAAGTTCTTTGGATCAGCCTTTGCCAGTGAGCGGATAAAGCCACGGTCTGTGGCGCGGTTGCCAACAAAGTCGGCCATCATCTCCTTGCGCGTCTCTTTTCTGGCAAGGTATTTTTGGGCCTCCGCCAACTTCAATTCGTTGAGCTTGGCTTTCTGCGGCGCAGTCCAGTATTGGCGCTGCATAGGCTGCCCGGAGCCTGTCTTAATGGATGCGATGTAAGCCTTGACTGCGGGCGCTGCCTCAATGCGATCTGACGCGAGGAAGTTTGCAATGTAGTTCAGCTTTCCCTTCTCGCCCATCGTGTCGTAGATGGCATCGACTTTGGAGATGTAACGCTGCGCAGGCGTGTCTTTTTTCCCGGCGGCATCATCGGCTTCCGCAATAGATTGCATGACATGGTGCGTCTCATGCCAGCCTGTGTTCAGTGCATTGGATGTCAGTCCTTTGGTGTTGATGTACACCTTGTTGCCAAGCTGCATCCCGTTGATTGACTCTGGGCTTGGGTCGCTAAAGGCAACCACATCGGCAGACACGCCGAATAGTTCCTTTGCCTGCTGCATGGCAGCTTGAATCTGCGCATCCGCCTCTGGAGATGGGTCGGAAAAAGTTACCTTTGGGTGTGTGTCTGGGTCTACTCCGTGCCAGTGGTCGTTATTTTTTTGAGCGACAGCTCGGGCGGAAGCGGCGTCCCCCACGACTGGTTGGACAGCCTGTGATACGGCTCGCCCTGCTGTATCCGCCACACCCTGAAGTCCTCCGGTGACAGTTGGGCTTTGGCTATTTCCTCCAGTCTCTCCTGTGCTGCCCACACCATTGGCGTCCCGCACCTCCGCTGCTGCAGTGGCCCCTGTGTCTCCTGCTGGTTGTGTGATGTCATTGCTTACCCCTGTGTCTTCTGGAATTCGGGATAGTAACTCAGCGTCAGGGGTGTGTCGAATCGGGTCGATGGATTCTGGCAACACTGTGGTTGCGGGCTCGCCAGTCTGGTGCGAGATTGGGGCCACCACAGGCGCGGGTGCAGTGTTGCTTGGAGCAATCGGCACGACAACAGGCGTGATGCCAGCTTTCGATGCGGGGCTGCTGGGGTCGGAGAACGACTTGACATTGCTGGCGTATTGGCCTTTTCTATCTGCCTCAAGTAACGCTTCCTCGAATGTCTTTTCCTTGGTGGCGGCCCGGTACACTTCTCCGCCAACATTCGCAGCATGGCCGCCCGGAGCAATGACCGCACCCAAAGCCGCCGCCTCGCCAACGCGCCGCAAATCATCCTTCGTTACATCTGTTGAGCGCTCATTTGCCAGCATCTCCGATCCGATGTTGACGACCTCTTGGAAGCCTTCGCCAGCGCCCTCTCCAAGCATCTCTTTTGGAAGGTGCTTTGCTCCATCTATCAGGGCTTGCTTGACGGATTTGCCAACCACTTTCGTTGCGCCAGATGCCATGGTGCCAACCGGGCCAAGCATGTCTGCTGCTGCATACGGAACAGCCAAAAGGTTGGTTGTTCCTGCGGTATCGGCCATGTGCCGGGATGTCAGCTCGTCTTGTACTGCTGCGGCTTCGGCTGCGCGATCAGCACTACGGAATCGCTTGGGGTCGTATGCCTTGTTGGCATAGTCAAGATGGCCTCCGGCAATATCACCAACAGCCATTCCGCCAGACGCGACCAGCGCACCGGGCAAGCCTCCAGTTGCCGCGCCAACCATTGCCACAGCCATAGTCGGGGATGATGCAATCCCGTTGCGCAAAGCCCATTGAGCAAAGCCATTGGCCGACTCCACATCAGACAGGCTTGGCATTCTCCCGCTGAGTTCCTGCCCCATTTTTTCGTAGGCATCTTTGGCCTTTGCAGCTTCTGCAATGAAGCCACGGTCTTTCATGAGCTGGCTTGTCAAGCGAGAGCGAGCCACATCTTTGGCTTGCTTATCCGCAGTGGCATAGCTGCGCAGAACCATGTCGTCTCCAAGATCGATTTTCCCGCCACTGTCGATCTTGTCCATTGTCGCAAGTGTGTCGCCAACGGCTTTGTAGTTCATGCCCCTGAAGTTGGCCTTTACGCCCTCCCAGTACCCGCCCAATGCTGAGATGCCGGACGCGGTTGCGCCACTGATTTCATCAAAGGTTGGTAGGCGAGAGTTGATGTCTTTGCGGAATGCCTGAGTCTCTGGGTCGATTGATTCGATTGGTGACTTATTCGGCCCCGGCGCTGCAATTGGCGCATCCTCTACGAGCGTATTGCCAGCAGAAAAATCCAACACCTCGGGTGAGTCAACAAGTACATTGCCTTTGGAGAAATCAAGTGCCATATTTATTGCTTCTTGTATTGCTTGCCGTCTTTTGGGTTGGTGAATGTCGCGCCCTTTGGTAAGGCGTTATATTCAGCCTGCGTGAGGTGCTTTGATTGCTTTGACTGGTCAGCCCCGCCAGCGGGTTTATCCATCTTCGGCGCTCCGCTCTTCGACAACAGCCTTGAAGTGACCGCTTCAATCTTGTCGTCGATCGCCTGTCCAGCCCGCTTGGCGGTTGCAATCTGCGTGTCAAATTCAGCGATGATGGCCTGCTTCTTTTTCGGGTCTGGCGTTGCTTCCAGTTTTGTATCCCGAGTTTTGCGAAGGTCGGCCAACTCTGCCGCCAATCCCTTGCGCTGCTCTCCGATCACACCAAGCCATTCCTTGGTGTCGCTGCTGGAGCCTCCGCCAGACGAAATCCGGGCGAACATCGCATCCACCCGGCGAGAGTCAATCTTTCGATCCTCTTTGTCTCCAGCTTCTTTGAGGTCTTGCCCGCGCTGCTTTGTAGCATCCGCCTGCGCCTGACGCTCTGCCCCAAGCTGTGCTTTGTAGTCGTCCTGCGCACTGCGCACCATCGTGGCCGGTGCAGCGCTTTTGCGAAGCTCGTTAACAATGTCCATGCGGTTGGCGCTCTCTGGGTCAACATAGCGATCAGCGCCACCAAAGTTGCCAACGGTGCGCTCGTTGTACTGGTTTTTGAACACGGTGCGCAACTGGTCTTCTGTTGCATCAGTCTGGCCGATGTCGGCCTTGAACTTCTGGAATCGACGCTCATCGCCAGCGGCTGGTGCTGCGTCTGCGGCCTTGTTGTAAATTGCGGCATTGCGCTCATCGGCCTTGACCTTCAGGGCTTCAATCGTCGCCGCCCTTGATGCGGCAAGTTCTTCGTTGAATTGCGCCAATGACTTCTGGTTGGCAAGGCTGTTTGCGCTGCGCCGGTCTTCTTGTTCCAGTGCGTTGTTTTGAGCGATTCTGGAGCCGATAAGGCCCTCTGCAGTAATCGCCGCATTCCCTGCAAGACTCTCAAGAAAACTCATGCTACTGCTCCTTGCATTTGACGGGCGATGATCCCGTTTTGTGGCGCGTCAGGCTCTTCTGGCTGGCCCGGCAATTGACCTTCTTGCATCTCTTCTTGTGGCTCAGATTGGCCCTGTCCAATTGTAGAAACAATTTGCCCAATCACCTCCTGAATAATGGCCGGATCAGGCTGGTGTTGCGTGACTTGTTGGGCCACATCCACCATCAGCATGTAGATGTTCACGCCCAGAAGCGGAGCCATGTTTGGCGGGATTGGGCGATTCTTTTCAATGATGGACATCACTGCATGCACGGCCTGCAACGCACCGGCCTTTGAGCCAAGCATTTGCATAAACTGCTCCATGCGGCCAGCGTCATAAATGATCTTTTTCGCCACCATCGTGTAGCGGGAGAGCGTGTCTTTGTCTTGTGGTGCCAGTGCCATGTCTTATCCTTTGGTGATGGGTTTGCCGCTTGCGTCAAACACGGGTGATCCGTCCATGCGCTTCAGTGCGCCTTGGATGATTCCAGTGCGAGGCTTGCGCAGACCTGTGACGGAGGCGTTGAATGCAGCGCGGTCATCCAATTCCTGTTGGCGTCTTAGTGCCGCAGCACGCTTTACTTCTTGGTCGCGGTACGCGCCGCCGATTGCGCCAAGCCCAAGTTTCAGCAACTCGGACGGGTCTTTGTCCCATGATTTCTTAATGCCTCCTGTAACAGTGTCCAATAATTTATTGCCGCCGCTTTGCTGTTCGTTGGTCTTGGCTTGAGGCGTATCCCACAGCGCCTTGAAATCGCCAAACGATGGATCGCCACCCTTGCCAACGTCAACCCCAAGCCACGCAAGGCTATGACCTCCGACATTTGCGAATACGCTATCCACAATGTCCTTCATGGCGGCAGCCCTTGTATCTGCTGCACCATCGAATGAAGGAAGGTAGTCCGTGTCGGCTGCATTCTCAAATGAAGGCAGTCCAGTGTCTGTTACGCTACCTGCAATGTCGCTAATCGACTGGTACTCTGTAGGGTCGAATGCCATTTAATGCTCCTTGCGCCAATCGGCGTAACTGATGTTTTTGAATTTCTTAGGGGTGAATGTGGATACCTCTGCAGGCTTTTGGTCTTCAACCTGCATGGCTGGTGCCAAGTCTTTGTGGACTGACCCACTCGATCCGCTAGACCAGCCTCCGCTGCTGTTGCCCTGCACTGCAGAGCCGTCAGGGCTAGTCAGCCCGCCGCCGTTGCTGGCTGTGGCCTGTGGTGCGCTTGGCTTTCCAAACACTGCATTGGCAACAATGCCGCCCGGGTTAATCGACGGCATGCCTGCGCCGAAGATGTTGGCGATGGATGCCGCTTTGTTGTATTGCCCAAGGCCGGGGCCAACTGCTGCGCCAACAGCTTGATTGACTTTGCCGCCGACAATGCCAGCCACTCGGTCTTTCACCGCCCCATAGGCTGCATCGCCAAATGACATGCCTGCCTGCATGTTGTTCGTAACGTCGGCCACTCCACGGAATAGACCGTAGGCCGGATTCGACTGCATGGCAATCTGCCCGATGGCGTTCATTGGGGACAGTGCGAGCCCCAGCCGCTCCCCAACATTTCCGGGGACTTGCGACTCCAGAGAAAAGAACGTGTCTTGCGACATGCCGGGGATGACCCCCAGCTTCGACATAAGGCTACGGGTTCCGTCTGCGGCGTATCCCAAGTCATGCGCAGCATTCAGCGATGCAAGGTCGCCTTGCGTTAAATTCATCGCGGACAGCGTGGCCCTGTCATCTTCGCTAAGACCCAGACGATCTGCGGTTGCATCCAGCGAGTAGGAGCCGTCTTCGTTCTTGGACAACGATTCATTTGGCGTTGCCCATCCGGCAGTACCATAGTTTCCCGTCGCAAGACCGCCAGCAAAATTAATCCCTGCGATTGAATTGCCGTATGCTGCCGTGCCCCATCCTCCGCTAGATGAGCTTGATGGAGCCGATGGGCTTGATGGCCCAACCCCACTAGGAGAAGGCGGGCCGTGCGCAGAAGGGTCACCTCCGCCCCAGCCACCACCATCCCAGCCACGCGCCACCCACCCTAGCGACTTGCGCTTTAAGTCAAGAATGTTCATCTAATCACCACTTCTTAATGGAGGCTGGAAGCAGTTCGCCTTCTTTTGCCGGTAAAAGTTGATCCATGTAGGCTGCAAGATCTTTATCACCAGCCGTGGCACCAATGATATGAATGGCCGCTCTTGTGGCTTCGGTCAATCTGCCTATCGCTGTCTCTCGTGCGCTACTGTCAGTAATGCTTGTGTCTCGCAAAAGTGCTGCAAGGTTGTTCTGATAGTTCGTCATCAGTTGCGCAGCCGACGCAGAGCCTTGTGTCAATTGCTTGTAGGTCGCTTCATTCACTCCAAGCGCCGCTGCTGCATCCGTTTGCAGCTTGGCATTGGCCCGCGATGTTTCGTTGTTCGCCGCGTTAGTCGCAACGGTGGTAGCGTTGTTCGCCGCAGTATTTGCGCGTGACGTATCGTTGTTTGCTGCATTCGTTGCAATTGATGTTGCTGCGCTGGTGTTGCTGTTGGTGATGTTGGTCGCATTCCCGGCGTTCTCGCTTGCGGACTTGGCGTAGGTGGCCGCATCCGCTGCAGCAATCGGAAGGGCTGCTTTGTACATTGAATCCATCGCCGCAGATTCCGCAATGCTGGAGTTCAATAACCCCCGATCATTTGCCATCTGCAAGCCCTGCGTTTTGGCTTGCTGCATCAGCGGGCTATTGGAGTCCATGACGTTTTTCAACTGGCTTTGCACCGTCATATCTGGCGATACACTCCACTGCGTAGCACCCGGCGTAGGAAGTGCGCTGGACATTGCGCTGCCAACAATACCCTTTGATTTATTGTTTGATATTTCCCAAGCGTCTGCTGAGCCCGGCGCGAACCCCATGTAGGCGTCGATGCCTGCGTTGTCGATGTTGTTGGCCCGCGCGTAGTTCCATAGCGCCTGCTCTGGGCTGAATCCTTGACTCTTGCCTATATCCGTTGCCCGCTGCACAACCAGCGCCCGCTGATCCGCTCCCAGCGGTTGTGGTTTGTTTGGCGCTGCATTTGATGCTGAATTGATAATCCCCGTCTGCACTGAAGGGACGGCCTTCACTGCCTGCCCCGGGTTGTAGTTGCCTTGTGGCGCTGCTTGCTGTACGGCTGGTGCACTGGCTTGTGTGCCCGCGTCCCGCTGCTTCAGCCAAGCGTCCGTGCTGCCCTGCGCAAACCCCATCAGCGTATCCACGCTTGCGTTATCAATGCCGTTCTCTACAGCGTAGTTGTAAAGCGCCTGCTCTTTTGAGATGCCGAACCGATTTGCGCGGTTCTGCGCCTCTGCTATAACTGCTTGTTTTGTCGCCTCGTCCAGTGGCTGCACACTGGTTGGCGCGGGTGTTGGCGCGGGTGGACGCCATGGTGATGCGGGTGTTGGACGCCATGGTGCTGCGGGTGTTGGCGCGGGTGCTGGCGCGGGTGCTGCTGGTGCTGGCGCGGTTTGGCCGGGGTTGTAATTCCCTTGTGGCGCGGCTATCTTCCCGTTTTGCACCGCCCAATTCTGAGACGTGCCGGGAGCGAACCCCATGTAGGTGTCGATGCCTGCCGCATCAATTCCGTTAGCTGCGCCATAGTTCCACAGCTCTTCCTCTGCGCTCTTCCCACTTTTTGAAGCCAAGTCTTGCGCCTGCTTCACCACTGAGTCACGTTGCGTTGCATCCAATGCAAAAGGGTTTGTTGCCATTTATTTATCCTTGTGGTTTTATTTAGGCCAAGCCTGCTGCAGCATTAGGGCGTCTGAGGCGTGCCGATCAGCAATGCCTCCCATTTCGACAAGCTCCGTTGCACACGTAGCGAGTAGCTGATCGACGGTATTGGCTCGGTCAGGGCAGGCACCGGGGGCAGAACCTGCTCCGGGCATAGTGCGGGCAACCGCGTTGCGCAGCCGGTCAAGCTCAGCATAAGCACTATCGCGATCACGCCGAAGACCCACACTTCGGGTAGTCGCGGCATTTTGAGCAGTAATCGTGTTATCCATCCATCGAATAGACGCCGCTGCTGACTGTTGGATTGCAACCAATTTCTGTTGTTCATGCTCTGCTTCTTTCGCTGTGTATCGAAGGGTTTGGATATGCCAGCCCGCACCCATGCCAAGGGCGGCAGTGATTGCTATGACGATTGCTTGGGGGTTCATTTGTCTGCCCCCGATGATTTGATTTTCTGGGTTGTGTTGCCGCCGATGTATGCGCCCACAGTGGCGATCACCACCCATGCGTAGGTGTTGCCTGCGGGGTCTAGCTTGCCGAACCATTGGAGTGCGGTCGTGGTCATGCCAGCGCCCAGTGCCAGCAGAAAACGGCGTCCGCCTGTGGACTCGATTGCAGAGCGGATCATGGTACGGCTCCAGCTTTGTACTGTGCGAGGGTCAACCCCCCAGTGTCTTGGCAGTGTGGTTTGTCTGGGAATTTCGTCCACCTTCCACCCCACTCAAGGCCCACGCTCTCCGCTATCGCGCCGCATCGCTGCCACAGCTTTGCGTCATCCCATATGGCCTTGCCGTTGACAACAGGCACAAAGTCAAAGGCCACGCGCCAATTGTGCAGACTATCGCCGCCAGCCGCATTTGTCACCTTCTTTCCGGGCGTCGTTCGGCCCTGTGCGTAGAGTGCGTTCTGAGACTCAGCATCCCGAAAAGTAGACGTAATAATCACGTCCACACCAGCCGCAGCACAGGCTGCAATAAACGCCCTGCACTTCGCAGCCGGGATCAGCCGCAGGTCTTCAATCTTTCGAGAGTTAATCACGTCGCCTCCTTTTGTGCCGCGTTTCTGGCTTGCATGCGCAAGTGGAAGGCGTGGAGCGCCCACTTTTCTGCCTCGCACAAGTCGCCTTTGTCAAATGCAATCTTTGCTACCGCGTCAGCCTCTACCGCCCGCTCCAACGGGGTCCGCTCGGTATCTGGCGTCATGGCTTAAATCCGTGTGCCGTAGCCCAGCTCACAAACACCGAGCCGATGCCCAGAATCAGCATCCACACCAGCCCGGCCAACGACTTCTCGATGATCGCTTTGCGCAGCTCTATGCTTTGTGCCTCACGCTGAATTGCCATGCGAACCCACCGCTGTTCGTCTTCGGTCAACCCGGCGTCAGTGCTGCGCACCCGTACTGCCGCAGCTATTTCAGCCACCAATTCGTCGCGTTCTGCTTTCGTCATCGCCATTACTCGCCCCCTTCGACATAAGTTAGTAGCGCGCCCCGCTTTTGCGCAGCCAGTACGACTGCGCTCGGCGTGTACACCGCGCCCAGATCAATGCTGTCCTGCCGTGCGATGCGTGCAACAAGCTCTGCGCACTCCCAGCGGTAGTCATCTGGCGGGGTGTGGAATGGAGACACCAGCGCTTGCATCTGGCTGTACTCGTCGCCTACATGGGCGAGGGCCAGCGTCTCAGTGGCTTTGCGCCAGTAGGCATTCATATTCAGCCAGTAGAAGTCGCCCAGCTTTGACAATGGGTAGATGCGTACCAGCGGCACCACGGCTTCGATGACGAACACCCGGCTGCCCACGCACCACGCAGTGCCCACATGGCTGTACTCGGAGCGAGTGAAGAAGCGAACGCAGGCAATTTTGAAGTCATGCCAAGAACGGATACCACGATGGCTCCATGCCAAAATATCGCCGCTGCGGATCATCTGGCGGGCGTGCGAATACTTCATGCCACCCCCAGCGCGGTCTTGATGGCTACCACAAACCCGGACCACTGGGCCACGATGGGCGCAATGTCGTTGGCAACACGGGCTTGCTCTTTGCAAGTCAGTCGTGTGGCTCGAATGGACGATTGCGCCTGTCTCCAGCCTGTTGCTGTGGTCAATATATCGTCCGTGGCCCATGCCGCGGTTTTGTTCTTTGCGCTGGCCCAACTCGCCACACTGTCGGGCACGGTGCCGGTGTAGCCCGCAGCCTTGTATGCCTTTGCATCAGATTCGGCCAGCACGTACTCCATCGCTCTGTCGCCTTGCACTGCCCGGTAAATCGCATCCGTGTCGGCGTCGATCTTGAGTAGCAGGGCTTTGCGGGTCGGGTGGGCTAAGTCGTAAGCATCTTGAGCTGCGTCCGCCGCAGCTTGAGCTTCGGCCGCCGCTGCTGCATCGGCTAGGTCTGCTAGGTGCGACGCCCTCAGTTCCACAGCGGCAAGCGCCCAGACGGGAAGGTCAGTGATCTGCTGGTTTGGCTCCCCCGTGCTGTGCTCAACCCAGCCGGATGCTCCCGACCACTGCAAGGCGCGAACGTCCAAAGGTGCGGTGATGGTCAGGCCAAGCGTAGCGGAGCCATCGACGTATACCGCACCGTCCTCTGGGATAATTGTGAGCTTCATGCTGTTGCCCTGCTGATCAAGAGTGGTCTGACTGCCGTGTTTGCGGCCACGATTTCGTTACGGAAGCTCTCTACTGCCGCTCCTGTTTGTCTCTGCTGCTGGCTGTTCTCCACCAGCAAAATCGGTAGCCACGCCACGGCACAGCCCCACTCGTCTACTAATTGGCCCGTGTTTGGGTTTGTGCCAGCCAATTTTGTAAACCATGCACACTCCAACTGCTTACATGGTGCGAACCCACTTAGCGGACAATTTGGTTTCGACTCAATCTTCATGGTCAGTCCTTGGTTGCGAGGATTACGTCAACATACTGCACGGCGAAATCCATCGCTGTTCCTGACAATGAGCCGCTGTGTGTGTGCGACCCGCCGCCACCCTCTGAACCGGTGTTGCCGGATATGCCGTTGAATCCGTAGTGGCCGGATCCAGTCTGCACCGCGCCAAGGCCGCTTCCGGGCATCGTGTGCGTGTGCGCTGGGATTTGCGCAGTTGTCAGCGTAGTGTCGCCAACGGTTACGGTTCCTGCTGGCGTCCTGCTTGCAAACACGGTTGTGAATGCGGTAGACCCACCACTGCTTGCGGTGCCAGATACAACGCGCAGGGCTTTGTCGTTATGCGCAACTGATTTCGTCCACCCGGTAGGCGCTGCGGTCTGCGCGAAAAGCATGACCGTGCCGGATGCGAAAACATGCGACCAACTTGCCGTGCTGCCGTCCGTGGTGACGTACTTTCCCGCGTTGCCGGTCTGTGATGGAAGGGCGCTAACGAACGACTCAGCGATCACAAATGCCGTGGTCGCAAGCTGTGTCGTGTTGGTGCCAACTGATGCAGTAGGCGCAGCGGGAACGCCGGTAAATGTGGGTGATGCTATTGGGGCAAAGCTGGTGGCTACAAAAGCCGTCGTCGCGATTGATGTGTCGTTGTCGCCAGGGCTTGGTGTAGGGGCCGCAGGGTTGCCGGTGAACGTAGGCGAGGCAATGGGCGCTTTCGCATCAAGCTG
>OFRE01000358.1_pt1 | contig 12619 bp, 24 predicted proteins | sample 1543061 | NCBI WGS metagenome assembly OFRE01 (sample SAMN07774218, study PRJEB24372) | wastewater metagenome | isolation source: Exp Tend NO 50WW | collected 2016-02
TGAACCATGCCGGTTCTGGCCTTTGGGGTATTGGCACGAGCACGAGCGATCAGCTCATCATCGGGAAAGCATCGGCACTGAATGGAGCGCCTAGCACCATACTTGTCTTGATTGACGCCAGCGGGAATATTTATGTCCCAGGAGTTTATGGGTACACCACAGCCAATGCTGCAAACATGTACGTATTTTCTGATGGGCAGTTTGCGCGTAGCACCTCATCCGCCAAGTACAAGAAAGACGTAGAAACGCTGGAAAGCGAATTTGCAAACAAAGTTTTAGAGCTTCGCCCAGTCTGGTATCGAAGTACATGCGGGGCAGACAACGCACGATTTTCCTACTACGGGTTTATTGCCGAGGAAGCGGCAAAGGTTGATCCGCGTTTTGTGCACTGGAAATTTCCGACAAAAACCGTCGAACTAGAGCCAGCACGCACAGAAACAAAAACCGTGCAGCGCCAAAAAACGGTAACGGTTCAGACCGAACAAATCACGGTGGAGGTGGTTGACGGTAATGCGGTTCAAGTCCGTAAAGTGCGCCAGTTGCTTGGGCCCGTCCGTCCAGCTGTCCTGCATGAACAGCGGCTGCAGGTCTTCGATAGCGGTCTTGTGGTGGTCGATCAGGCACACGCTGTTCGCCGCCGCCAGCATCTTCTGCACCACGTCGCGCTTGTAGCTGAAGTCCACGAGGAATACGTCGCGCCCGGTGGTGTCAGGTGGGTCTTGTTGATACACGCCGGCCACGTAGTCGGCGCCGGTGCCGTACTTGCGCCAGAAACACCACGCGGCGCTAAAGCCGTCCGCGCAGTTACCGTGATAGATCACGAGAGGTTTCATCGTTGCTTCTTTCTCAATGGGGTGGGTGACAACCGCGGCAACCGATCCACCGCCCTGCGCGCACTCTCCGTCGCGCTCTGCAGGTAGCGGCTCGTCACCGTGAGCGAGCTGTGGCCCATCACGTCGCGGATGGTGGGGCCGTCGGCGCCGGTCTCGGCCATCCAGGTGCCGAAGGCGTGGCGCAGGTCGTGCAGGCGCAGCTGCGGCAGCGCCGCCGCCGTGCGCGCGGCGTTGAAGCGCTTGGTGAGCAGCGGCACGCCGATCGCAAACGGCACGCGCCGCTTGGCGATGCGCGCGGCCTCGGCCGGCAGGGGCACCACACGCGCGCGCCCGCTCTTGCTGCGGCTGTCGACGATGATCACATCGCCCCGCAGATCCGCCGGCGTGAGGCGCAGGATCTCGCTGCGGCGCAGGCCCGTCAGCGCGGCAAACAGGATCACGTCGCGCGTCAGCGGCTCGGCGGCGGCGGCCAGCTTGCGCACCTGGGCGGGGGTGACGTACACCTCGCGCGGGCGCTCGCCGGGCACCAGCTCGATGCGCCGGCCGAGTGGCTCGCTCGTCCAGCCCCAGCGCTCGGCCAGGTTCGCCACGCGGCGCAGTATGGCGAGCAGCCGGTTCACGGTGGCGGGCGCCACATCGGCCTGGAGGGCGGTGCGCTTGATGGCGTCGGCCACGTCGGGCAGCGCCTCGAGCGCGCGGCCTGCCGTGTGGGTGCGCACGGTCTCGACGCGGTAGCGCAGGTCTTTGGCCCAGCTGCGCAGGCTTTTGGCGCTGCTGTCCACCCAGCGGTCGATGGCCTGGTCGATCATGTATCGGGGGCGTCGACCAGCCGCAGCGTCGATGCGCGCGCGGCCAAGCGCGACTTCGAGCGCGCGGGCGTCTTGCCGCGTGGCCCCCGCAGGAAGTGTTCGCTCAAGGCGCTCGCCGCCGCCAACGCGGACGCGGACTTGGTAGCGATCACCTCGCTTGCGGATGGACATGATGGGGACGTGCCGGTGGGGCTGCTGGTGCTGCTGCTGGCCGCTGCAATGTAGCGCGTGAGCTCGGCGGGGTCGACCATGCGGCGCGAGCGGATGCGCACCAGCGCCAGCCGCCCGTCGGCGGCCTCGCGCTCGACGGTGCGCACGGAGACGCCGAGGCGCTGGGCGGCTTGGGGGAGGGTGAGGAGGGTGGTCATGCGCTGCTGACCACCTCGGCACAGGCCTTTCGGATGCCGTCCGCCGCGTTTTCCAGTTGGCCGGCCATATCGAGCAGCCGAGAGAACATCGCGTTGTTGCCATAGCCGTGCAACCGCTTCAGCGCCTGGGCCAGCTTGATGCTGGCGATATCAAGGCTGGAATACTGCCCGACCTCGATGCCGGTGTGTTCCTTCAGTTGCACCAGCTGCGCGCGCACGGACTCCAGTTCCTCGCGTATGTAGCGCGTGCCTTGCTTGATGCCATCGTCGATCGCCTGCTTGCTCTCCTGCCGCATGCGGGTGAGCTCGTCGCGCACCAGATCCTCGGCAATTCGGTCGCTGGACTCGAATCCGCGCCGCACCAGCGATGCAAAAAAGCCGCGATTGAGTTCCTTCGGCTCAAGCCTGGGCGCCTTGCGCGCCACCCTAAGCCCGTTGGCCTGCACGACCAGCCACCCCCACGTCAGCGGAATCTCGGCTTCGCTGGCGACGTCCTTTGGGCTCACGAGCCACCAGAAGTCGCAGAACCGCATGACCGGATCGGCCTTTCCGGGTTGCTTCAACTCGCGCAACCAGTCACTCCGGCTGGACTTGATCTCAAAGCCGTGGATCGCGTGTCCGCCGCTGTGCCAGAGATTGACCGCAACGGCGTCGGCATAACCTGTGCCGCCGCCCGTAACTGGCGCCACTTCTTCCATCAGCGCCCACTCGGGGGCTGCGTAGCGCTTGCGCATCAGATCGCGCACGGTGGACGTGCTGGCGGCCGGCTCATCGTGCGTCAGCAAATCACTCACAGCCCGACGTGCTCCACCAGCTTGCCGGCGTGCCGCATAGCCTGCACGTACTCGGCCTGGCTGGGCCGCTGCGCGTTGTTGTCGACGTCTATGCGCAGGCACACGTCGTGCAGGCGCGCCAACGCGTCGCGCAGTTTGTAGACAGCGACGCAGGTGAGCAGCAGCGACTGGCCGCAGATTTCCGGCTCCTCGGCCAGCATCGGGAATGGCTGGCGCAGCACGAGTTGGCGGCCGATCAGCTCGACATGGCGCGTGCACGAGTCGGTGTTGGCGGGGAACCGCCGCGCGCGCGACACGGCGCGCAGCAGCGCGGCGCGTTCCTTGGGGCTCATGCGCTCAGCTTCTCCAGGTAGTGCTGCGCCGCGACGCTGTCGTCGGCGCGAATGCAGTTCACGTCGCGCAGGCCCAGCCCGCCGGCGGCGGGGCGCAGGCCGGCGGCGTAGACGGTGACGTGCACGCCCTTGCGCAGCGTGTTCGCCGCCTGGCGCGCGGCCATCTGCGTGGCGTAGCCGGCGCCGGGCACCCAGTAGTGCACCTGCAGCGGCAGGTCGCCCACCTCGGTGAGCACCTCGGCGCAGATGAGCGCGCGGGTGTGGCCGTCGGCGCCGGCGGTGAAGCGGCACTGCGCGTCGGCCATCAGCGTGCCGGTGAGGCGGATGGTGCTCATGGCTGCGTGCCCCTCTTGAAGGTGAGCCGCCACGCAAGGCGCCACGCCACGAGGGGCGAGGCGAACATCACCGCGCCACCGAAGATGTGGAAGAACCAGCGCAGGCGGCTCATGGCTTCACCGCGTACGCCCGCACCGACACCACCACGATGGCGACGAAGATGCTGAGCATGAAGATGCCCAGCCAGATGACGGCGCTGCGCGTCTGCTCGTCGAGCTGGTGAAACTCGCCGCGCGTGCTGTCGTGCTCGAGCGCGCGCTCGGCGAGTGCGGCGTCGAGCTCGGCGCGCTGCGTCTCACGGGCGGCGCGGGCGGCTCGCTTCTCGGCGCTGCGCTCCATGGCCTGCAGGTCGACGTCGAGCGCGCGGCGGCCGGCCTGCGCCGCTGCCGCGAGCCAGCGCCGCTCGATCTCGGCGTCGTCGAGCACCTCACCGGGCTCGGCCGCGGCGCGCTGCTGCTGTTGCGGTGCTGCGGCGCCGTGCCCGTTGACGTCGTACAGCTGCGCCTGCGGGCGCGGCGCCAGGCCGGCGCGGCTGCCGCTGCGCCGCATGCGCGCGAGCACCAGGTCGGTGATGTCGCGCGGGTCGTCGTGTGTGTTGTCCATGGTGATCACAGCCTTTCCCAGTGGGCGAGTTCGACGTAGAGGGTGGCGATGGCCTTGCGCTGGTAGCGCAGCTGCTCGCTGTCGGTGATGCCGTCGTGCTCGCAGTCGTGCACCCACTGCTCGGCGCTGCGGATCTCGTAGCGCAGCCAGGCGATGTTGAGCAGGCGCTTGACGCGCAGCAGCAGCGGGCGGCGGGTGGGGGTGAGCACGGCGCTCATGAGAACGTCACCCAAGCGCCGACGCCGCTCTTGGCCAGCATGTCGTTGATGAACTTGCGCTCGGGCTCGTACTCCTCCCCGATAGGCAGCTTTTGCAGCGCGCCTTCGAGGGCGGTGCGTGAGAAGTAGGCAACCGTGCCGCAGCCGCTGCAGCCGCAGTCGTGCTCGGTGGCGCCGAGGGCAATGTAGATGGCGCGGGCGATCTCGTTGAACGCGCCACGCCGCAGGTAAGCGACCTCGTGGTCGCACGCGGCGTCGCTGTAGCCGGTGATGTCGTGGCCCATCAGATGCCCTCCGCTTTGGCGACGGCGGCGCGAGCGGCGTCCAGCTCAGCGAGCACGCGCTCGACAAGATGGGTATGCGCGTCGGCATCGCGGAGTGGGCGTTGAGCGACAGGCGCCCACGCTACGGGCACGCACAGGGGTGGGTGTTGCACGGCGCTCATGTGCACGCCCCCGAGGCGGCGCACACCGGCGGCTGGATGATGTGCTCGGTGCGCTCGGCATCGTCCGGGTCGCCACCGCCGCAGGCGGTGATCAGCACCGTGGCCGCTGCGAACGCCAGCCCGGCCGGCCAGCGCGCCAGCGTGCCGGCCTTCAGCGCGGCCTGCATGGCGCGGCGCTCGCGCTGCTGCTGCGCGGTGAGCGGCGCGCCGGGCCACGCGGGCTCCAGGCGCGCCACCTCGGCCACCGGGCAGCCGCGGGTCTTGGTGTAGGCGGCCACGCGCGCGGCCTCGGCATCGGCGGCCTGCACGTCGACGAAGGGCAGCACGCCCGACTCGCACGGCACGGGCCGGCCGTCGCCGTCCAGCGGGTGGTAGTGGCAGCGGTAGGTGCGCTGCTCGCCCCGCTGCTGCTGGTGCTGCTGAACCTGGCTTGTGGGCAATTTCCGCTCCCGTCAGTGATGACGGAGCGGAATCTACACAAACCGTTTAGACATGTCAACGAAAAGTTGAGATGCCCCGCACGGAACGTGAAAAAGCCCGCGTGTGCGGGCGGCTTCTATCGTGGCGGTGAGGGGCCTTCGGGCCCGGCCAGTGCGTTCTTGGCGCGTTCGTGCAGCTCTCGGTAGCGTCGCCGGATGTCCTCCAGCTCGGCTTCGCCTAGCATGACGGTCACCGCCTGCAGCGTGTCCCATTCCGACGGCGTGACGAGTCGGCGGTCACTGAAGTCGCGCGTGGGCTTGGGGGGAGGCTCCGCGACGTGCAGTCGAGTCGGTTCGAGGCCGAGCAGTTCGTCGACAGACCAGCCGAAGGCCATTGCAATGGCCAGGTGGTGCCGGCTCGGCACCTGGCGCTTCTTCCAGTTGTGGATCTGCTGGTCGGTGGCGCCGATCGTGCGGCCCAGGGCGGACCAAGTGCTCGGCGTCAGGTGGCGTTGCTTGCGCCGCTCAAGTTCGTCGTCGATCCGCTGCCATACCGCGTCGGCCATACACAAAGTGTGTGCTCGACCGATCACGCAACGTTGACTTGATCTCAACGAAACGTGTAGACTGGTCGGCATGGGCAACGAGACCGAAACAGCCATCGAGCGAGCCGTCCGCATTGCCGGCGGCGTGTCAGCGCTCGCCAAAGGCCTGGACGAGTCTGTGCAGACCGTCTCGAACTGGAAGGCGCGCGGTGAACCGCCGGCGAATCGATGCGCCGCCATTGAAAGCATCACCGGTGTCCCGCGCATCGAGCTGCGCAGGGACTGGCGCGACTACTGGCCCGAGCTGGTGGCCGCCGACGGCGCCCCCGACGTTCCCGAGGAGGAAACCCGCAATGCAGCCTGAGCGCGAGGTCGCTCTTTTTTTTGTCTCCGCGGCCACGGCACGCGGTTTGCCCGCCGGTAAGGCTGGCGGCACGGTTTGCAACGCGCAGCCGCTGATGCGCCTGCGCCTGGCCAAACCGTCGCGCGCCATGCGCCTCAAAGAGCGCCGCGAGGCGCGTGTGCTGCTGGCGGCTATGGCGCCGGGTGAAGTGCCTCCCGCGCCGCTTCTAGCAGCTGTGTCTGCCAGCGAGGCGCGTCGCCCGTGGTAGCGCTCAGCGCACGGTCGAGTTCGTGCTGCAGCGCGGCGGCCACGGTGGCCGGTGGCGCCAGCCGGGCCAGCACGCGGCCGAGCGCGGCCCAGGCCAGCAGCTGGCCGCCGTCGCTGGTGTGCAGCTCGTACGTCAGCCGGCGCACGCGGCGCCGCAGGTCCTGCACCACCGGATCGGGGTGCGGTGCTTCTTCGCTGGTCTTGCGTTTGTCGATCATGGGCGTCCTCCTGGGGCTGGTGCGTGTAGGAGCCGCCAGCGTAACCCGGGCAGGGCGCCCGTCCATTCGCCGGGAGGGTTAGCGCATGAGCCTCGATCGCAAGGATCTGCGCGTGTACTTCAGCCCCGAGGTGCACGCCGCGCTGCTGGCCCTGGCCGACGTGGACCGCACCGAGCCCGCCAAGCTGGTGGAGCAGGTGCTCGAGCAATACGTGGTCGACCGTGTGCATGCCGCCACTGTGATCGCCGGCCGGGTGGATGTCGCCGGTTTGATGCGGATCCGGCCGGTTTCGTCCGGTAGCGCACGGACGGACCGGGTCGAGAACGCGCCCTTCGGCGTGCCGGCCGTCGCCGGCAAGGGGCGGCGCTGATGCGCGCCCGCGAGGCCCACATCGTGGTCGGCGGCGAGTACGAGCTGCCGTCGCGCAACCTGGTGGTGATCGAGTCCGACGCGGGCGGCGGCGCGCTGGCGTGCCGCTACGTGCAGCGCGGCATGCCGTCGGCTGCCGAGCGCGCCTTCTCCCCAGCCCAGCCCGGCCGCGAGCCGGGCGACGCGGTGTGGCTCACGGAGCGGTTCATCGCCAAGCACGCACGGGGGCCGCGGCGATGAGCACGCCGGCGTGGACCCGTGAGCGCTGGCTCGGCGAGCTGCGCAACAGCGTCGAAGCCGTCGGCGAGTGCCTGGAGTGGCAGGGTGCGTACATGGGCAAGACGCCGCTGGTGTACTGCCCGGCGGGCATGCACAAGACGTGCATGCGCGGCAGCCGGCAGAGCGTGCGCTCGGTGCTGTGGGCGCTGGCCCATGGCGAGGCCCCGCAAGACCAGATCATCCGCGCGGGCTGCGGCAACTGGCGGTGCGTGCTCGAGCAGCACTGGCAGGTGCTGACCCGACGGACGCAGACGCTCGAGCAGTCGAAGCGCGGCGAGTTCGCCACGGTGAAGCGGCGCACGGCCGGCCGCGCCAAGGGCAGGGCGCGCGCGAAGCTCGACGCGCACAAGGCACACGAGATCCGGCACTCGCCGGCGCCGTCGCTCGAGCTGGCGCAGCGCTTCGGTGTGTCGCGCTCGACCATCACGGCCATCCGGCGCGGACAGCTGTGGTCGGTGGTGGCGCCCGGGGCCTGGGCGTTCGGGGGTGCGGCTTGACGCGGCCGTTGGGCAGCATCCGCCAGGCGCTCAGCGCCGCGGCGTGGGATCTGCACCGCCAGCAACAAGCTTTCACCTGGCGCGACCTGGGCCAGGCCGTCGACATCGGGCGCAGCTTGAGTGCGCGCGAGCAGGTGGCGGTGGTGAAGACCACGGTGCGCAACATGGCGGCGGCGGGTGAGCTGCGGCCGGTGGGCCACGTGCAGACCGAGTACGCCAACCGGCCGATGGTGCTCTACGAGCCGGCGGTCAGCGGGCTGGTGAACGCGGCCGGCCAGGCCGCGGCCGAGCTGGTGCAGGCCATGCGCGGCTGGGCCGACTTCAAGTAGCAGCGGGCGCACACCACCACCCATGACAACGCAGGGAGGCAGCGGCGCGAGCCGCGACCCGATCGACTTCGCAACGCTTGCGGCGGCGCTGCTCGACCGTGCCGAGACGCTGGTGGCGCAGTGGCTGCCCGGCGGCGTGCGCCGCGGCCACGAGTGGGTGTGTGGCTCGCTCGGCGGCGAAGAGGGTTCGAGCTGCAGCGTCAACCTCACCACCGGCCAGTGGGCCGACTTTGCAGGCGACGACCGTGGGTCGGACCTGATCTCGCTCTACGCGGCGATCGAGGGGCTCAACAACGGCCAGGCGGCGCGCAAGCTGATGGCCGAGCTGGGGTGGAGCAAGGCGGCCATTGGTGCCGGCGTGGCCTCGAATGCGACGGCAAAACCGGAAGCGGCTGGCGACACACGGCCCGCGCCGCCGGCCGACGATGAGCCCAACGCGGCCGCCAAGCGCACACCGCGCAAGAGCCTGTGGCGCGCGATCGTGCCGGTGCCGCCGAGCGCGCCGGCGCCCACCTTCGAGCACTGGGAGCGCCGGCGCGAGGACATCGAGCGCACCTGGGAGTACCGCTTCGAGGGCGAGCTCTACGGCCACGTGGTGCGGTTTCGCACGAGTGACGGCGGCAAGGAGATCCTGCCGCACACCTGGTGCGTGGACGAGAGCGACAACCGCGGCACGCGCCGCTGGCACTGGAAGCAGTGGGACGAGCCGCGCCCGCTGTACGTGCCGGCCACGCTGCTCAGCGGTGACCTGTCATTGCCGGTGGTGCTGGTGGAGGGTGAGAAGTGCGCACAGGCCGGCCACGAGCTGCTCGGGCACGAGTTCGACTTCGTGTCGTGGCCGGGTGGTGGCAAGGCCTGGCCACGCGCCAGCTGGGGCTGGCTGAAGGGGCGCACGGTCTACCTGTGGCCGGACTGCGATGGCAAGCGTTTTCCGCTGGGCAAGGCCGAGCGCGAGGCGGGGGTCGACCCGGCGGGCAAAGAGGTGATGCCCGAGCACAAGCAGCCGGGCGTGAAGACGATGGTGGGCATCGGCTCGCTGCTGCTGGCCGAGCACGGCTGCAGCGTGTTCATGTGCAAGATCCCGAAGCCGGGCGCGGTGAGCGACGGCTGGGACATTGCCGACGCGGTGGCGCAGGGCTGGGACGCGGCGCAGGTGCGCGACTTCATCCGCAGCGCGCGCACGTTCGTGGCGCCGGACGATGCGGTGCGCGCCAAAGCGGGAGCGGGTGCTTCCCCCCCTACTACAGCTGCCGCCGGGCGGCCGGGCGGTGGCGCGGCCGGCCGTGCTGACGACGGTAGCGAGGCCTCGGAGCAGTGGCTCGAGCACCTGTTGCGCAGCGCGAGCACGGGCGCCATCAAGACGGTGCGCGAGAACGTGGTGCTGGCGCTCGACGGCTGGCCCGACAAGGGCGTGCCGGGCATCGCGGCCTGCGCCGGGCTGCTGCGCTTCAACGAGTTCACCAACAACTACGAGAAGGCGCGGGCGACGCCGTGGGGCACGCCGGCCGGCGACTGGCTCGAGGCCGACGAGCTGCTGATGGGCGACTGGCTGCTGCGTGAGCACCGCCTGCCCAGCATGAGCCGCCAGGCGCTGGAGGAGGCGATCATCATCGTCGGCCGTCGCCACACGTATCACCCGCTGCGGCAGCAGGTGGAGGGCCTGCGCGGCCGCTGGGACGGCACGAAGCGCATCGACACCTGGCTGCGCCGGGTGTACCTGGAAGAGGGCGAGTGGGACGACCGCGACCCGCTGCAGCAGTACCTCACGCTGGCGGGGCGCTGGTTCCTGATGGGCATGTGCGCGCGGGTGATGAGCGAGCGCCGCATCGGCGGCGAGGTGCGCGTGGGCCCGGGCGTGAAGTTCGACTACATGCTGGTGCTCGAGGGGCCCACCGGCTGGGGCAAGAGCACGGCGGCCAAGGTGATGGGCGGCCTGTACTTCGCCGACACCGGCCTCGACGTGACGCACAAGGACTCGCTGATGAACATCCAGGGCATCTGGGTGTACGAGTGGAGCGAGCTCGACCAGCTGGCCAAGCAGGACCTGGGCGCGATCAAGCGCTTCATCAGCAGCCCGGTGGACCGCTTCCGTGCGACGTTCGACCGGCGGCCGGCGGCGTACCCGCGCCAGGTGGTGTTCGTGGGCACCACCGAGGAGGCCAACTATCTGCAGGACCACAAGGGCAACCGCCGTTTCTGGCCCGTGCGCGTGACGCGCCCGCCCGACCTCGACTGGCTGCGCGAGAACCGCGAGCAGCTGCTGGCTGAAGCCGTGGCGCGCGTCGACGCGCTGGAGCCCTTCTGGCCCGACCGCAGGCAGCAGCGCGAGCTGTTCGACCGCCAGCAGGCGGCGCGCACGATCGAGAGCAGCCTGGAGGGCGCGATCCGCTATCGCCTGTTCGACGAGGACCAGAAACCCGGCCTCGGCGACCGCAACTGGGCGCTGGTGGACGAGTTCACGCTCACCGAGCTGCTCACGGTGTGCGGCTTCACGATCGACAAGCAGACCGACGCGCTGGTCAAGAAGGCCGGCTCGGTGCTGCACCAGCTGCGCTTCGACGTGAAGCGAAGTTCCCGCCCGGGGCGGCCGCGTGTGTACGTGCGGCCACCCAAGAGTGCCGGCCTCGGGCCCGGCGGCAGCGATGCCATGGACGACAACCCGCCCCCGCCAGGGCACGAAGCCGTGGAGGCGCTCGATGACTGTCCGTTCTGAAACCGTGGAGCTCAGGGGGCGGCCAGCTCTCCAGCAACACGGGCAGCCGGTCGAGCGCGAGCCGATGCGGTAGCCGAACCGCGACCCGGCGCGCCGGGACGTCTGCTGTCCGCGTGTCCACGTGGTGTGCATCGATCCCGGCCGGTCCTCAACGACCACCGGGCCCGATACCCCAGCGGAGCGCTGCGTGCAGACGTCCGCGACCGCGCCGGCCAGCGCGGGTGCGCACAGGCAGCCGCGCGCGCGCCCGTGCGGGTGCGCGATCACATCCATCGCCTTCATCAGGAGTTATGTGGACATGGTGGACAGCCAGACCGAAACGACGAAGACCACCCGGCCGGTCGACCCCGACCGCTACAGCTGGGTGCGCACCGCGATGCCGCGCGTGGCGCAGCTGGTGGGCGACAAGCGGCGCGAGTACGGCCCCGGGCACGTGGCCGAGTGCTGGCGGCGCGGCATGGCCGGCGAGCCGGGCTGGTTCTTCGCCCGCGAGGGCGCGGTGGCCATCGGCACGCCGTGGACGGCCGAGCAGGACCCGGTGCTCGCCGCGGCCACGGCCTGGCAGTTCACCGGCGACCAGGCGGCGGTGTTCATGCGCAAGCCGGTGGCGATCAAGGAGGTGAGCGATGGCGCGTAATGAATACGCGCACCTGCGCCTCACGCTATGGGCGCTGTGGTGTGCCCGCAACCGCGGCGGCGGGCAGTTCGCCAGCGCAAGCGTGGCCGAGCGGGTGGACGGCGCGGGGTGGGACGCGCCGACCGTGATTCGCAACCTCGACGCCGAGGCCGACGAGACCGACAAGGCGGTGAGCGCGCAGGCCGACGAGATGCGCAAGGCGCTGACGGCGTTCTATCAGGGCGGCGGCACGGTCGAGAAGAAGGCAGCGCGGCTGGGTGTGTCGCCGTCGACGCTGTACCTGCGCGTCGAGCAGGGCACGCACGCGGTGGCGCGCTGGCTGGAGGATCGGCAGCGCGCGGCCGAAGCCGAGCGCGAGCGGGTGGAGGCGCTGCAGCGCCAGGCCGTGAACAAGGGCGCCGCGCTCGAGCCGGCGGTCGGTGCGGCGCGCCGGCAGACCGCGGACCCCGGCGTGCCGGCAGACCGCACGGGCTCGACGCTGGGCACGCATCTGGCTGCCATCAGGGCCGCCCGCAAGGCTGCCGGCCTGACCTGAAGGGGGTTTTAGCACTTAGAGGAAGTCGCTACATTTCGGGCAGCCTTGGCGTTGTTGCGTCCTCCCCGCAGCAGCGCCGCCAGGTCAAGCCCGGCGACTGAGAGATCAGCCGTCGGGCTTCTTACTTGTGCGGAGCGTGACGGTCGAGGAGTTGACGTATGTAGCGCGTCTCGGCCAGCAACTCCCGCAGCAGCGGCTTGATGCCGAACATGGCAAACGGCAGCAGCACCCAGGCCACGATGACGGCGATGGCGCCCGCCACCAGCAGTAGGTACAGCGCGCCCGTGATCTGTCCGTCCATGCTTGTCCTCCTCGTCAGTGATGCGGTGAGAGTCTAAGCATGCCGAGCGCTGCACCCAAGCCCTGCAATCGGTGTGGCGTGCTGGTGCGCGACGGCACCAGTCGCTGCCCGGTGCACAAGCCCATCGGCAAGTGGGGCGACCCCAGCCGAGGCAGCAGCAGCGAGCGCGGCTACGGCTGGCAGTGGCAGCAGACGCGCAAGCGCATCTTGTCCAGGGACAAGGGCTTGTGCCAGGTGTGCATCAAGGTCGGCAAGTTCAGGCCAGGCCGAGACGTCGACCACATCGTGCACAAGGCCGACGGCGGCACCGACGACGACGCCAACCTGCAGACCATCTGCCCCGCCTGCCACAAGGCCAAGACAGCCCAGGAAGGCCAAGCCGCAAGGGGTGGGGGGGGATCGAAAGTCTAGAGCTTTCGCCACCAGACA
>OFRE01000365.1_pt1 | contig 12427 bp, 11 predicted proteins | sample 1543061 | NCBI WGS metagenome assembly OFRE01 (sample SAMN07774218, study PRJEB24372) | wastewater metagenome | isolation source: Exp Tend NO 50WW | collected 2016-02
TCACCAACCCGATCATTGGCGGGGTGATTGCGAATAAGCTCATCATCTGCAACGGGGAGGATGCTCCGGTTATCTATGTCCCGGGGTCGAATGTCGAGACGCTGGAAGATGCCAGTCTAGAGCAGCTTGCGACAACTTCTCTGACAATGACTGCGGTTGGGGCTACCACAACGGGCGCAACCTATAGATTGGTTGGGGTAACCCCGCGTGGTGACTCTATCCCTGTTACTGTTGTTCTTGCGCCAAACAACGCAGTTGATTCGTCCGTCCTCACGGCGGCGAACTACAACTATCTATCTTGGGTCAACAACGGGGAGTTCACGGCCTTCAAGGTAATCTTTGTTGGGGCAGGGAACCCTACTAGGTCTGGCACCAGCACTAATACAAGTGCAGGGGATTGGGTAGTGGCTACACTTGGTGCCTCTGCGACATCTTATAGCGATATTGGTGGCCCTGTCACGGCGTACACCCCGTTAACGGTTTCGGAAGCCTACAACACTCCCAACGACTGGAACACGGCAGGCCAGCCCGAGGGCTGCGCTCTGGTCGGCAAGAGCCGGGACGAGCGGCTTTGGGCGTGGCGCGGCAAAACCGTCTGGTCCTCCAGTCTCTCCGAGCCTACCAACTGGATGCGTGAGGATGATGCCTATGTGTTCACCGTCATTGGTGGCGAGGACACGAATGTAACGGGTTGCGGCGGACTGTTTGATTACACCTTCCTCTTCAGCCGAACCGCGACCTTCGTTTACTCGGGTGTCTCCCCGGTCACGATCAATCTGAGCAAGGTCATCCCTGTGGGCTGTGCGTCCCATGGGTCCATCGTCTTTGCCGGAACGGATCTGTGGTGGTGGTCCAACTACGGGCCTACCTCCGGGGCTCGAATCCTCCAGGGCGCAGACATCGCGGTGAACACGGGCGACTCGTCCAAGATCCAGAACCTCGTGTACCAAAGCACGAATACCAGCGCATGGACCAAGATCGCTGGCGAAGTGGACATCGTGAATAACCGCGTGTTCTGGGCGGTGCCGCAGGTGGCGGCCTCGACCAACAATCAGACCATCGTATTCAACTACGAGGTCAAGGGTTTCACGCGGTACACCGGGTTTGACTTCGTGGGCTCCTGCGTGTCCAGCAACACGGTCTATCTGGCGTCCTCGTCCGGCAAGATCCTCCAGATGAACAGCGGGGAGACTGACAACGGGACAGCGATCACCGCGACCTATACCACTGGGGACATGGACCTTGGATCGTATCCCATGGTCAAACGGATGCTCTGGGTGGATGTGCTGGCCGACCGGCGTGGCGGGAATTATTCGTTCGATTTCCAGTATTGGGCGGACATGGGGCAGGAGATTTCCACGGCCCAGACCTGCACCCAGACCACGACCAACGGGGACACGATCACCACGACTTCCAGCACGGCGACAGAACATCGAATTTATTGCGAAGGGATCGGTAATACTTTCCGCCTCATTTTCTCTACCTCTGCAACAACTCCGCTTAAACTAGTGGCATGGAGGCCCGAAATCCGAGCCAGAGGGGTTAGGCAATGAGTTTTGAGATTCGCAAAATTAACGACATGACGCCCGAATTTCTGTTCGGGCTTCTGCATCGTAAGCACCTCCTGACCCTGCCGATTCGGAACAACCCTGCGATGCTGGCTACGATTGCCATTAACGGGGACTTCTACGCCATTGAGGACGGGGACAAAACCCTTGGCTGGCTTATCGAAGCACGGACCATGGAACCCGGGACGCTGGATCTGGCCCTCATCCCTGAGGACAAAACCCTCTGCCTGCATGGGGTGGAACTTGTAAGACTTTCTGAGAAGTTGCGGGAGCGGTGGTTCCATGTGGAACACTGGGACAAGGTTCAGGTGCAAGTTGCTAAGTCTAGGAACAATACCTGCCGAACCCTGAAGGCCATGGGCTTCGTTTGCGAGACTCGAAGCATTGGAATCCGCAACGGCGTGACGCTCGGGAAGGGCGCTGAACCCTTGATGATCTATGGGCTTCTGCCCTCCGACCCGGTGCCGATGGTTGAAATGATGGAGGAAACTCATGCCTGAGCGTGATTACAGCAGAGAAGGCGCTGGCGTTGGCACGGCAATCGGCTCCATCTGGGGGCCTGTCGGCGCTAGCGTTGGCGGTGCTTTGGGCGGTGCTGTGGGCGGGATGGTTAAGTCCGGCCATGCGGCTGGCCCTCCGCCCGACATGCAGGCCCCCATTAGCCCGGGTGGTGTGATTGGCGACTACGGCGGCGTGATGCGCGACCCCTATACGGGGCTTGTGACCTATACGAATAACGACATTGGGGTAGGCAATTCCGACATCATGCGGAACAACTACCTGCAAGACCTTTTGATGGGAGGAACGGGAGCCGGTGCCACCAGCGATCTGGACTCACAGATCCAATTCCAGCAGATGCTGATTGACCGGCTCTCTAACCCACAGTCCTCTGGCTCTGCCAATCTGGACATGGCGAAGTATCTACCAAAGGGCTGGGTGGGTAAGGATGGGAAGATCCTCGACATTAGCAATCCCAACAGCATCCCGAGGGATAGCGAGGTCTATCAGGAGTTTCAGGCCCAGACGCACGGCAACTACGGTTCCGGCAATGCGGACATTTCCTTTTCCAAGTGGCTTCAGGATGTCTATAACCGGAATGTGAAGCCGAAGCTGGCTGACTTCGAGAACGCGAAGAAGGCTGTCAGCGGTAACGAGGTTGTGGGCGGCGAAGCTCTGAAGGCTGCTCAGTTGAAGCTCAAGCAGCTTCAGGGCAGCCGGGAACAGTTCACCGGCCAGCAGGCGGGGATTGCCAACAATCCCATGCTCCAGTACCTCAACAAAGAGAAAGACCCCCGCTACCAGCAGGATGTGGACCGGTGGCGCGGGCAGTCTGACCGTGACTTTGCCCAGATGCAGGAGAAGGCCGATCTTCCGTTCAACACGGGGGACGACTGGACGCTGGCTGGATTTGACGAGGCCGGGAACCAGTTGAACCCGGACGGCTCCCGCTATGACGGCTCGGCCAGTTGGGATCGTGGCGAGTACCAAGGCCCGGACTCCGGTGACTACCAGATGCTTGACGCTCAGAGTGCCGGTGCGCTCGGGGATGTCATGTCCCGCCAGGCGGCTAACGAGTTCCGCAATGCCAACATCGGGCGCGACCAGAACATGGCGAACCGTGGGCTTCTGTCCTCGTCCGTCAATGAGGTTGCCCGTGGTGGGGATGTGGCACGGCTGGCGGACGCTCAGGCCAATGCTCGGCTGGGCGGGTTCAATGCCTATAACGATGTGATCGGAAAGAACAACCAGACGAGTGCCCAGAAGTTCCAGGACCAGTTCAACTCTGCCATGGCACGGGCTCAGACGGGCCAGTGGCGGGCGCAGATGCAGGGGCAGGACACCCAGAACCTCTATAACCGGGCCATGGGGATTGACCAGACGCGCTACGGCAGGCAGAACAGCGAGTTTGGGCTGAAGAACCAGCTTGAGCAGCAGTGGCGGGCTAATGCCCTCCAGAGCCTTGGTGTTCAGGGTGGGCTTGAAGATCGCAGCCAGGGCTACGACCGGCAGAACTACACCGACCGGATGGGCTTCTCCAACTTCCTGACGGGCCAGAGCAACAACGCCTTCAATCAGGAAATGCAGCGGCGCGGGCTGAACCTCCAGCAGACCGGGCAGGGCATGAATGTGAACATGAACATGGCAGGCCAGCAGACGGCGGCGAATACCGGAAACCAGCAGATGCTTAATAGCTTCAACAACGCAGCGGATCAACAGGCCGCAAGCCGGGACGCTGCCAATAGCCAGATGTGGGGCAGTCTGCTCGGGAACCTCGGTTCGGCTTACGCCAACCGGACTCGTACTACTAATCCGGGTATGGGCGCGACGGCCCAACAGAACGGGGTTAGTGACCCGCTGGCCGATCCCGGCGACATTTACATCCCGAGGTAGCCATGGACCCCTACGGCAACGCAGCGAACCAGTACGGCCAAGAAATGATGTATGGCACCCGGCTTCAGGCTGGGCTTGACCAGCAGAAGGCTGAGTTCCCGAACCAGCTTTACGATAGGTTCATGCAGGCGTACCAGCAGCAGATTCGCCAGAAGCAGCTTGACGCTGAAATGGCGAGGAAGCAGCAGCATGAGGACACCTACCTAAAGATGGCGCAGCGTGGGGAAGAGCGAGACAACGATGTTGCCAAGGCGAAGTTTGCCGACTGGATCTCCAACAACTATAAGGAGGGCCGGGATGATGGCATGGCTATCTTGCTGGGTAAGACGGCTGGACTGGACCCTGACTCTGTGAAGGCGATGCTCCCGAAGGGGACTACAACCTCTGAGTGGCAGGGGCCGCCTATGGGTATTGACTCCAAGATCACCAGTACAACGACTCCCGGCATGGGCCAGCGTGTCGCCTACCAAGAGGGGGAACAGGCGCGGAAGTCTGCTGATGAACAGCGCAAGGCCGAATACGGGAAGGCTCGGATCGAAATCCAGAACAGGCTTGCCAAGATCAAAGAAGAGTCAGCCGTTGCTACGGATGACCTGACTAGGATTCGCGCTACCCTCGAAGCGTCCAAACTTGAGAACCTAAACCGGATGTTAGAGGCCGGTGGCCCCGAGGCTGAGGTTGCGCTGAAGAATGCGCGAACCGCCAACTATGGATCTTTGATGGGTGAACGGGGAACCTCGAAGCCCTCTGACCCGCTAAACACTGAGTTGAAGTTGAACCGGCTGGCAGAGATCACGGTTCCCAAGGATGTGTTTGGGAACCGTGATCCCAAGGCTGTGACGGCTCAGGTTGAAAAGCTGCGGTCCAAATTGGTTGGGGCTAAGGCACAGCCTAAGACTGGGGCTGATCCGTTGGTTGGGACTAAAACTAAGTACCCATCTGGGACCAAGTTGAAGGATGGGCGCTCTATCACTGTTGACGCCAACGGGATTATTGTAAGGGTTGAGTGATGCCTGATCCTCTTGATGATCTTGTCGCTGTTCCTGATCCCCTTGATGATCTGGTGGCGAAGCCCTCTCTCATTAAGCCGAAGGTCCAGACGCAATCCACGCTTGGCGTACCCGGCCAGAAGGCTGCGGCCCCTGATAAGGGCATCCTGATGGATCTGCTGGACCAAGCCAAGGGAGCGTACAAGACATTCAATGAAAGCCCCGAGGTCCAGAAGTACGGGCCTCAGATCGGTGGGACCATCCAAGCTGTGCGCGGTGTCCATACCGCTCCCGTCAGGCTTGGTCAGAGCATCCTCAAGGGTGTAGCTGGTGGGGTGGAAGCTATCAGCGGCGTTCCTCTGGATAACGATTCCCTGCTGGGTCGTGCTACATCCCCCGAGGCACTTGAGGTCGCAAGTGAACAAACGGTTCCCGGAAAACTGGGTGCTGGGCTGGGTGATGCTGCCATTATGACGCTAGAGGGCGGGGCTGCGGCTGGTGCTGGGTATGCGTCAAAGGCTGCGCCGATGCTTCGTGCGTCCTCGTACTTCGGGGCTAAGCAGGGGCTTGGTGCCTACGACACGGCATTGCGGGCGGGGCTCTCTCCTGAGCAGGCCCGTAACTACGCCATGGCCCACGGTGCGATGGGCGTGGGTATGGGGGTTCTACCTCTGTCCAATGCCGCCGAGGGATCTAGCGGGGCCATTCTTGAGAAGATCCTTGGCCCCGGTCTAGCGGGCCGCGTTGCACCTGAAACCATCAAACGGGTTGGCGGGAAGATCGCAGGCACAGCGATTGAGGCGGAAGCTCTGAACACGATGAACAACATGGCAGAGCGGGTTATTGATCCGAACCGCAGTCTGTGGGATCAGGGCGACTATCTCCAGACGCTCGGGCAGGTTGCGGGTATGAAGATCGTAGGAAACCAAGTTGAGAATAAGACGGCGACCAAGCCTGTCACTGTGGCCGATCTTCTGGAAGGCAATGTTGGGGCGCTTGGGCTTCCGGCCCCGATTGAGGTTGGCACCGGTCCCGCCAAGGCACAGCGCAGCCGTATCACGGGCAGGGCTGAAACCGAACTGCGGGGCGGGGCGCGGTCTGATGATGCCGTGGTGAGTCAGATTCTCAAGGCGATTGACGAGATTCCCCCCGAGGTCCGTACCGAACTGCGGGACCACTACGCAGCGCAGGACGCTCGGCGTGGTGTGCCAGAAGCGGAGCGTGTGTCAGGGGGTCAGATCAAACCCAGCGCCGATGTTCAGATCAATCCTTCTCTTGGTGCTGGACCTGAACAGTTTTCTATGGCGCAGAATCCTGCTATGCGTGATACCTTCCAGCCCAATGCACCCGTGGACAAGGCAATCCCAGTGTCAGTGGGCCAAGACGCCTATGGCCCGCGAACCCCTGTTGGGCAGCTTGAGAACCCGTGGACGACTCATCACCAATCCTATCTAGAAGCGAAGCGGGCCACTGTTGAGCCACAGATGCAGGGGACTATTAACAAGCTAGAGGAATTGCTGGCCGTCCCTAATCCATCCAAGAAGGTGCAGCGCCAAATTGATGTCCTGCGCCAGTCTCTTGACGCTTTGTCTAACCCCAACTTTGCGCTGGAAACAACGACGCCACAACCCAGAGAATTGAGTGGCATGCCGGGTGGTCCTCAATTCCGTGGCGGAGCTGAGGGTAGGGCTGGGGACTGGAACAGAACTCCGCTTCAAGTGGACCGGTATCTCAATGCGCCGGTCCCCGAGGTCCGTCCCCTCAGCCCCGAGGCGCAGCGGTACCAGCCGTTGCTCGACAAGTTGAACCGTGGGTTCTACGACTCCTATGCCCAGCTTGCCAAGATGCGTGGGGAAGAGCCTGCGGACTATAACCAGTGGCACATCACCCGGCCCGTGGTGGAAGGTATCGAATCCCCCAACCAAACTGCGGTAGGTTCGTCTGCCATGAAGCGTACTTCCGGGAGCCAAGAGTCCCGCTCCCGTTTCGCCTACCGTGAGGTTGGGAACCCCAAGGGGGAAGTGCGAATCAGTGAGGACCAAGGCCCCGAGTTGGTGTCTGGTGGGAAGCGGTTCATCCGAACCGAAGCCACGCCTACTGAGATTGAAGCCCAGACTGGGCTTAAGTATTCCGGTGATCCGTTCGCCGCGATTCTTGAAGGGCACCGGGACACTAACCGAGCCATCCGATCCAGAGACTTCCGGGCGAAGCTGGCGCAGTCGGATCTGTCTGCTCCTGTGGGCGAAGCTCCCGAAGGGTGGAAGCCTGCGCCGCAGGCCGTGGTAGATGCTATGCCTGAGTTTGAGGGACGGGCGGTAAGTCCGCTTCTGTCCAACTATCTGAGCAACATGACGGTTGGTGCGCCCAGAATGGGCGTCATTAGCAAGGGCGTGGATCAGGTGCGCCGGTTGCTAACGGGCTCCATCTTTGCCAATCCTACCGCCCATGCGCCCAACCAGATCACGCACTTCCTCGGGGCCTATGGCGTCAAGGATATGCTGACCGGGAAGTTTGTACGCGACTTGGACTGGGCGACTAAGCAGGTTCAGGATCTCCATAACGGGCGCGTGTCCCCGGAGTTAAAGCAGTACATGGAAGGCGGATTGTCGGTCATGTCCAAGCCTGAGACTGCTGATTCGGGCGCAACTGCTGTCCAGTTGGCAAACGCGGTTGGACGGGCTGAACCCTCTTCGGGCGTGTCTGAAGTAACCTCCGCGCTCGGTCCTCTAAACAAGATGAACAGGGACTACACTTGGAAACTTGATGATGCCCTACGGTTGGCGCTGTTCAAGAAGTACCAGCGGGATAACCCGAAGGCTTCCCCTCGCCAAATCTCCGATGAGGTTTCGTCATTTTTCCCGGACTATCAACGGAACCCGGTTGAACCCTACGGCGGCATGGTCCATGGCCAGACGGCCAAGAACACCCTGATGTTCAACACTTACGGTTCGCAGGCTATTGAGGCTACAGCCAACACAGCTAAGCAATCCTACAAGAACCCGGCAAAGTTTGCGGGTGAGGTCGGCGGTCTGGGCGTGGCCTACGGGCTCGGCAAACTGGGGACCATGGCCTACCGTGGGTTGACGCAGGACAATGAATCTGAGGTCCGGGCGGGTGGTACACTCCATATTCTGGACAAGCTCTACCACGCTGGGGTGGGCGGTCCGGGCGGAAGCGCCAAGGAAGTGTCTGGGCTCGTCCACTTTAACCCTATCGTCAAGGGGCTTCTCGCCGCTGGGTTCCAGCTTACCGACCCGTCTTTTGGGCAGAAGGTCGGCCAGAACCAGCTAGACTCTGCGCTCTACCAGCGGTACATCAAGGATGGTGACTACGCCAAGGCGTCCGATGTTTACGCCAAAATGTCGGGTGACTTCGGGCAGGCCGTGGCAGACTCCATGCTCCCGTTCTCCAAGGAGATCCGGTCGCTGAAGAAGGGGGAGACTGTTCCGGACACGATCACCAAGATGCTCTTCGCCGGTCGTCGGTCCAAGGATGACGCTACCGACATCCTGTTGGGCGATGTGCTGTCGAAGTCTTACAGCCCCTACCCTGCGCCCTACACCGACCGGGAGAAACTTGAAGCCAAGGTGAAAATCAATCAACTCGTGAAGGCTTCGGATTCCGATGCCATCATCCAGTTGGCAACCACGGGCGTCATTTCCCCGGCCCAAGCCAAGAGCGCCCTGGGCCGGATTGGTGGTGATCCCATCACTAGGCTGGTCGGACTGGTTAAGCAGGCTGACCCGATGGCTGCGGCTCTTGCCTACCGAGAAGCGGATAAAACCCAGCAAGCAGGTATGCGGGCCAGCGTGGAGGCCAAGATTGGGAAGGCCCTCCATTCTGCCAAAACAACCTCCGACCGCCAAAAGGCTATGGAGGCTGCCCGGTTGATCGGGCTGAAGTTGCCTGAACCGGAATTACTGGAAGAACCAAACTAACGGCTTATCATTCTTTAGGGGGTCCATATGGGCGCTGAATCCGCAGTCAGAGACATTCGAGTTGTGCCGACCCTCAAGGTCGCACAGGCCACAGGTGCGGCTAACGGCGCATTGACCATGACGCTTGCCGCGCCGCCGACCGACCAGTACCACTACATCACCAACATTCTGATTACTCGGGCCTCGGCTTCGGCTGTGGCCGGGTCTGCCACCCTGAATATCAGCACCACGAATCTGAACAGCGCGACCGATACCACGGGGCAGTGCGCTCAGGGCACCATCACGATGAGCGGCATTGCGGTTGCCGATGAAACCTTTGTCATCGGTTCCCAGACCTTCACTTGGAAGGCCAGCCGTGCCGCTGCGGGTCAGGTCACGATTGGAGCTAGCGCCTCGGCTGCAGTGACGAACCTTGTCACGGCCATCAATGCCGATATCTCTACCGTTGTCACGGCTGTGGACGGCGCGGGTGATACCGTGGTGGTCACGGCTGTCTCTGGTGGTTCCGCTGGCACGGCGCTGGCATTCACGGAAGCCTCGACCAACATGACCATGGACGGCTCCAACACGCTTGGCGGGACCACGGAGAGCGGCCAGCTTCTTTCTTGGACGGTCGGGAATGCCATCGCTGCTGGCGCTCAGATCACTGATGTGAACTACAACCCCCAGACTGGGGTTCTGAAGTCCGCTGCGTCGGGCACCGTTACTACCATCACCTGCCCCGCTCCCGGAACTGGTCCGGTGTGGAGCATCACCGTGAATTATTTTGTTGGGCCGTAGACAACCAACCCCCTAGGAGAATCCCATGGCTGATCATTCCCATTCCTACCCTCTCATCACTGGCGCTGGCAACAACAATGTGCGTCTGTTCACCTCCAACAAGAGCGCCACGGCTGCGGCTATCGGGACCGTGATCCTGACCAACTACGGCGGCTGTCAGTTCAAAGACATCGTGTTTGAATACATCACCAACGGCACGGAGACTATTGAAGTCACGGGCTCGGTGGACGGCACGAACTTCTCCGCTGCGCTGGTCCCGTTCGATGTGGCGACCGGCCTGCTGGCTGCTGACGCTACGCTGTCGGAAGGGTCCTACATCATCCCGTCCACCTGGAACTTCAGCCACTACAAGTTCACGGGCTCCAGCACGAGTGATGTCAAGACCATCGCCTTTGCCGCTACCGTCTATCCCCGCTAATGGCTCAGTCCTACAATCTCGGCGATGTCTATGCCATCCAGTTCGGGCAGATCATGTCCGGGCTGCTGTCGCGCAATGACTTCCCGGCCAGCCGTATGAGTCTCAGCGAGATTCTGGATGCGGTGGAACCGCTGGCCCTTGCTGCCACGCGCCGGATTGCCGACACGGTTGGGGATATGTCCACCGCTGTGCCGCCCATTACCGACTACGACGCGGGGTACAACCTCGGGTCCAGCCTGTATGTGGTCCCGCAGGACGCTGCGCCACCGGCCCCGTACATCCGGCCTACGACAGTCCTCACACCAGGCGGGGATCGTATCGCCTATGTGGACAGGACGCTCAACCCGGCTCAGGAATAGGGGAGCTTGCTGGTCATGTGCCATGCGTGGCAGAACTTGCACTTATAGGTGGTCAGGTTCTTCTCGACATCGTTATCCCGCTTCAGCACGGCAATCTCTTGGATGGCAATAGCCTTGGTGGTATAGCCGCGCTTCTTGGATGGGCAAGTCAGGCCAGCGTCAACAATGCGCTGGTCTGAGTGCTTTCGGAATCGGTATCGGTGAGTCATGCTGGTACTGGCGGGAGCCAAGCCGCAATGTGGGCCGGGGTATGTGTTCCGGCACAACCCCCTAAGACTCCCGCCAGATGGTGAGACACGGTGTTACTCCTTGATGGGTTGGCTGGCCTCTTCGTCCCACTGGCGGCGGCGCTGGTGGTAGTTGGACGCGTGTTCACGCTCCGTGAATGTTTGCATCCAACGCTCGTTGAGTTCTATGTTTTTGGTTATGACACGCCACGCTAACTTCGAGAATGGGGCGATAGGTGTCTCACTTCTTTCCGGCAAGATAACCTCCAAGAACCCCAAGACCGAATGCACCCACACGCTGCCACCCCTTCCGTTTCTCCACGGCCAGCGCCTTACCTAGCGCCGTAGCCTGTTCCTGACGGTGCATCGCTTCTTCCATGGACACGCGCAGGGCTGCGGCTGTCTGCTCCTGCAGCGCCTTGCGGGATTCAATCTCAACCTGCTGCTGGGCCTGGAGCTCGTCGCAGGCTTTCAGGGCTGATTCTAGTGCCTCGGCTCGTTTGGCTCTCTCTGATACTGTGTATACCAGACCGGCATCATGTTCGGTAAAAGTGGTGAACGGGATTCCAACAGTAACCACGGCTCCCTTATCAATGCCCTGACTTTCAAGCGCCCGGGCAAGCTCGACCCGATCTTGCGGAGGCGGTTGCGGAGGAGGAGGAACATGATTCCGTGCCTGAAGATAGAGGGTACGGTAGCGCCGCCCTGCTTCTTCAAGGTCGGCAACCTTACGGTTGAGGCCGTCAATCTGTTGTAGCGCATCTTTCAACCTTTCAGCGGAGGCGTCTGCCTTGGCCCCTGCGACAATGGCTGTCTCTTCGTGGTGCTTGCCGCAAGAATTCTGGGCCAAGGCGAACCCCACAAGCCCAAGACAGATGGCTCCTATCGCTGCGAATTGGTAAGCGCGGTTGTCGAGTAGCGAACTCAAGTCGATTTTCATACAGTGTCCTTGAACCCGGGGTGTAGCCCGATGATGACGCCATTGTGATCGCGCATGTATTTGTGGTGGAACCCGTGGTGGGTGCCCGACTTGGACTGGTAGCGGTACTCGACTACCTCATCGTCCTCTTCGTAGGGGATGACCCATGCCCAGTCTGGCATTTCAGAACGCTTCACGCTTCGTCCTCCTTCTTCTTGCCCTCGGTAAACTTTCCAATCGTGGTAGCTCCCCCCGTGGTGTAAAGCACGGTCTTGGCGAGGTCCACCAGCTTTTCATCCATCCCCTTCTTCACGAGGTATCCCGCGCAGAAGGTGAGACACGCCACAACCGACAGGCTAAACAGAATCCTGCGGCTGCTCGGCGTCCCGTCCGGTTCGCTCAGCATCTTCAGTAACCACTGACTCGCCTTGTTCATAGGGCCTCCATTCCCCGTCAGTATAGGATATTTCGGTATCCGTGATAGGGCATGGAGTGGGTGGGATAGGACTTCCGCTGATGATGATACGGGGGATGAAGAGAACGCCGTGGCTCATTATTCCTCCGGCAGTTCGTGAGCCCGCCTAAGCCAGCCCTTCAGGAACACGGCTTGGCTGGGATCTCGCTCCACCAGACGGCGGTAGCGGGTTTCCATTTCGATCTTGTAGTGGGTCAGGAAGGTGTATGGGTCAGCGGCGTTGATCGCGGCCTCAGTCACAGGGCCAAGGAACCCGTCAATGTCGTAGTCCTCGAAGTCCAAAGCCTGCTGCGCCATCTTCACCGCTCTCCGCACCCCCATGTTTACGGCTGCATCGAACAGCTTGGAAGCTACCCGCTGGTT
>OFRE01000367.1_pt1 | contig 12382 bp, 10 predicted proteins | sample 1543061 | NCBI WGS metagenome assembly OFRE01 (sample SAMN07774218, study PRJEB24372) | wastewater metagenome | isolation source: Exp Tend NO 50WW | collected 2016-02
GCCGTTCGATTGGGAATCAAAGCGATCCTCAACTACATCATCAAAAAGGAAACGAACCCGATCGCATAAACAATAATGGGACGGGAACGAAAGAATACGCGGGCGCCGTGGGTTGGAAGACACGCGGCGCCCGTTGTGTAGGAGGGCCATATCTATGAATGGGTACGTCGAAGAACCAGATACAGTGTACACAAACGGGACTCCCATCCGTGGGGGCCGGTACGACACGCGCGGGAATTTGAAAGTGGCACTCGGCTCGTTGCTGAGTTACGAAGACAAAGAAAACGGGGTCGCCAGGGTTGAACAGCAGATGGATTATGAAACCGTGGCGGCATCGCAAACCGGCCAAGTATTGGGCGCATCCGGAGCGGCCGGTGATCTTCTAGCTCGGTTAGTGCTCGTTGTTACGACGGCGGCAACGGCGGCGGTGTCCATCCTTGACGGGGCAACCTCGATCCAAGTGTTCCCGAATAGCCCCGGTGGAGGCATCGGCACATACACGATCCCATTGGATCTTGTCTCAGTAAACGGGGCGTGGAGCATCACGACAAGCGCCGGTGTAGCGGTGATTGCTGTTGGGAGGTTTAGCTAATTATGAACTCTTATTTTGTCCACGCGACAGCGGGGGATGATTCGAGTCTCGGAACCTCGCCCAAAGCCCCGTGGCGGACGATCGCCAAAGTAAAGTCATGCAGCGTCGATTTGAGGCGTCCTGATGGCAAGCGGTGATTCACTTCTGACAATCGGCCCGCTGCAGGCGAGTTTTCCCAGTTCCAATCCCGCTAACCCTGATAGCCGAAATACGCACCCGGTCTTGGACTTCGACGCGACAACTCAAGAGACCGTGTACTTTGCCAACCTTATCATGCCCCGGCACTATGCTGGTGGTAACATCGTGGTCTATGTGCATCATGCCGCGTCGTCCGCCACGTCGGGTACTATTGGCTGGGATGTCACCATTGAACGGGTGGGCACGGCGCAAGACATCGACAGCGACGGATTTGCGACGGCCAAGACAATCACGGCGGCCACGGTCCCAGGCACCAGCGGCATTATAAATGTTTCCAACGTCACTTTGACGGCCGGCGCGACCGATACCGATTCAGTCGCGGCGGGTGAAGCGTTCCGTATCCGGCTCAGGCGTGATGTGGCGAACGATACCGCGACAGGCGATGCAGAGTTCTACGCGATGGAATTGAAGGAGGCTTAATGGCGAGGACGTTTGACGGTGTAGACGATCAAGTGGCCTTCGGGAGCGAAGCCGCGATTGACGACCTCGCAGCCTTTACGGCCTGTGCCCTGGTGCGGATTACCGGCAACGTCACGGATGAGCGGCAAATTCTGAACAAGATGACTAGTTCGTTCAACGGGGCCATGTATATCAGTGCAACGGGGGGCGGCGGGAATAACAATAAAATCTTTTCGCTCATCAGTGGGTCCTCATCTGCCTATAGCGAAACGACCGTGGATATTCTGGCCGTCAACACCTGGAAGGTCATTGTAACCACCTGGGGAGGCGGGGCCGGATCGGATCTTATTCATATTTATAGTTGCACCCTTGGCGGAACGATTGCCGAAGCCAGTTACACAGGCAGTCCTTCGTGGGTGACTGGCCGCGTCACAGATGCGGCGGCTACGCTGCGGATCGGAACGCGGGACCCTCTGGACGCATCATTTTTTGCTGGCGCCCTGGCCGAATGTGCGCTCTGGAATCGGGTCTTGTCAGCCGGTGAATTAGCCGCGCTCGGCCGAGGATTTGCCCCGGCATTCTTTCCCAATGGGCGGGTGTTTTACAGCAAGGTAGATGGCCGCTCATCGCCTGAACTGAACTATGCCGGGACGACGCACGGCACGTTGACCGGGACAACGTATCTTGAGCATCCTCCGATCATTTACCCGAGCCGGAGTACAATCGGGCGCCATATCGCCTCCGTGGGAGGATCATTTCAAGCGGCGTGGGCGCGCAACGCCAACACCGTGCTGGGAGTGGGAGCACGATGAAAAAGAACGTCTCAGGGCAGAAGGTCGGGTGCCAAATGGTGAGCGCGTCCGATGGGAGTGCCTTCACAGGAAGCGTCACCGTTGCCGTCACGATCGACGCCGGTACGCAAGCAACGGGATCGGTCGGATCAGGGGCCTGTACGCACGAGGGGAACGGTTACCACACCTACGCCCCGGCGCAGGCGGAAACCAACGGGGATCTTTTAGCGTTCACGTTCACTGGCACCGGGGCGATTCCGGCGACGGTACAGGTGTACACGAGTTTTCCCCAGACCGTGGACAATGCGGCGAACATTTCTGCGATCAAAACCGTCACGGATGCCATTCCGAACGGCGGGGCGCTCACGACGATTTCCGGAAAAATTGATACGATTGACGATTTCATCGATACCGAAGTCGCTGCGATTAAAGCGAAGACCGACAACATCCCGTCTGATCCTGCGGACGCGTCGGATGTGGCGGTAGCGATCGCGGTGATCTCAGCGAAGATAGACACCGTAGATGATTTCCTTGATACCGAAATTGCCGCGATTAAAGCGAAGACAGACGGATTAACGTTCACGGTCGCCGGCGTGGTGGACGCGAACATTCAGCGAGTGAACGACGTAACCGTGACGGGCACCGGGGCGCCCGGCGATGAATGGGGGCCATAAATGAGTTGGGGGCCGTCGTGGGGAACATCATGGGGATCCTCATGGGGGTCGTCCTGGGGCAGCGGCGGCGGTGGATCGACCCTCGGAAAACTACGTGGACTTATGCGCGCCATTCGGCGCGGGATTGGACGGATGTAGCATGGCTTCATATATCGATTTTACCTTGACGTTTACCGACAACAGTTCCGGCGATCGCGCGGAAGACGGCACAGAAGTACAGATCTATACGGACTCTCCGAGCTATAAACCGACCGTCAAAGTCGACTACAACGCGGCCCGCCATGCGTGGATGGCACTTCCGCTCGTCAATGCCGGGGTGACGACGCTCCCGGTGAAGCTGAAAGCGCCTGTGACGTTCGTGAAAGTCCGGGTCCGCCAATTCAACGCCAACGGATTCGGGGAATGGAATCTCCCCGGCGGGATTTCTGGAACGACGTTCGTTTTTACGCAGAACGGGGGCGTGAACACCCCGGACTCTCCGACGAATGTGGGGCTCATTGTGACGGGCACTCCGACGCCGCCGGTTGACCCGCCCGTGGATCCGCCACCGGACGAAGAACCGCCTCCAACGGGCGGTGGGGGCGTCTCCAGCAACTACGTTTACACCGCTCAATTTTCCAGCACGCAAGGTCAGAATCAATGGTCGTATCGTGATGCGCTCGGGGCCGCTATGACGTACAACGCCGGGGGCGGACTGTGGACTGGCGCGCAAGCCTATCAGGGGATCTGGAATGGTGGGATCCACCCCGGAGGCACGGTCGGATCGGTCTTGCGGTGGACCGCGCCCTCTGACGGCGTGGCCCTCGTGTCTGGATCCGTTCAATTATTTACCTCGTCGGGCTCGAACGGAGTGACGTTTACGATGAAGAAAAATGCCACGACGATCGATGGACCGGCCTCACTGACGACGACCACCCCGCGCACCTTGAGCGAATCGGTGACGGTAGTGACGGGCGACGTGATCGATTTCATTGTGGAGCCGATTACCGGCAATACAAATTGCAGTACCGCGCTGGCGCCGGTCATTCAGCATACGACGGATGGAACCGTCTCAGCCGGGTCTGTGGTGACGCTCTTGAGCCCCGCGGCGTTTGATGTGAGCATCGGTGGGACGCAAATTGTCACGGTGTTTCTCAGCTCTCCACCCGCCGCCGCCGCGACGATTACGTTGTCGTCCTCGGATAGCGGAAAAGTGACCGTGCCGGCGTCGATCATTATTCCAGCGGGTATTGCCTCCGGATCGTTTTCCGCCGCGGGAGTCGCCCTCGGGGCGAGCACCTTGACGGCCGCCTATAACAGCACTAGCAAGACGAGCATCGCGTCGGCGGTGGCCCCCTCGTCCTCGACGTGGGCCAATGCGCTCAGTGGAGGGGTGATCTTGCTCGATCATTCGATGAACAGTACTGTGGGGCTCTTGGACGACTATTCCTCGACGGTGATTGTGACGGATACCTCCGCGCCCGTGTCGCCGCCGAATGTGGGATTGCATCGGCTCGGTGCGTTTCAGCGCGAAGGTGGGGGCCAATTACACTACATCGCCCCGGCGCTCTACCGGGAGCTGTATTGCGGATTTGCGTGGCGGACCAACGCGCAATTTCAGGGACGCGCCGTGCAGGGGAACAAGATCTTTTTTCTTCGAGGTCCGTACATGAACGGGGTCTTCGCGTTGCTTGGGGGACCGAATCAAGGGCAATCGAATTTCAGACTGGCGTTTAGTCACAACACCTCGGCGCTGAATAACGGCCATATCATGGGCGGCGATTCCATCGGGAATTCGGCCGAATGTAATGTGGGGAACGGGACGATCATTATGGGGGTGTGGTACCGCATCGAGGTCCACATCCGATGCAGCACCAGTTACACGGCCCGAGATGGATTTATTCGGTGGTGGATTAACGGAACGCTCGTAGGCAATTACACGCAGTTTAATTACAGCGGACCCAACGGGGAAGGGGCGAATGAGTGGATGATGAACCAGACGTGGGATAGGTCGCCGGATCTCGGGGTGATTAACACCGTGAATTGGGATCACTATGTCGATCACGTCTATTTGGTGGGGAAAAATTAAATGAACTACCTCGCCAAATACGGGGAAGGGTGGACGCTGCATGGGTATCAGCTCGTCGATCGGTCGACGGGTCAATACAAGGTGACGCCGACCCTCGCCGCGGGCGATTTTAAGGTGGAGAAAGACGGCGGGGCCGCGGCGAATTTGGCGACGATCCCCGCTGTCGCGCCTGCGGGTGGGAGTTCGTTGGACATCACGTTTTCGGCGTCGGAGATGCAAGGCAAGCATATCGTGTTGCGCCTCGTGGATGCCGCGGGAGCCGAATGGAACGATGACGCCATTCAGATTTTAACCTTTGGCGATCCCAATGCGGCGTATGAATTCGACTGGTCCTCGCCCACGGTCGCCCTCTCCGCAGCGTCACAGGGGGCGGTGACGGGCGGGGTGTGGGACGAGCTCGTCGCAAACCATCTGCTCCCCGATACGTTCGGGGCGCAAGAGCTCGATACGAACACGGCCGTCACCGACATCCAAGCGAAGGTTCTCGAATTAAAAGAACTGATCGAGGATCTATCGGATTCAATCGGAGGCGGCGGGGGCGGCGGGCTGACGCCGGCCGAAGCGCTCTCCCAAGTCCGGGTTGCTAATCTCGCGCTCCAAAAGCTCGGGGCGACCGAGATCGTCTCAATGGATGAAGACACCCGCGAGCGCCGAGCGATCACCCGGTGTTATACGATGCTCCGCGATCGCGAACTCCGCGCGCACAGTTGGAACTTCTCGATCAAACGCGCGGTGCTGGCCCCATCCTCGGTTGCGCCGGCGTTCGAGTTTGCGAAAGCGTTCCCGCTCCCGTCGGACTGTCTACGGCCGCTTCCGCCCGCGCGCGATGTGGACTGGACGATTGAGTACCACAACGGGTCGAAGCACATTCTCACCAACGAAGGCACGGTGATCTACCTGCGGTATGTCTCGCGCGTCACCGACGAGACGCAATTCGATCCGCTCTTTGCCGACATGCTGGCCTGTAAAATCGCGTGGCACTGTTGTGAAGAGATCACGCAGTCGAACCAGAAAAAAGCGGACATCGAGCGCGAGTATGACAAGGCGCGAGCCGACGCGAAACGGATCAACGCGTTCGAGCAAGCGACGCCGCAAGAGCCGGAACCGCCGTGGTTGACGGCGCGCTATGCCGGCGATCGCGGTCAAAATTGGCGTCGGTTTGGGAGCTCCTAATGCCGAAAGTATCCCCGATACAGAGTGCGTTTTCGACGGGGGAGCTCTCCCCGTTACTCTACGGACAAGTCGAATTCGACAACTACAAATCGGCGCTCCAGGTCTGTCGGAATTGGCTCCCGCTGATTCAGGGGCCGATCACACGACGGCCGGCGACATACTTCTGTGACGAGGTGAAAGATTCCTCGAAAGAAGTCCGGTTGGTGCGGTTTAAGTATTCAACCCAACAAGCGTACATGTTGGAGTTCGGGCATCAATACATCCGCTTTAAACGCGAGAATGCTCCGATCACCCTCACCGCGCAGGACATCACCGCCGTGACAAACGCCAGCCCGTGTGTGCTGACCTACTCAGGGGCGGATACGTATGCGAACGGCGATGATGTCGACATCACCGGCGTCGTCGGGATGACCGAGCTCAACGGGCGACGGTTTCGTGTCACCAATCTTAACGCCGGCGCGAACACGTTTCAGTTGTTGGATCTCGGGGGGTCCCCTATTAACAGCACGAACTACGGGGTGTATGTCTCCGGGGGAACCGTGGCCGAGGTCTACGAGATCGTATCGCCCTACGATGAAGATCAGTTGTTTCAATTAAAGTTCGTGCAATCCGCGGACGTGCTCTACATTACCCATCCGGAGCATACGCCGCGCAAACTCAGCCGCACCAGCGATACCGCGTGGACGTTGACCTCGCTCAACAATGCGCTGCTCTTGGACGGCCCCTATCTGTCAGTCAACACCACGGCGACGACGCTGACGCCAGGGGCGGCAACCGGCACCGGGGTGACGCTCGCGGCGTCGTCGATCGTCGGGATCAACGGAGGGACCGGGTTCCAAACAACCGATGTCGGCCGCTTAATTAGGATTAAGGAAGGATCGACGTGGGGGTACGCAAGGATCGCGACGCGGGTCGACGCCCTGAATGTGACGATCGACATCATCAACACACTGACGAACACGAACGCGAAAACATTCTGGCGCCTCGGGTTGTACTCGAACACCACGGGCTACCCGGCCGCGGTGGGGTTCTATGAAGATCGCTTGGTCCTGGCCGGATGCCCTGCCACTCCGTCGCGCGTCGATCTCTCGCGATCGGGAGACTACGAAAACTTCGCGCAAACAGATCCCGATGGTGTGGTCACCGATTCACATGCGTTGTCGTACACCCTGAATTCTGACGAGGTGCAAATCATTCTGTGGGTCAAGGGGGATGAAAAAGCCTTGGTCGTCGGCACCGTCGACGGCGAATGGCCGATGCGACCGAGTACCGCATCGGAAGCGATGACGCCGACGAACATCTCAGCCAAACAATCCACCGCGCGCGGGAGTGCCGATATACAAGGGATCCGCGCGGGCGATGCGATTCTCTTCGTCCAAACCGCGAAGCGGCAATTGCGTGAGCTCGCGTACGTGTTCGAGGCTGACAAGTTTAAAACGCCGGATCTCACCGTCCTGTCAGAGCACATCACCAAAGGGGAGAGTGCGGAGACGACCGGCATTAAGAGTCTGGACTACCAGAAGCAGCCGCAATCGATCGTGTGGTGTCCGCGGAACGACGGTCGGCTATTGTCCCTCACCTATGAACGGGATCAGAAAGTCCTCGCGTGGGCGCCCCACGCGCTCGGCGGATTCTCAGATGGCAACCGGACCGAGCCCGCTGCGGTCGAATCCGCGGCCTGTATGCCGAGCGCCGATGGCACCCGAGACGAGGTATGGCTGAGTGTGCAGCGCGTCATCAACGGCCGCACCGTGCGCTACAACGAGTACATGACGAAAGTGTGGGAAAAAGGCGACATCCAAGCGGATGCGATCTATGGAGATTGCGCGCTGACCTACGACGGCACGCCCATCTCGACGGTCACCGGGTTGTGGCACCTGATCGGGGAAACCGTGGGGGTCCTCGTCGACGGCGCCGCGCATCCGGATTGTGTGGTGTCGACCACGGGGACGATCACCTTGACCTCCCCAGCGTCGAAAGTTCAAGTCGGTCTTCGGTACGCCAGCGACGGACAGATGCTCCGGCAGGATGTCGGCGCCGCGGACGGGACTTCACAAGGCAAATATCAACGAACTCATAACGTAAATATACGAGTCCATGATACACTCGGCATGAAATTTGGATCCGGATTTCACGCGACCGGCCCGGGGAAACTGACCGAGCCCACGATCCGGACCTCGGCGGTTCCCGGGGACACCGCGGTGCCGCTCTACTCAGGGGATATTGAGATTCGATGGGAAGGCGCCTACACCAAAAACAACTACGTGACGTGGCGCAATGACAGCATGTTTCCGGCGACCATTCTCGCGGTTATGCCGCAGCTTCACACACAGGACCGATGATGGATCTCGCCTATTATGATTTCATTCGGGCCATTCAAACAGGCGCATCTTTCGCTGCTGACCGTGCAGGAGGCGCAGCGCTGGACTCTGAGTTTTATGTCGCCGTCGATCTTACATGCCCTCGAAGGGATGTGGTCGAACACGGTGTTCAAGCACGGCCGACCCATCTGTTGTGGCGGGGTTATCGAGCAACGTCCGGACTACGGGATCTTATGGTCCTTCGTCGGATCGGACGTGACACCCCATGACTTTCCGCGGCTGCATCGCCTCGTGTCGCTCTTCATTGAAGACCTTCCGTTTCGTCGCTTGGAAATGCACGTCGACATCCAATTCAGAAATGGGCATCGGTGGGCGAAAGCGCTTGGGTTTCAGTGCGAAGCCTACCGGATGCGAGCGTTTCTTCTTAACGGCAACGATGCCTCTTTGTACGCGAGGGTAAGACGTGGCTGATCCGATTACAATCATGGCGGGTGTGTCGATGGTGGGCGGGCTCGTCTCCGCGATGGGGGCGCAAGCGCAGGGCCAGAGTGCGGCGATGGCGCAGCAAGTCAACGCGGACATTGCCGGCCGCAACGCGGGGCTCGCGCGCGAAGCGGCGTCGTACGATGCCGGATTGCAAGAGCGCCAAGCCCGGATGCAGTTAGGGTCCATTCGCGCAGCCTACGGCGCGTCGGGTGTGACGATCGAAGGATCGCCCCTCGATGTCCTTCAAATGAGCATCGAAAACGCGGAACGTGATCGGCAACAAATCCTCTATCGAGGGGAGTTGAAAGCGCTTGGGTACGAAGACACGCGGACCCTCAGTTTGTACGGGGCTGAGAGCGCGAAGAAACAAAGCGACTTCGCAACCGCGACGAGTTTGTTGACCGGATTCAGCGGAGCAGGAAAACTCTTCACCGCGGGGAAAACCGCACCATCGGCCGGGGCGCCGGTGGCGATCGCGTAGAGGTGCGACGTGCCACGAATTAAAGAATACACATCCCAGGTTGGGGGGCCGCAAGAGCTCCCCCTAAGTCAAGTCTCCCGGCAAGCCTTCGCGTCTGATTTCAGCGGCGCCGGCGTCGGGGCGTCGATCGCGGGCCGAGGTCTGCAACAGGTCGCCGAAGATGGCGTGGCGATCCAGCGCATGATCGACGATCAGAAGGCGCGAAAAGAAGTCACCGATGTCGCGGTGGAACTCGCCCGTTTCAATGCGTCGGCCGCGCATGAATTGAAGAACGCGGAGACATCCGGGGCGCTCGACGACGAGGCGTTTACGGAAACGTATATGTCTCGGATCAGTACGAATATGGATTTAGTCGGCCAAAAGTTTGAAACTGCGGCCGGCCGGCAAGCCTGGGAACGCGGCGCCGCTGAGATGACTGGACATTATTTGATCGCGGCCGGCGAATCCTACAGCAAAGCGGCCGGCATCAAAGCCGTCTCCCAAGCGAAAGATTTCGTCGACGTGTCGCGTAACACCCTCATGAACGATCCGTTTCAATTCGAGCGCGTGGAACAAGGGGTCGCGAACACGATCAACGATAAGAACGGCGTCTTCGCCCACATGCCGGCGAACATCCGCGACGAATTTCTCCGGACCACTAAGACCGAGCTCGCGAAGTCGGCCGTGCAAGGGGTGATCCGACTCGACCCCAACATCGCCATGAAACAGTTGAACTCCGATCAATGGGACCCGTACCTTGATGCGGACGCCAAGCACGCGCTACAGACTGAGGCGCGGGTCGGCATCGCCGGGCTGGAAGCTGAGGCGCGACGCCGCGAAGCCGAAGCCGAACGACTCCGCAAAAAAGAAATCGAAGCGACGAATCAACAGATGGTGGAACACTATTCCACGAAGAGTCTGACGGCGCCGATGATTTTGAACTCGAACCTTCCCGCCACGGGGGAGGGATCGAAAGAGCATTGGATTAAGATGGTGGAGGCGCAGAATAAGGAACACAACGAAGCGCCGATTAAAAAAGATCCGCGGCTCTTTGTCGACACGCTGCAACAGATCCGCCAGGGAAAGATCACCTCCACCACACAAATCGAGACGCTGTTCGCGCAGAGTGCCGAGCGCGGCGCCGGCATTACCTGGGAAGACACGAAACAACTCCGACAAGAGTTCGTGGATATGCGGACCCCGGAAGGGGCGAAGCTCGGCGCACAGGTCGACGCGTTCCTGACCAGTCGGAAACCGATGATCGACAAATCAAACCCCATGATGGGGAAGATCGACATGACCGGGGGGATTAAGTATTACGAATATCTCTCGATGGTGCAGGAGCGCATCGCGGAATATAAGCGTGACGGGAAAGATCCGCGCACGTTGCTGGATCCTAAATCACCGGACTTTTTGGGCGCGCCGGAAATCGTCAACCAGTACCGGCCGACGTTGAAAGAATCCGCCGAAGCGGTCGCCGAGGATTTCAAACGCGGACGCGAGGCCAAACCGCCGACGGCGAACGGATCCTCCAAACTCTTCGATTGGTTGAAGAACCCTTTTAAGAGTGAAGCCCCGAAGAAAGAACCAGCACCAGCACCAGGGGCCAAGCCTATTCCGCAGTCGTCGCCGGTGCCGAAACAGAGTACCCAGGAGATGCGCACCGCGATTGCAGATCTGGAAAAATCCGTGAAGACGATGAAAGGGGTGGAACCCGTCATCGTCGGCCCACGGCAATCCGGCGAAAGCGCCGCGGACTATCTGAAACGCTGGAATGAGGCGCACACGAAATGACCCCGACCTTACAAAAGCAAAAAGCCTTGATCGACGGTGGGTTCACCGAGCAAGAAATTTCCGACTGGCAAGTGGAACAGCGCCGTGCGTTAGGTGACGCCGGATTCAACCAAGCGGAAATCGATACCGAGTTCGGCGAACCGCCGCTCGACCCCAAGCCGGCCGCGAAGGTGATCCGAGACAACATCGAAAAAGCGATCGCCGCGGATACCGCAGAGGGGCAACCGAAGCCTGTCAAAGATTTCATGGAAGCCCTTGACGCTGGATTCCAAGGGTCGGTCACCGGGCTCTTAACCAGGGGGAAGACCCCAGATAAAGCCCTCGCGGAAGATGCTCCGATGGCGTCGCGTATCGCGGGCTCGATCGGCGCCCTGGCCGGGGATATTCCGGCAATGGTGGGCGGCGCGCTCATCGGTGGTGGGGGCGGGCCAATCACCGCTACAGCCGGCGCCTTCGCGCTTCCGGCCGGAATGCGGAAGGTCATCACCGACGCCTACGAAAAAGGTGAAGCGACGAATTGGACGGAGTTCTGGGAACGCGCCTCGGGTGCGATCATTGAAACCGCGAAAGGCTACATCACCGGCGCCGCGACGGGCGCTGTAGGGAAAGCAGCGGGGATGCTCCCGATCGCCTCCCCCACGGCGAAAGCGGCCGCAACGGTGAGCGGTGAAGTCGCGACCATGGTGACGGTCGGCAAAGCGTTAGAGGGGGAAGTCCCGAGCGCCGATGATTTCATCGACGCCGCGATCGTGGTGGGCGGTGTAAAAGGGGCGGTGAAGACGGCGAAGAAGCTACGCGACGTGTACGCCAAGGCGGGCGTGAAACCGGACGAGTTCATCGCCGACACCGAGAAAGATGTGACGATCGGGCAGGATTTTGTGGCTGAGAATTTAGAAGTGCCTCGGGCATATGGGAACGCCACCGCGGCGTCTGAATCGCCTGAATCCGTCAAACGAACCTTTCAACGATACGATATGGACACCGAGGATGCGGGTGTCGTGCCGGTTCAGGTTGTTCGTAATGCCGATGGTTCGGTATCGATCATTGATCTTGGACCGAACGGGCGAAACACCGAATATCCAGCGGCATTTGTGAAAGATAAATCCGACGAAGCTCTGTTGCAGTACACCTATGAACCGATTGGATTTCAGGGGGCGACGGCGACAGGGGGGAGTGGCAAACCGCCAAGCCCACCTCGAACCCCGCCCCCTCCGGACTCGCCCGAAGCGGCGCGAGAAAAAATGCTCTCGAAGATCAGTGTGCGCGAGAGCAACGATAAAGAGCCGATGACGTTTCAAAAGCTCTACACCGATCTGATCGACGACCTAAACCCGATCCGTGAAGCGGTGAAGAAAGCGGCGAAGGACGGCGCACTGCCAACATCGGATGATCCCTACCAATTGGCCCGGCTCACGCGCGGGACGTT
>OFRE01000368.1_pt1 | contig 12367 bp, 18 predicted proteins | sample 1543061 | NCBI WGS metagenome assembly OFRE01 (sample SAMN07774218, study PRJEB24372) | wastewater metagenome | isolation source: Exp Tend NO 50WW | collected 2016-02
GTGCGGCGCGACTTAGCGACGCCGCCGGAGTGGAGGCGTGCCAGGGCTGCCTTGTGTCTTCCGCCCGCCCCGCTGCCCCGTCTCGGCTTCGCCGGATGGCGCTGGACGGTGGCGCGCTCCACCGTGAGCCAGGGAAGATAGTTTGAAAAGTTTGCGCCGGACGTAGTTGCTGAACGATTCGCCGTCAGGCAACAATACCAGCGCGGTTTCTTTCTCTTCCGCCGAGAGCCAGTGGACTTCGCTAGCTCTCGGCGCTTGGGGATTGCGTGGCATGATTACCTCTTATATGCACCCTGTCGGCGGCGGTTATATTCTGCCTGAGCGCCTTCGCGCGCACGCGGTTCCGTTTTTGCCGTCGCAAGAACCTCACCGGAAGGCGAGACGGCTTGGAAGTTCCCGCTCGCGGTTTTGCGGATTTTATACTCGTTACCGATTGCCTCTAATGCGCGTTTCACTTTTTGAATTTTCACAGTCCGGCCTCCTTTTTAATGCGGGCTATGTCCGCGTTGACTGGCCCAAGCGGATTGCTCGTGCTTTCTTTTTTAGTTGCGTATGCGACTGGCTGTCCATCAAGTTCAAAAGTGGCGTGAGCTTCGGCTCTTGGTACTTCCGCGTAGGTGGCTACGCCCGCTATTTCGCGCGGCGCGTCGCAGATTTCACAGCGATCCGACGTTTCCGCCGAATCACATCCACACTCTTTGCAAAACCAAACTGCCATAATAGTCTCCTTGTAATTTGTCGCTGCTTTATTGCCTCGACAGGAAGGAGTGTAGTTCAAGTGCGCGCACCTGTCAACGATTATTTAGGTGGCAGGACGATTTATTTCGACGCTCGCCCCTCTGAATATCACCCGAAGGGGCGGCGCATAGCAGAAACGAGCGGCACCCCAGAGGGGTGGTAAGCGAGTCACTTCGGACGGCGGAACTCCGTAGACCGCTTGTGATAGGACCTCAAAAACTCATCGCGCTTGAAGCAATAGAAGTGGTACATCTTTTGAAACATTCCGCCGACTTCGCCAGTAGCATTCGCCTTGAAAGCGATGTACGGAACTGCGCCCGCTTTGGTAATGGCTTCGTGATTGTCGAAAGAACTGTAACCCTTGTCAGCGCTCACTTCGCTCAACTGGAAATTCTTGGCAGTCTGATTGACCAGCGTGGGCAGTTGAGTCGGCGATTGCCGATCTAATCGGCGTCCACCGCCCAATGACGCCAGCAGAAGCCCGTAAAAGCGGCGCTGCGTTGCGAGGCAAGCAGTTGAAAAACAAACCCGCCCTGAATCCTGCAGGGCGCACACCAAAAAATCCCCGCGCCGCATAAAGGGACAGCCGCTTTGCAATTATTAACTCCCTCTTAGAAATATCGCCACCATCGTCTGAACCACAGGGTGGCGTTTCTACGTTTGCGCCTTCACCCGCTTCTTCCCATTCTCTGCGCCAGTTTTGGCCCCGGCTTTTTTTCCACCGGCAGCACGCGCTTCGATGGTGCGCTCGGCGTAGTCGCACAATCACGACAATTGCACGACTATTCGTGACAATTCCACGACGATCTTTTTTGAATTGTCACGGCCCGAAGCCTAAACCGGTCAACTAAATGGAACGTCAGCACGACAATCACGACAATTATTTCCATTATTACCTATTACTATATTTTCAGAATATTCATTTACCTATTCTTTTTCTCTGCCTATTTATTAATAGGAATAATTGTCATAATTGTCATGGTATATAGATAAAGCATAGATATGAAAGGATTTATGCCTTGTGACAATTCCTGATAATTGTCTCGATAATTGTCGTGCAAGCAGTGAATTGTCGTGCTGCCCAAACACAAAAAAGCCGCCCCTTTCGAGACGGCTTTCGTCCTACAAGCTATCTTGACCCGGAGGCTTATCCCTATCCCTTGCCTTCCAGCGATCCTTCTTATCTTTAATGTCTTGAAGTGTTTGGCGAAATTCCGCCTTAATAGCAAGCCCGAGCCGACGCTGACTACTGCCAACCTTTTTTGCAGCAAATCCCTTGTCCGTGAGCTTCCGGCCAAACTGATTCTTATTCAACCCACGAATATTACCTTCTTCGCAGTCCCATTCGTAAAGCGCAAAAAGATTGCTGGCTAGTTCCTCGTAAAGCGCATCTTCATCGCAGTAGGTCTTAATGAACTGCTCTATCAAATCCTGTTCGCCGCGATACTCATCAGTGGCCTTCGTGACGGACTCAGGCGACCGAAGTCCCATTGTTGCCCATTCGGCAGCGCCACGCACGGCCCAAGCGAGAATGCCAGGCAATTCAGCAAGGAGCGACTGGGTGAGCTTCGGGTCTTTTTTCTCAATCGTGACCGTGAATGGAATTAGTCTCAGTCTTCGCCAGATTCCGTTATCCGTTCCGCTAATTACGGGCTTATGATTTGTCAGCATTACCAACTTATGCGTCGAATCAAATTCAATAGATTGCTGAAATGGCATTCGACCAGTCATCTTGTCGCCACCCGACTGCGATTTAATCAGGCTTTCATTTAGCTTCCTGCCTTCGTTCGGCTCACTGGCGATAACCAAACGGCGACCGCGAAGGCGTGCCACATCTTCAGACGGGCCTTGAGAGCTACGCCGATTTTCAAGAAACGTCTCTACATCTGCTGCTGTTGCGTAATCGCCAAGCAACGCGGAAACAATTGTCGTGAATACAGTTTTACCGTTCGCCCCCGGCCCAAAGAGAATTGTGACAATTTGTTCCGACGTGTCGCCGGTGAGGAAATAGCCAACCAACCTTTGCAGGAAGCCAATAATCTCACGATCACCATTCTGCCATGTATTAAGTGCGGCAACCCAAGTTGGACAGTAAGCGTTCGGATCATATTCGATCTCAACTTGCTTTGTTATGTTGTCTTTACGAGAGAAGGGAATGAGTTCCCCCGTTCTAAGATCAATCGTCCCATTCTTACAATTCAGCAAGTAGTGATTACGGTCAAAATCCGTAGTTCGTACTTGAATCTGCGGCCTGATCTTCACCTGATTACGCCAATCCCTCTGGAAACTGTCAGATTTAGTAGACTTATAGAAGTTGTAAAATGCCTTCTGCATTTTATTGAGCGCGTCCTGCTCATCAGCAGTAGCCGCAGCCTGATCTACTTCATCGGCTTTAACTTCAACGGGCAGAAGGTCGTCCAGCATTTCACGTACTGCTTCCTTAAGCTCTGCCGTCATATCCCGCTGCCATTTAGAGACTTGAACCGCCGCCGTTGCTGAAGTATCCCAGAACTCGCCATTCCAAACCGCCCAATCGTCGCCCGCCGAATGCGACTTGGAGCGGTCATTGATAAAGCGTAAGTCTTCCTTGTATCGCTCAACTAGAACCGTTCCCATGTCTTCGTGATTACGCCCCCAGTATTTCGGAGGCAATGGCTTTTCCGCTGGCGCGGACGACTCAGCCTGTACGGTTGGCTGCGCCAGAATCTTATCTTCTGCCGCCGCAACATCTTGCGCTGTCATTCCGGGTGTGAACTTCATCTTTTATGCGGCCTTTCCTTTGGCCTTATTCCAGCGTTCAAATAACGGGACAAGTAAGTCGCTGGCTTCGCCTTTGGTGATTGATTCCGCTGTATCAAACGGAATTAAGTTGTGCTTGAGTAAGAGTTTAACCTGGTTATCACTGGCTAGCTTCTGACGCCAGGGCGCATTCTTATCGCCGAAGATAAGCTCTTTTGCACGCGCCTCGCAAGCTTCCCGCGCTTCGGGATAGGTCGCCACGACTGCGCCGAAAGTTGCATCAGTGCGCGCACCATATTCATAGACGCCATCTCGTTTATGTATCCAAAAATGCTCCGCCGAAGTCCTGAGTCGCGCCCACTTGCTCACGGTGTCAATTTGCCACTGGAATCCCTTACTTGTCTTTGTCCGTCCAAGTAGATCGGTCTCAATAGTCACCGCCCGACCATCAAGCAGCCTGATTTCCATCTGGCGGACAGCTTCTTTCTCTTCCTCGTCGCGCTCAGCAGCCTCAGTTAGCGTTTCGCCGTCTTTAACTTCTTTGGTTCCAATAAGTGAGGCAGGCGTTTGAAAGTCAAAGTCGCCAATACCTTTGACGTAAAGTAGCAAGCAATTCGTTTTTCCCGGCGAGAGCCGAGTGCCGCGCCCAATGGCTTGAGAAAAAACCGTAAAACTCTTAGTCGGTCGCGCCATCAGAATGGCATTCGTTGGCGGAAGATCAACGCCGATATTGAGCAGGTCGCACGACGCAAGAACCTGAATCTCACCACGCTTGAACTGTTCCTTCATTCGCTTCTGATGGCCGCGATCCGTTGACCCGTCCATTGCCGCTGCACGATAGCCCATTCCGCACAATTGATCCGCTAGGTCGTAAGCCATCTTGACGCGAGGCGTAAATGCCAGCGTTAGCCGGTCGGATGCTAGCTTCTGCCACTCCCCCGCGACGTGCTCGCACCACCGCGACGCTTCCATTACATTCTGAAGATCGTCAAGATTTACGTCGCGCTCGCCCTGCTCTGTCTTCATTTTCAGCCCTGACATATCGCAATCAAGGGCAATTTCGTAGGTTTTGAGCGGCGCGAGCCATCCTTCATTCGTGGCCTGGATGAGTGGATATTCAAAGACAATTTCATCGAAAACGCCCGCAAGTCCTTTGCCATCAGCACGATTGGGCGTCGCCGTGAATCCCACAAGCAACGTGTTTTCGTGGCAAACATGGTCAATTACCTTACGAAAGGTTTTTGATTGCGCAAGATGGCATTCATCCACAATAACTAAATCATACTGACTCGTTTTTGCGAGATTTTTATCACGGCACAAGGTAGGCACTGATCCGACACTAACACGCGCACCGTACTGCTTTAATCGTCCATTGATACTGCCGATAGTCTGACCAAGAAGATCGCGTTCAAGGTGAGTTGCGGCCTGTTCGACGAGCGCGTCCCGATGAGTAAGAACAAGCGAACGCCCCGGCTCTTGAGAAACAAGGTGGCTGAAAATAACACTCTTACCTGTACCCGTTGCGGCAACAACAAGTTGTCTTAAAACGCCCTTTGATTTGTATTCCGCAATGCTGGCAACGCATCGCTCTTGATAGTCACGAAGTTGAAGGCTCATGCCTGTACCCATAAACGCAAAAAGGCTTTGCAAAACCGGCAAGTCCACTTCGGAAAATGAACTGCGTGACGGGCAGCGCGAACTGCCGGTTTTGCAAAGCCTTTGTGGATTTTTTCGACGCTCCCGTCACGAAGCACAAGTATTCTATCATACCCCTTCTCTCAGTGACAACAACCAATCATCCATTCCCTTCACTTCATCCCACTCCACAACATCCACCCTCACCCCAACTCCCTGAAACCGCTCGTGCAGCAGCTTCTCCCGCGTCCGCGTATCCTCTTCACCCTTCCCTTCCTGATTCCGATCAAACGCCGTCCACGCCACGCGCAACCCCGGCATCAGCCCTTTCAACTGCCTGCCAATATCACCAAATGTTCCTGTCCCCACGCACGCCACAATCGGACAATTCAGCCCAACAAGGTGTGACCATTCCGCGACGATTTCCGCTTTCAGGATGCCCTCGACGATCAGCACCGATTTCGCTCCCGCATCAAAGCGAATGAAATGATTCGGACATCCTGACCGCGTGCCCGAATGCGGCAGCTTATCCGGTGCGCCGCTGACCATCATATATTTTGCCTTTGGATCTTTTGGCCTATCAGGCCGCATCTGCAAACACTGAATGCGCCGCTGATGATCACGAATGGGAATCAAAATTCCCTCGCCGCACCCCCGCCAGCACCACTTATCCCGCACCTGAAAGAATCCAGGCACGCCCGACAAGTCAGACCGCGTCGCCAACTCCGCGACCTCATCATCAAACGAACGCCAAGCGGGAGCCGAAGCAAACTCCGCCGCCGTGATCGTCTCTTCCGACAATCCGCGCACGTTCTGTAAATGTTCGTCGTGGTTTCGATTCAAAGGCTGGCATTCGAGCAGGGCAGAGTAGACGGCGTGGCGATGGTCAATGCTGGCGAGATCGTAGGAAGGTTTCGGTGGTTCGATATTGGCGATTGCTTCCGCATCGGGTGAGTGTATCCAGCCATTCGCCGCGCTCGTTGCCCGATCTGAGGCAATGCGCCTGCAAATAATCCTTGCCTGACGCACGCCGCTGCCCCCGCAGGCTAAACAATCAAGCTCGCGGCTTGAACGCGGCGATTTCCACTTACCCGACCCAAAACACCGATTGCACGCGCCGCCAGCCGGATAAATTGCGCAGCCGTCCTTGCCACAGATCGGACAGGCGTGCGACGAATCTGCGCCCCGCGCACGCAAAGGATGCACGGAAACAGAAGAGAGGGAGGACATCTATCTGTCCTCCATTGAAGCAAGAATCGCACGGCCTATTACTTCGGCGACTTGTGGGACGATAGCGTTTCCGAGTGCGTGATTTCTGTCCAGCCAATCGGAAAACCCATCAACTGCTCGCGGAAAGTCGGCGACACCGCAAGGTCTGCACGGCCATGCATTTTTAATTGCTGGCCCAACGTGACGGATTGCAGCACCAAGCGCCCGTCCGGTTGAAGCCTGTACGCTCGCCGTCCCGTCGTCGCAGGTTTCCCGTCTTTCGTAAACAATGTTTCGATGCGAGCTCCCGATTCGACCGCCGTCGGCGACCGCCACAAAGAACACGCGCTCTCTTTTATGGGGCGCCCCAACATCTTCAGCAGCCAGATTGATGGGCAGGAGTTCGTAGCCAAGAGCCGCGAACCTATCCGAAATCCACTGTCCGAATGGTAGTCTATCAACGCTAATACTAAGGACTCCGCGAGGATTCTCCGCCAGCACCCACACGGGTTTGATTTCAGACACCAAACGCAAGAACTCGCCCCAGAGCCAACGATCATCGGCATCTCCTTTTCGCTTTCCGGCAACGCTGACAGGCTGACATGGGACTCCGCCGACGATGGCATCAACTCGCCCGCAATGCTCTCGAACAAGTTCGTCTGTGACTCCTCGAACATCGTCATACCTCCAAACATTCGGCCAATGTTTTGCCAAGACCTTCTGACAGAAAGGATCAATCTCTACCTGACCAGCGCACTCCCAAGAAGCACGCTCCAAGCCCAGATCGAATCCGCCCACTCCTGCAAAGAGGGATAAAAACCTGATAGGCATATTGACTACCTTTTGCCGCATTGGGGAGCGTGCGGCAGCGCTGTAGCCTTTCTTCGCAGTGGGCACCGACAGGAAGGAAGGGGAGAAATAGAAAAGCCCTCGGTGAAAATGGGCAGGATAAGTAGCACAACCCGACTGGCAATCGGGCCACCTGTCCCACCTTCACCGAAGGCTCTGGGAAATCAAACGTATTTATTAAGTGCTACTGTTAGAAACAAAAATCCGTGCTGGTTGCCACGCCAGCAGTCATATTATATCAGCTTCGCCGACTTAATCAATCCCCTTCTGCCCGCACAATCTCAGGCGTTCTGATCCTACCTCCGTATGCCGCACATCGTGGCAGTGTGGGCAGAGGGAGAGTTTCATTTCTTATGCGCGGCCCCACCCCGCTTTGGCTTCTCAAAGCCGATCAACCCAACTGATGGAATCTGCCAGACGTCGCCGCGTGACTCTTTCACCAGTTTTGCGTGCGGAATCAGTCCAGCCGCGCAGTAATTCTTAACCGCCGCGCTCGACGCTTTTAGCTTGTCGCTCACGGCCTCAACGCTCAGCCATTCACCCCTCGCGTAGCAGTACAGCACGCCGTCCACGTCGCACGAAACGCCGTACCCTGAAGTCCAAGCAGACCATCGAGAAGCGACGTGATCTCGATGTTTTTGGTCAATGTCCAGATCGTGAACAATGGACTGGAAATTACACGCCCAAGCGGCGGCCCTGGCGGCGGCCCCGGCGGCGGCCCTGGCGGCGGCCCCGGCGGCGTCCCCGGCGGCGGCCCTGGCGGCGTCCCTGGCGGCGTCCCTGGCGGCGGCCACATCGGAGCCTAAAAATAATTTCCAAGCGCCTGACGGCGCAGCGGAAGGCTGAAACCACTTGACCGCTGGTAATTCTTCATTCACGAATTTAACCGCTCGCTGCCAATACTCCGGCATCTCGGCTTTTTTTGTAAGCCGCACCGACGATGCCACGCACTTTGCATCGTCACGATCCCACTGGCCGACGCCTTTCGCCTCGACTTCGTACATCTCCGCGCCCCACTTCATCCACTTGCCGGGCTTATCGGTGAGATGAAAGCCATTAGAGCAAAGCTTGGTTTTGCCTTCAATGTTGTGCCAGTCGCCTGGTGTCCAGATGCCGTTTTTTTCGGTTGGCAGGGAATAGGCAAAGTCACCACCATGACAGGCGCGACCGTTGACAAGGATTTTGTAGAGAGTTTCGTTCATGATTGCCTCCTATTTATTGACCGCATCATCGCGGCGGAAACGAATATAGCGCACGCGCCAGAATAAAACAAGGAAAAAGAGAATCACCCCTTACACTTATGCCCCCGATACCCCTTCTCCGTTTTCCACTTCCAATGCGGCGGGAATCCTGATGGGTTCGGCGCATCCTTACACTTCCGGCACCTCCACCACCCATCCTTAAACGCCGGATCAACCGCAGGCACATCATCTGTAAACAGCGCCGCCACTTTTGGATCAATCGCAACCACTGACGCCGCACCCTCAAGCTTCACCGCCTTCACCGCCTTCCGCGCCTCTTTCGCCACCCGCTTCGCTTCTTCTTCCACACCCATCGCATTCCATTTCTGCACGACAGCCCGCAGAAAATAGGGCGCAACAAACTCATCCCCGCACGCTCCACAACTAAATCCGCGCTCGGTGAAGACCATAGAAGGATGGCCGCAAACTGTGCAATGTTCGGTCAAGATTTGCATCCCTCGCAAATCAAACTTCCTGCCATTCTGTGCTTATCAAAAGATCCCATCGCATACCATTCGCCCACTAAAGCTAATCCGCATACCGTCACCCCTAACGCCTTCAAGTGCAATGGCGAATCACCAAAGGGCGCAAACTGGATTGCCGTGTCGTTGCGTTTCGCAGGCTGAAAGACACCATTGAACGGGAAGGCGAGTTGAGTCAAATCAAGTTCTAGGCCCATGTTGCTTTCCTTTTTCGCTTATACCTCGTCCATTTCGATATTAGCCGCTCGCGTTTTGCTTCTGAATTTTCGCGCCGCATCACGCATCGCGGCGAACGGATATTACAGTCCGTCAGCACACAGCGAGCGCACGCGGCGGACTGCTCGGCATCGGTTAAGACAATGGCAAAATGAGGATCGCGGCGGTTCATTAGGCTATGTTTATTGCGTTTTCAGTTGATTAAATTCTACCACCCAGCACCAAGCATTGCTTTCCCATGATGCCCTTTTGCCGTTAATCGAATCCCAGAGCAAGCGGAACGCCTCGCACGCCGTATTCTCCGCGCTGAATGGTTCATTTACGCCGAAGCCGCCGCCGGGGAGCGCCTGAATCCCCTCGGCAAGTGCATCGGCCTCCGCGATGCTCTGAAGACGCTCAACACGGACGCCCGTGATTTCAAGCGTGATGCGGGAGGCGGTGCGAGGCATAAAAATAGCAGGGCGTTTCCACCAAGTTGGCAGGACGCCGCCGCGCTGAGACTTTTGATAACCCTCCGGCTCTGCGTATTGATATTGCTTGCCTGATTCCAGTGTCAGGTCAATGAAGTGCCATTCGTCGCGCTGCTTTTTGGGATCGAAGCGCGTTACCCATCGTCCCCATGCGTAGAAAGTTTCCTTCACGTAAAGACGGTCGCCGGGCTTGCCGTAGGGACAGAATAGCCACTCCCAATGACCCGATGCTGTTTGACGGTCAACGTGAACAGCAAAGGCATCCTTCCATCGCTGCCCACCGTTCATTAACGTGAACGTAGATTCATTTGGACAACCGCTGCCCCATACGGTGTTGAACTGCGACTTCACAATCCGCCGCGTCATCGTCTTCCGCCCGTCCAGAATCGCCCGGATCATTGGCGCACTGAATAAAATTGGCAGTTCTTTCATAATTATCTTAGTTAAAATACTCATCCCGACGTTCCCAAAATTCCCGCCCCGTATCCTCAATCTCATTCCGCACCCATTCAGACGGACGTTTTTCTTCGTATTCCCATTTCAACACACCGGCATAGACTTCCGCGACGCCAAAGAGCAACGCCAAGACGAGTCCGAATAGGTTGTAAAAGATGTCTTCGGTCATTTAGAGCAAACCGCAAACTCTCAACGCATCCTCTGGCGTGTAAACAACTGCGACTTGTCCTTTCCAGTTGCGATGCCATTCCTCCTGATCCGTCGTAAGTTTCTGGTCAGCTTTTGGCTTAGTAGGGTCTTTGACTTCAAGCAAGACATTTTCTCGCCAAACTACATCATCGTGAACCTGAGTAAATAGACCACAAAGTAAATCAGGACACCCTTTTCCAACCGCCGCAAGTATCTGCACGCTTGCTCCGGCCTTACGTAAGGCATCCACTATTGCCGCCTGATTCCCGTCCGTTCGTGCTGCTTTGCGCATTTTGTAATAACTCCCTTGCCATCGCTTCGGCTCTTGGTAAAAACGCTTGCACAGTAAAATCTTCCGATGGCGCATAGTATTTGACCATCGCTAGAAGATACTGAAAAGCTAGTAGAAATTCGCTGTCAGATGTTGCCATAAAAATAACTCTCCCGCCGCCATTCACGCTACAAATCAACCACTTGAACGCAACTCAGACAGCGGCGGGAAACTTGTTAGCCCTGCAATTCTTGCTTCTCCAACTGCTCAGCCAGCCAATAAAACTCAGCCGCAACTGAGGAATCGCATAGCTCGTTTTCTGCGGCTGCGTAGAGTAGTTCGATTAGTTCCGTCATCATTGCCTCCTATTTGCCAATGACTGCCGTTGGCGTTTCTGCTACTTCTACAAAATCAGGCCGATTCGTTTTGCAAATAGCGTCAAACGCTTTTGCGTCAATTACCCGCTTCACGCAAACCGGCGCGTTGACAGTCGCCCATTCCACGGCCTTAGCTTCGTCGTAAACCAACTTCGTGCGAACCTGCACGCTTAGCCCGAATCCAAGCTGTTTATTCTTGGTTTCGTTGTACGCGGCGATGATGGCCTGTCGTAACTCAAATTCTTTGGCCTTTGCTTGATTGCCGACTTCCAGCCATTCGCCGCAAAGCTCAGCGTTGACAAGCCGCCATTCGGTCTGTATCTGCTCAATGCGTTCCATCAGTTCTGCGCGCTTGGCCTCATAACGCTGATTTACGTCGTCGGCGTGCTGTTTGATAGCGTCATAATCGGATCGAAGTTGTTCTAAATCGCTCATACAAACCCCTCTGGCAACTCTACTTTCACCTTCCGCCCAAGCTTCGGGTGCAGTAGTTCGCCGTGTTTGACGACGCGCATTAGCAGTCGCCAAGTAATCCAGCAATCAGACATCACATAGCCAAGTAATGTCCATAAATCCCCCACTCGCGTCGGATCAGCCTGATAGCGTTGCCACATCAACGGTGAGTCTTTCCCGCTACCGTTTTTCCGGCTCCCCAGGTTTGCAACCGCAAGCGCATCAAGCGAAACGTATTCACCTGATGCTTCGCGCAACGCAACCGCCAAATCGAAATGCTTCCAAGCGGGAATATCTACGCCGACTAACGCCAGCTTAGGCGCGTCAAACGATATGCCGTTGAATGACACGACCCATCGCCGCTGCTCAATCTCTTTCGCCAGTAAATGCAACTGCTCTTGAAAATAAAAACGCTGCGGCGGATACCCGGCTGCGCAGTCCCAAACGCCAGTCACTGCGGGCGCATTGGTGTGATCGTCAAAGCTATCTGTGTAGATATACGGCAGGAGAGTAACCGGATTGATCTCCGGTTGCTCTCCCCGCTTCAAAATAGCGCGACTCGTTTCGCAGTCTATGACGATTGCGTTCAAGCTGCCGCTCCTTCCTTCGCCTCATTTGTCGCCGCCACAAGCGCCTCAACTACGGCTTTCAGCGTTTCCTCGTCGCAGCTATCCAGCGCCTCGCCTTTGGTAACTTTCATTACCAAAGCGTCTTGCTCAGACTTGGAAATACCCAACTCATCCAACGTCTTGAATTCAGCCTCAATCCGCTCAATCAAAACGTCATTCTCTGACGGTTGAGCAGCTTGTGCGGCCCGCTCAGCAGCGGCTTTCTCCCACGCGGCAAGACGTGACTGAAGCGCATCAGGGGCGAGTCTGGTTAGGTTATTAGACTCGTAGACTTCCCACTCTGCATCTGTTTTTCCATTGGCAATAAAAAGCGACTTCATCTTGTCAAGGAGTTCACCGCGATAGGTGCGAAAGTTGGCGTCATCGCCGCTCGCTGACTCAACGACTTTCAGCGGCGGCAAATTAAAACCCTC
>OFRE01000371.1_pt1 | contig 12274 bp, 21 predicted proteins | sample 1543061 | NCBI WGS metagenome assembly OFRE01 (sample SAMN07774218, study PRJEB24372) | wastewater metagenome | isolation source: Exp Tend NO 50WW | collected 2016-02
TGATCTTCGATAGGTGGCTAGAGTGAGTCGCCGCGTTCCCGTAAGGCGGGTCCGTGACCACCGCATCCACTGGCGGCAGTACCGGAGTGATTGTGTAGCAGTCCCCCAAGTAAAGGACCGCATCCCCGATCCGCTCTATGCGCGGCTCAGTCATGCGTAGCACCTGTCGAATGATTCGCTGTGCGCTCGGCCAGCGTCTTGCAGGACCAGCCGTAGACCATGATCCCGTCAGGCGTATCCCCGCCGATGGGGTCGGCAAGCGAATTGCGCATCAGGTAGCCCAGCAGACGTTTCGGCTCTATGCCGATCAGGGCTGCGGCCTTCTCGTAGGGGATGAGGTCGTCTGTGTTCATTCTGCCATCCTCAATGCCGGGTGCTTGTGCTTGCCGACGATGTACTGCGTCACGGTCTTGTTCGCAAGGTCGTACATCGCTGCCAGCTTGTTTTTCGACGTGCCGGTGGTCCACAGATAGATCAGATGATCGGCCTGTTCGCGGGTTAGCTTCGGCGGGCGACCGGGCGGCTTGTACGGACGGTCCACTGGCATACTCATAATTCCTCCGGGTCTGGTATCACGATGCCCATTTCAGCGACTCGCGCCTGGATGTGCATTACATAGTCGGAAAATTCCGTTGTGCTGAGTTTTGAGCTGCGCCTAACGGGTTTCTCAATCACTCGGCCAAACGCTTTCAGCCGCTTCACGCCAAAGCACTCGCCTAGAAACATCTCGTGCAAATCCTCATCGGTGAAACCGCCCAGAGCCTTGCCGCCACCAGTCAGGATAGTCGGGTAGACCACGCCCCACAGATAGGCGTTTTGATTGGACGACCTGCGTTGCGGCTTGATGACGTTAGCCACGTTCCATCTCCCGCAGTCGCTCCCTGACCGTGTTCGGAAGTCCAGCCCACACAGCGACATGGAACCACTCGCCTGACTCGCGGCTCTCGCGATAGATCGAGTAGGCGAGGGTCCATTTGTCCTCCAACACAGCGGCAAAGATTCGCTTGATCTCCGCGCGACAGGCACGCTCGTTCACCAGACGATCCGGGTCGTCAGTGGGCTGCGCGTCTGTGGCGAGGATCGGCATTAGAACGGGATGTCGTCGTCAAAGTCGGCAGACGCGGCCTCGGGCTTCGGCGCAGCCTTTTCCTTCGCGTCCATCTCGGCGTAGCTGTTCGCCAGCCGCGCTGTGACCTTCTCCTGCAACCACTTTGGCAGGCGCTCGTATGCAGCCTGGTCGTGGGCGCTCGGCGAGTACGTCACCGCATCAGGTGGCACGGCGGGCTTGTCCACGCCTTTGGGCCACGGTACAACCGTGCCGATGTTGGCGTAGGTCTTTCCGGCCTTGTGCGTGTGTAGAACCTGCACCTGACACGGGACGCCCAGAAGCTTCTCGATGTCGAACCCTTCCAGTTCGGTGTCGTTGAACTTCTTGCCGCGCCACGATTCCAGCAGCGGTCGGAGCTTGGACTTGTCGCCCAGCGAGAGGGTATAGGTCGCGCCGCACCGCGCTGCCCCTGATTTCTTCTCGCCGTCCTTCTCAAACTCGACCAGTTCATCCACGCAATCGAAGCGCAGGTAGACCTGGTGCTTGGGGTTCGGGTACATATCCGAACCCGGCTGGATGCCAAGGTCCACCACACCGGAGCAGATTGCCTGATGCAGACCTTCCGTGACGGGCTTAAACGTCGATTCGCCTTGTGATTTCGCAATGATCGCCATGTGTCACCTCTTGTGTCGTTCAATCATCTCTTTCAGTTCGTCTTGCAGCGGGCGAGCGTGTGCAATTGCCGCCTCCTCTCGCTCCCGGTGCTCCAGTTCGGCCTGATGCCAAGCCGCTTCCTCAAGGTCGCGGTCTGGTAACTCGGCAGCGTGTTCAGCCATGCGTCCCATGAGTTGTCTCCTCGGCTCTTTCGCGCAGAGCCTTGTAATACGATTTGCGCCACTGGTCGCGCTGCTCGGTGGTCCGCGCCAGTGCCGATTGCAGCACGTAGATGTCACGCTGCTGACGCATCAAGGCGACGCGAAGTGCATCGACCTCCATTGCTGCGTCGTGCTCGGTGGTCACCGGATGCCCTGCTTGCTCTTGAACCCGTTGCGGGCAAGGCGGCGCTTTCGTTCTGCCACCCGGTCGTAGTCCTCGTATCGGTTCTTCGGGTTGTCCACCCACCGCACGATGGCACCGAAGCACCACGCAACCACCAATCCGAGAGCAAGCCACGCCAACAGGAACAGGGGCCAGAACAGCGCGTCCGGCATCGCGTCGAGGGGAGTCATCGCGACACCCTTGCAGCACGGAGAGCGGAGTTGACGCAATCTGCCAGCGCGGACTGGTCGCGGCGCACCGGGTCATCGAAAACCTGCGGGACGTGGCTGCGCGACATTTCCTCGTCGGTCGGGTCGTAACGCTCGGTGATCTTGTTCGCCTCGTAAACGAGGTCGCGGGAAACCTGCTCGATCAGCGCACCCTTGACGATCTCGCACACCTTATCAGCGTGCCCAATCGCCGCAGCGCACAGCAGCGTGCGGGCCGTGCTGGAGTCAAGTCGCTGCGCCATCGTGTCGCCCACGATGATCTCGTCGTCGCGGTCAAGGGCTTCGTGCGCGATCCAGGCGACGATCACGTCAGGGGTGACGTACTCCGCCGCTTCCTCGTTGGTGATGTCGGTCCAGTAGCGATTGCCAAGCTGCGCGGCCAGTTCGGCGGCAGCTTCGGTGAACGGTGTTTTCGTCTTGTTCATCCGGCTTCTCCCCCGCCGGGACATCCGGCGATGGGGTGAATATGCGCCCGTCTTTTCCTCCTGTCAACACCTAAGTTGACATTGCTTTGCCGCTATGTATACTGCGCACATGGAAGCAATCCGCGAGTATCTGAAGGCGACCGGGCAGAATCAGGCCCAGTTCGCAAAGCGTGTCGGCGTAGATCGCTCGACCGTAACGCTGTGGCTGAACGGCAAGCGAAAGCCGTCCGAGACGCACCAACTAATCATCTGGAACCGCACCGGGATCAGCCTGGAAAAGCTGCGGGAATCCGCGTGACCAAACTCGCCCCGTCCACACCGACTGTTGATGCAGCGCGGTCCCCGCTGGAAAGCGGGGCGGGGCGTTCATCTCAGGGAGAACGACGATGAAAACCCAGAACGCCCGCATTCTCGCTTACCTGGAACACGGTAAACCCATAACCCCGATGACGGCTCTCAACCGCTTCGGGGTTTTGCGTTTAGCGGCCAGGATCGCTGAACTCAAGCGCCGCGGCCACGACATAGGCACGCACATGGTCCGGCGTGGGTCTAAAGTGTTCGCGGCGTACCGGCTTGTCTGAGGGGAAGCGCCCGGCGGCTGAGCGGCCTGACTCGCCGCCGGGGCTTGTTGCGAGGGGCATTTGCGGTATCGGCGTACCACGCTCGCACTTTGAACTTGCACACACGCCAGCAGTGGCGTATGTTCCGAAAACTTCCCGCGTTCTGTGGCAACAGAGACGCGGGGCGGTGACAGTACCCGTCTGTCGAAGCCGCAGGCTCACAAGCCTGCGCCTATCGTCCTACAAAATACTTTCACTTGCAAGCTTTTGCTGTTGCCCGGCAAGACGCCCGTTAGTTGTGCGCGTGTGAAAGTCGCGGCCCGTCAGGAAAGCTCTCACCGTCGAAGGACGTACCTCTATTCCGGGCGCTGCTTACCCTTTGCATCCCGGTCCGTAGTGGGAACGCTGAGTACCTTGCATGGACATACCATGAGGGGAAAAGGGTATCTCTGTGTCCTGAGGAAACGTGATGGCGTACTGCAAGTTCTGTGGGTTGGAAGTGGGGTGGGACTTGACGAAGAAGAAGCACCCGGTTCCGAGAGACCGTGATAACCGGGATCATCGGGAGACCTGTGCGGGGTTCAAGAATGGATACCGCAATCAGATCAGGGATAAAAACCATGAGGACATGGTGAGAGGGTTCCTCAATGGGAAGGGGCAGAGGTACAGGCCATGAACCCGTACAGCCCTGACCACCTCTGGTCCCCGGAAACCCTCCGGGCATGGAACGACATGCCCAAGGGTCACGGCGGGTATAACGCGGGCTTCGTGGAACTGAACCGTGAAGCGTGGCGAGCCTGGATGCAGCGGACGCCCAAGGAACTATGGCATCCCATCTGCATTCAGGCATACCAGAACCTCGACCGCCTCAAGGCGCAGAAGTGAAATGGACCAAAGCCAGCGAGTACGCCATTGTCTCCGCCTGCGGGAACTATTCCGTGGCGAAATACGGCTCGGAGAGTGGGTTTACTTACGCGGCATGGCGAACGGTCACCCATCCTTCGGGCCGGTTGCTTCTAGCCGCAAATCTGCCGGACGCCAACACAGCAAAGCTGCGGTGCGAGCATGACTCGCAAAATCTCCCGGTCTGGCCTGATCCGCAAAGTCGATAAGTTGTTCTCCCGGTACATCCGGCAGAAGTACGCCATCGGTGGGTGGGTCGATTGCGTCACCTGTGGGAAACGGATGCCGTGGGAGGAATCCCAATCCGGTCACTGGATCAAACGCGGCCATGCTGCGGTGCGGTGGGATGAGCGCAACGTCTACCCTCAGTGTCCGGGGTGCAACCTGTACGCCAATGGTCGCCAAGACGAAATGGCGCTGCACATCCTCAGAATCCACGGACCGGAAACGGTCGAGGAGCTTATGCGCCTGAAGCATACCGAAAAACGGTGGCGCATCCCTGAACTCAAGGAACTGCTGGAAAAGTACCAATGACCCCGCGCTGCGGACTCTCCCGCCGCAGTCGCGTCCCTCTCCCGGTTGTGAGCCGGGAGCCTTTTACGAGGTGAACCATGAACGACGATGACCGCATCCCAGACTCAGCCGCTATCGCTGCGGCCTGCCTGTGCCTGTTCCTCGCCATGCTCCTCGGTGCCATCGTCTGGGGGTCCATGCAGCCGTGAGCGACAAGGAACTCACGGACGAGGAACTGCTGCACATCGCGCGCCTGATGAAGCAACGCAGGGACTACAGCCTCAAAGCTATCTCGCGCCGGTTCCAGGTCAGTGTCAAAACCCTCTACCGCATCGAACAGCGGGTGACCCGATTCATGTCACCCCCTATCGAACGCAAGCCCGAATAGGTTACATGCTCTCCCGTGGGACGACCGAGCATCTATTCGGCTGAATTGGCCGCCTCCATCTGCGAGCGCATCGCGCTGGGCGAGTCGCTACGGGCCATATGCCGCGATGAGGGGATGCCGGGACAAACCACCGTGTTCGAGTGGTTGTCGCAGGACGCGGCTTTTGCGGAGCAATACGCGCGCGCGAGAGACTACCAGGGCGACACGATGTTCGACCGTGTGCTCGACACGGCAGTCAGCGTGGAAGGTGGCGCGATGGCCCCTGACGCAGCCCGCGTGGTCATCGACGCGTTGAAGTGGGGCGCAGGCAAGCTCAGGCCGAAGAAGTACGGCGAACGTCAGGCCATCGACCTCGACGCCCGCGTCGAACAGTACGTGGTGCGCGCCCCCGAACCTGCGAAGGACGCAAGCGAATGGCTCAAGTCGTCGTCTGGGAGCCTCAGCCCGGACCGCAGACCCACCTCCTGACCTGCCCCATCTTCGAGGTACTGTACGGTGGCGCACGCGGCGGTGGCAAAACGGACGGGATGCTCGGTGAGTGGGTCAGCCACGCCGGAACGCATGGAACTGCCGCATCCGGCCTCATGGTCCGTCGTTCACGAACCGAACTGTACGACACCATCGAGCGCAGCCGAGTCCTATACTCCCGGCTTGGCGCGACGTTCAACGAGACTGAAAAGCTCTGGCGCTTCACCAACGGTGCGCGGCTTCGGTTCGCGTTCCTCGAAAACGATTCGGACGCTGAACGCTACCAGGGCCACGCCTACACGCGGGTTTACGTCGAGGAAATCGGCAACTTCCCCAACCCGGCCCCGATCATGAAGCTCATGGCCACGCTGCGGTCGAGCACGGGTGCGCCGGTTGGCTTTCGAGCCACGGCCAATCCGGGCGGTCCTGGGCATCAGTGGGTGCGGGCGAGGTACATCGACCCCGCCCCGTTGGGCTATCAGGTGATCCGCGACGAGGAGACGAGCCTGGAGCGCGTGTACATCCCCGCTCGCGTGTCTGACAACCGGCAGCTACTTGACCACGACCCGAACTACATCTCGCGCCTGAAGGCTTCAGGCTCGCCCGAGCTGGTCCGTGCGTGGCTGGACGGGGATTGGTCGGTGGTCACGGGTGCGTACTTCAGCGAATTCAGCATCGACCGCCACGTTATTGCACCCTTTGCAATACCGAAGCACTGGGTCCGGTTCAGGGCGGCGGACTGGGGCAGTGCCAAGCCGTTCTCGATTGGCTGGTACGCGGTGAGTGACGGCGAGATGACCGAGTACCCCCGCGGGGCGCTGATCCAGTACCGCGAGTGGTACGGCATGAAGCCGAACAGCCCGAACGTCGGCTTGAAGATGACCGCCGAACAGGTGGCCGAGGGCATTCTCGAACGCGAGGAAGAGGGCGAGAAGATCGACATGAGCGTGATGGACCCCGCGGCCTTTGCGCAGGACGGTGGGCCGTCACTGGCTGAACGCATGGCGAAGTGCGGGGTGTTCTTCCAGCGTGCGGACAACTCGCGGGTCGGCCCCCGTGGTGCGATGGGCGGCTGGGACTTGCTGCGTGCGCGCCTGGTGGGCGAGGACGACCGCCCCATGCTGTATTTCTTCAGCACCTGCCCGCACATCATTCGCACGCTGCCCGCGTTGCAGCACGACGACAAGCGACCCGAGGACGTTGATACAGACGGTGAAGATCACGCACCAGATCAAACGCGGTACGCCTGCTCTGCGCGTCCTTGGGTCCGCTCCATCGAAAAGCCGAAGCCGCCGAAGTTTGCGAACAGCACGCAGACGAGCGTGAGCGAGATCATTGCGAAACGTCGCCGCGAGCGGCTGGGGAGCGAGTGATGGAACAGGGCGAGACCGTCAGCGCGACCCGTACTGAGGAACTGGAAAAGACCCCGCAAGGGACGGTGCGTCGGTGGCTGGCGGAACTGAACATCGCCCACCGCGAGGAAGAGGACTGGCGCACCGAGGGCAAGAAGCTGTGGGAGATGTACGAGGGCGGCAAGAAGAAAGCGCACGCCTTCAACATCCTGTGGGCGAACACCGAACTGCTGCTGACCGCGGTGTACAACTCCACTCCAGAGCCGGACGTGCGCCGTCGCTTCCGCGATGCCGATCCTGTGGGAAAAGCGGTGTCCGAGATACTGGAGCGCACGCTGGTCAGCCAGGTGGACGAGTACGACTTCGACGGCGAGGCTGAATCGTTCGTGCTCGACATGCTGCTCGTCGGGCGTGGTGTTCCAAGGGTCAAGTACCTCCCCACGTTGACCGCTGACAAGCTCACCGCCGAGACGGTGCAGTGTGAAACCGTGCAGTGGGACGACTTCCGCCGCGGTCCGGGCAAGCGATGGACCGACGTGACGTGGATCGCGTTCCGCCACGACTTCACCGAAGAGATGGCCGAGGAGCAGTTCGGCCCCGAGATTGCCGCACTTTTGACGTACAGCGACGGCAAGGACGCGGACAAGATCAGCGACGACAAGCAGACCCGCGAGGTGTTCCGCACCGTCGAAGCGTGGGAAATCTGGGACCGTGACGACAAGCGGGTGCTGTTCATCGCGCCGAGCTATGCCGATGCACCGCTGGTCGAACTCGCCGATCCTCTGAACCTGCGGGACTTCTATCCCTGCCCGCGCCCCGCGTATGCGATGAAGAACACGCGCACCCTCGTCCCGGTGCCGATCTATCGCATGTACGAGGAACAGGCGAAGGAACTCGACAAGGTATCCGCCCGCATCAACAAGATCGTGGACGCGATGCGGGTCAAGGGCGCGTACAGCGCGAACCTGCTCGAGATGGCGCACATCCTGGAGGGCGAGGACCGCAGCATGACGGCGGTGCAGAACGTCAGCGAGATTGCGTCCGTGGGTGGACTCGACAAAGCCATCTGGATGATGCCGATTGACAAGCTGAAGCAGGTGCTGGAGGGCTTGTACGCCGCACGCGACCAGATCAAGGCGGCGATCTACGAATTGACCGGCATCAGCGACATCGTTCGCGGTTCGAGCGACCCGAACGAGACGATGGGCGCGCAGAAGATCAAGAGCCAGTGGGGGTCGATGCGGTTGCAGCGGTTGCAGCGTGAAGCGCAACGCACCATCCGCGACGTGTTGAGGATCAAGGCCGAGATCATCGCTGAACGGTTCTCGCCTGAAACGCTCGAAGCGACGACCAATCTCGATTTCCCGACTCAGGCTGAGAAGCAGCAGGCGATGCAGATGGCGCAGCAGGGCTTGCAACAGGCGCAGATGACGGGTCAGCCCGCGCCACAGATTCCGCCCGAGATGCAGGCCATGATGGAAAAGCCGTCGTGGGAAGAACTCATGCAGGTGCTGAAGTCGGACCAGTTGCGGCAGTACCGGATTGACGTTGAAACCGATTCGACCGTGGCCGAAACGCTCGACCGCGACATGGCCGGGATGAACGAAGTCCTGACGGCGCTGGGCGCGATCATGGCCTCGGTGCAGACCGGCACGCCTCCCGATGTAGCAAAGGAAGCCGCGCTCGCCATCGTGCGCCGTGCGCGCTTGGGTGGGTCGCTGGAGGACGCTATCGAGAACTTCGACGGCCAGAACGCCATGCAGCAGGTCAAGCAGGAATTCGCTGCCGAGGTCACCGGGATGATCAAGCAGGAATCGGCCAAGGGTGCGCAGGACTTGAAGGCGCAGGAACAGCAGCAAGCCTCGCTGCAGCAGTACGACCAGCAGATTCAGGGCGCGTTGCAGCAGGTGGGCCAGGTCGCTCAGGGAGCCGAGCAGGGGCTGGCGCAGATCGCGCAACAGCAGCAGCAGATCATTCAGCAGCTTCAGGGCGCGCTGGTGGCGTTGCAGCAGGTTCCCGCGATGCAGACCACCGAAGGCGTCGTGAACACACTGGAGGGCGTCAGGGAAGGCTTCCAGGCGGTGATCGAAGCGGTACAAGCTCCGAAGGAAGTCGCGTTCAACATCGGTTCGGACGGTGTTCCACGTGGAGCCAAGGTCACCCCGTCGCAGTCGCCCAAGTTGGCGCAGACCAGTGCCGCGGTGTCCGCCCCCACGGTGCAGGCGGTCACGGCGCTCGCTGAACAGCAGATGGCGGGCTTCCAACAGCTTGCGCAGGTGTTCACCTCGGGGATGCAGGCGGTCATCCAGGCCGTGAACACGCCGAAGAAGGTCAAGCTCACGCGCGGGGCGGATGGTCGGGTGTCTGGGGCTGAGGCGAGCGTCCAGTGACATGCTCGATCTTACGGCACCGCTGGTCGAAGTGTGGTTCGCAGGAGCAAAGCTCGGTGAGTACACCAACGACATTGAGGCACTCAAGGCCGCAAGTCTTCACGCTGATAGCCTTCCTCTCACCACGGAGAAGGTTGAATACGAAATCAGGCGCGACACCATGAAGTACATCGTGCATCGCCGCATCGTTGGACCGGACGCGCCTGCGTTGGGTCCGGTGTTGACCATCAGTTCGACGGCGTTGACGGTGACGCTTGACCGTCCGGCGACGGGGCCGACGCAGATCAGCCGGTACGAACTTGAGCGGTTGGTCGGCTCGACCTGGACGCAGATTGCGTCGGGCCTGAACATCTTCGGCGCAGGCATGGCGTATCCCGACTCAGGGCTGTCGGCCTCGACCGCGTATCAGTACCGCGCTCGCGCCGTGGACACCACCGAGAGGGCGAGCGAGTACAGCTACAGCAGCGGCACGACCAGCGCAGGCGTAAGCAACACGGCCCCGGTGTGGCAGTCGGGCACGATTGCGCTATCGGTTCAAGCAGGATCGAGCGTGGCCCTGTCGCCGTATTGCAGCGACCCTGAAGGCGACCAGATCACTTACACACTGCTGGACACCAACCCGAATGACACGACCATTTCGGTCACGCAGTCGGGTGTGTTGCAGACCACGACGGCCACGGCGGTCGGCGCGAACTCGGTCATCGTCCGCGCCAGTGACGGCGCATTGACGGCGAACAAGACCATTGCGCTGACGGTGACGGCGGCGAGCACCGGCACGAACTACAGCATCGCTCCGGGCGTTGCGACGTTCGACGCTTCCCAGGTTCAGCCGGGAGATACGATCACAATTTTGCGCGGGACTGGAACACGCGGCCCTCTGACCATTGCGAATGTTACGGGGACGCTTGCGAACCCCATAACGATTCGCGGCGATCAGTCTGGGCAAGTCATTATTCGTCGCGCATCGCCATCAGCATCGACCTATTGGGCGTTTGTCCTTAGGAAATGCAGGCACTTCGTGCTTGATGGAGAATTGGCGAGCGTTGGGACGGCGGGGACGTTCGGTTACAAGTGCGGCATCAAAGTGATGTATGCGGCGGGGGCAACGTCCAACAATCAGGACAGCATTAATTCACTGATTAAGTTCGACAACCTCATCAGTGGGCAGACCACTCCTGGCGTTGAATACGCTACGATCCGATACGTCGAATTTGATGGCGGCTGGATTTACAACGGAACAAGCGGGACCGGATCGGGTCCGGGCAGTAACGGTTTCGCGATCCACACGAACGACGACGCGGATGACACCATCGCCAAGATCGGCTCGGTCTGGCAGAACAATCTGAAGATTGAATACACCTCAGTGCAGCGAATGCAGGGCGCGGGGTACTACATCGGTCACAATTGGGTCAACGGCTGCGTACCGCTGCGCAACATCGAGGTCAGTAATAACTGGCTCAAGAACTGCGGCGGGTTCGGCATTCTTTGCAAGTCATGGCTTGAGGGGACCAACTCAGTTCACGACAATATCGTGGACACTTGCGGACTGAACTACCAGTTTACGACCGCGAGTGCGGGTGGGATCATGTTCCAGTCCTGCACCGGAAGTATTTACAACAATTTCGTGAAAGATTCCGGTGGTTCCGCGCTGACGCGGGACAACAATATCGTTCCGCACAACATCCGAATCTATCCGTATCAGGGACCAAGCCGAACGCTGGACCCCTACGGGTATGGCACGTACTCGACGCTGCCGGTCACGCTCTACAACAATCTGTCCGTGGGGGCGGGTTCAACGACGGCGGGCGGTAGAGGAATCAGCATCGACCGTGACGACGCAGACAGGCCGTACCCGGAGCCTTACGTTTACAACAACACGCTAGCTAGCAACGCGCAGCAGGGCGTTTATGCGAACAACACCTCGGGCGGCTGGGTCCGCAATAACGTGGTGATTGGTAATGGAAGCGCCATCAGCAGCACGGCAACAGCGACGAACAACTTGACGACCGGCACGCCGTCTGGGGTGTTCGTTGCGCCGGAGTCTGACAACTACCGATTGAAGGCAGAGGAAGCGGCAGTCGGCTCAATTGGCACCGACATTGCTGCAACGGATATTGAAGGGGCATCGCGGGCAGGCACGGCGTCCAAGGGCGCATACGAGTACGCATGAGCATCTTATTCGACAACGTCAACGACTACGCGGATACCAGCGGAACGCCTCCGGTTCTGGGCTATCCATGCACGGTATCAGTCTGGGGCCAGACGGCAGCCGTGGGGTCGCTGGATAGGTTGGTTCACTTGGGCCGAAGTGACGGCACAAACGTCGATGCATTTGTGTTGCGCCTTCTTGCCACGGGTGCATTGCAGGTCACTGTGGTGGCGGCCACGACGCCGGAAGCGAGCAACGCCACGACGACCAACGTCATCAGCGATACGGGCTGGCATCACTACGGCGGCATCTTCGCGAGTTCGACCTCCCGCACGGCGTACCTCGACGGAGACGCGGCCAACAAAGGCACAAACACGGGCAGTCGTACTCCTACGGCGAACTTCGCCAAGTACCGACTCGGCACGGCGATGGACTTGGCCGAGGATTGGAACGGTCGAATTGCGCACGTTGCGGTGTGGTCCGTAGCACTGAGTGAAGCGAACATTCAGTCGCTCGCGGCGGGTGTGAATCCACTCACCATCGATGCAGCCAACCTTGTCTGGTACTGCCCCACGTTGGTCGATGAATCACCGATGCAGGACCGCATTGCGGCCTATGACCTGACGCTCGGCGGGAATGCTGTCTACAGCAGCGACAATCCGACCGTAGACGCGGAAGTGTCCATTCAAGCCTTTCAATACCAGTCGCGGCTAAACCCGCTCTTGAGGATGTAACGCATGGCAAAATACTACGCACCGCTTGGCGCTCAGTCGGTGACGAACGACTCCAGCCAGGACTTGTGGGTGATCG
>OFRE01000372.1_pt1 | contig 12273 bp, 19 predicted proteins | sample 1543061 | NCBI WGS metagenome assembly OFRE01 (sample SAMN07774218, study PRJEB24372) | wastewater metagenome | isolation source: Exp Tend NO 50WW | collected 2016-02
GAAGCGGGATGAACTGGCCGCGCAGTTGGCGGACCTGTACAAGCGGACGCCGGGGCTCAAGCAGCCCTCCGCCGCCCCGTCCACGGCTCCCAGCGTCAAGCAGACGGCCAATGATGACCTCGGCGCCGCGCCAGATGGCGCATCGGGCACCGGGACCGTCACGCTTGACGATGGCTCCAAGGTGCGGGTGAAGATCGTCAACGGAAGGTACATTCGTGCCTAGCGTAGTTTCGTTCGCACCGGACGAAAACACGCAGGACGGCGGGAGCCGTGTCGTTGGGTTTGAGCCTGACGAGCAGCCGCAGGTTGTTGGGTTTGAGCCAGACTTCTCCGACGTTAAGGCAGGCTCCTCGAGTACCAACGACACCTACTGGCAGGGCGTGAAAAGCCGGTTTGGTGAGGCCGTCCGCAGCCCAATGGCTGCCATCGGTGGCGCGCTCGACCCGCTCGTTAAGCCCATCCGTGAGTCGCTACAGCAGGGCGGTATAACCGGATCAATGGGTCCAGATATCGCTAAACAGGCTTTCGGCCGGAAGGCCGGTGGCTTCGTTGAGGGGCTTGAGAAGGACGTTGCGCCCGGGCTCGTCTCTGGCGAGAACGTTGCCATCACGGCCGGGATGCTGGCCGCCCCGCAGTCGGCTGCCTTCCTCCTGCCGAAGTTCGGCAAAGAGGGCGCGCAGCAGGCTATCGCCGCTACGCAGGCCCCGGAGGGTGAGACGCCCGAAGAGGCTGGCCGCCGCTACGCGCAGGGCGTGGGCGGCGCGGCTATGGCGCTTGCGCCAATCATCCACGGCGCGGCTGGCCCAGTCCGTGAGGCCGTCTCACGCTTCAAGGAGCCAGCGGCCAAGCTGGACCTTGACGCCGTTAGCCGCGAGAGCATGGGTGAGGTCAAACGGGCTCCCGAGCCCGAGGTGCTGGAGACAAGGATCGAGGCCCCCGCAGAGGTCAAACCCGTCCCTCCGCGTGAGGCCACAGAGCCCACGTTTACTGCGATCGCCGACGGCGACAAGTTCGACGTTAGCCCAGAGAAGCCGCTGGCTGGCACCACGGCCACCGGCTCGCTCGGGGAGGCTGCGCGGCCGGTCGTGGAGCGGGCGGCGGAGGCTGAAACGCTGGGAGTTGAGCCCACCGCGCCCCGCGTAGCAGAAGCGGGCGAGGGCGTGGCTCCGGTGGAGGGTGGGCTGCCGCTCGAGCAGCCGGATCTTACGCATCGCTCCATCCGTGACTTCCAGCGGGCGGCCGGTGTGCCGGAGTACGAGCGCGAGGGCTCCGTCGTGTGGGTGTCCCCGATCGCCAACTGGCACAAGCTCGACCTCTCCACCTACCGGCAGATCCACGACCTCCCCCGCAACGAGGTGTCGGATCTGCTTCACATGAGCGGCGAGTGCCTGTGCGGTGCGTTCGCGCAGCCGGGCGAGCTGGACAAGCTGCGCGCCTACCCACCGGCGGCCGAGGTGGTGCACCAGATTGACGACCTGGCGGCGCGAGCGCTGGCGGCCGGCGTGCCGGCGAGCCGCTGCGTTTGGGGTCAGCGCCCGACGGACCGGCCATGCCTGGAGGGGTGCAACCTGTGACCGATCCCTGGTACGCCGAGATCGTGATCCGGGTGGTGGGGGAAGAGATCCTGGTGTCCTCCAGCCCGGAGGTCTGCCAGCGGCTCGGCATGCTGTTCCGGTGTAAAAAGATCCCGTACGCCTGGGACACCGCGGAGGATGCCGCCCGGCTGGCCGCCAGCGCCCGCCTGGCGGTCGAACGGGAGGCGCACCGGTGCCAGATCCCGGTCACGGTCGTCGGGGCCGGTGGAGAGCCCTACACGGCGCCGGACGACTGGGTGGTCACCTTCGCCCGGGCCAGCGCCCGCAAGGCCGCGGGGGCGCACGACGTGGCCTGGCTGTCGGGGGAAGGGTGGTTCTGCGCCTGCCCGGCCGGCGCGCGCTGTCCGGCTATCAAGGCCGTGCGGGAGGCGCTGTCCGTGGCCGCCCGGCCCACCAGGGCGCGCAAGGGGAGGACGGCGTGAAGTACTCGGGTGGGAAGTCAAGATCGGCCAGGCGCATTGCGGAGGTCATCCGGGCTGAGCGCGGAAGGCGCGGCGTGCTGATATCACCGTTCGTCGGCGGCGCCGCGGTCGAGACCAGACTGGCCGGAGACTTTGGCCAGATGCTGCTCTGCGATCTGTCCCCAGACCTGATCTTGCTATGGCAGGCCGTACTCGGCGGTTGGCTCCCGCACCCGATCTGCGAGCGCGAGTATGAGTCTTTGCGGGACCAGGCCCCGTCTGCGCTGCGCGGATTCGCCGGTTTCGGATGCACCTTCGGTGGTAAGTGGTTTGGCGGGTACGGACGTATCTCGCCTGCGCAGGCGCACCGCAACGGCGGCGCGCTCACCGCGGCCGAGCAGTCGGTAAGGGTGCTCGCTCGAGACCAGAAGAGGCTTTCTGGTACGCGCGTCACTGCGCGTTGTTGTGATTACCGCGACTTATCGGGCGACGTGATGGCGGGAGCTGGCGATGTCGTGGTTTACGCCGACCCCCCATACTTCGGGACTCTCGGTTACGCCGCCACCGGGGCTTTTTGCCACGAGACTTTTTGGCAGGTCATGCGCGAGTGGACGGCTCTAGGTGCGCTCGTGTTCGTCAGCGAGGAGACGGCGCCGCCAGACTGGACGTGCGTGTGGAGCGCCGACGTCGCGGGTTCGATGGATCGCAAGGATTCCAGGCGCGTTGAGAAGTTGTTCCGCCACCACTAGCCCTATAGTGAGTATGCACAGCAGAACGCGAAACGGGAGGTAGACCGGGTGGTCACGCAGATCGAGAGCCCGACCGCGGGGGTGCCCGCTGATCTGGTAGCGGCCGCCATGCCGAGGTGGCGCCAGCGGCGCCGGGCCGAGCTGGCGGCATTCCATCAGCCGCCGCCCCGGCCGGAGCCGCTTCCCGAGCCCGAGGTTCGGGCCATGGTGGTCGCCACCGAGGACGAGCGCGTCCCGCGCGCCGCCCGGTCGTTCGCAGCCGCCGCGCAGCGCGCGGGCTGGGAGACCGAGATCACCTACGCCCGCGGCCCGAGCTCGAGCGCCCGCGGAGATACGTTCAAGATCGTCGACTCGATCCTGGTGAGCTGTACCCGCGGCGCGGGGGATGCCCGAGTGTGGGTGCGGGCGCAGTGGCTCAACGGCAAGGCGGACGAGTGCGGCTACACGATCGACGGTCGCGGGACGCTGATGACGATCTCTCAGGGTAAGCGCCTGCTGACCAGCGCTGATCATTCGGAGGTGAGTGCCTGATGGCCATGTACGGGACGGCGGCAGCCGAGCGGCGCAAGGCCCGGGAGGCGCGCCTGGTGGAGATCCGCAAGCGCCAGGCCATCGCGGACGAGCTGATGGCCGACGAGGCCAAGCACCGGGCGTCTGCGCTCGGCGCCTGGTCGCGGCTGGAGGAACGCGCCGCCAAGATGATGGGCTATGACGAGCCGGAGCAGGTGGAGCAGACCGTGACCGCCGTCCCGGCCGACCTGATGGCGCTGGTCCAGCAGGCGCGTAGCCGGTGCGTCTGCGGACTGCCCGACTGTGTGACCTGCGGCCTGGGCGGTGCATCCCAGTGATGGGCGAGGCGGACCGGATGCGGTCGTTGGCCAATTGCGTGTCGTGCGGCGCGCCGACCGATTCCATGCACTGCACGTCCCCGACCTGTCCATGGCCCAAGCACGAGGGATGCTCCCTGCGGCGTGGTGACTGGCACGTAGGGTCCTGATGGGGCTGGCTGAGGTGACGCATCGTCCACGCGGCGTCTGCCCTGCATGTGGCAAGGACGTGCCCATGCGTATCGGTGGGCAGGCGCAGGCGCACACCAGGCTGAAGGGGGATCGCGTCTGCTACGGCTCGGATGCCGAGGTCGCCCGGGCTGCGCTGCGCGACCGGCCGCACGTCGATGGCCACGGCGGTGCGTGCATGGAATGTGGACAGGTGGCGTGCTGCCGCCACTGCGCCTAGCGGTACATCCATGGCGCTCCTAGAGGCCTACCTGGCCCGTGTCGTCCCGCCCGAGCTGGAGCCGCTGCTCCACACCAGCGAGGGCAGGCGGGCGCTCACGCAGGACGAGCCGCTGTTGTTCGCCCTGCTGTACCTGACCCGCCACCTCAAGAGCCCGGACACCGGCGGGCAGATCACGCTGTCCCAGGTGCACCTCGACTGGTGCCGCCAGGCGCAGCGGTGGATGACCAGGCCAACCGAGCCGGCCGAACAGCGCGACGCTCAAATAGCACCCCGCTCTATGGGTAAGAGCACATGGTGGTTCCTGGCCCTGCCGATGTGGGCGGCGGCGCACGGCCACTCCTCGTTCGTGGCGGCCATGTCGGACAGCGCCGCTCAGGCCGAGACGCACCTGTCCACGTTCAAGCACGAGCTGGACACCAACGAGCTGCTGCGCGCGGACTACCCCGAGCTGTGCCGGGCGCTGAGCCGACCGCGCGGCTCCACGGTGGCGGACAACCGGGCGATGCTGATCACGGCGGCCGGGTTCGTGTTCGCCGCCCGCGGCATCGACTCCTCCAACCTCGGCCTCAAGGTCGGGGACAAGCGGCCGGACCTGATCATCCTGGACGACGTGGAGCCGGACGAGTCGTCCTACTCCGCGGCCCAGGCACTCAAGCGGCTGGGCACGATCCGGGACGCCGTGCTGCCCCTGTCCGTCTACGCCCGAGTTGTCCTGGTAGGTACCGTCACGATGCCCGGCTCGATCGTGCACCAGCTCGTGAAGGCCGCCCGGGGTGAGCCGGACCTGCCGGCGTGGATCGCGGAGGAAGGGTTCCGGGCGCACTACTACGCGCCGATCACCGAGGCCGGCGAGAGCGTGTGGCCGGAGAAGTGGCCCTTGAGCTACCTGGAGTCGATCAGACATACCCGGACGTACAAGAAAAACTACCTCAACGACCCGATGGGCGCCGATGGGGACTATTGGTCCGAGTCCGATTTCAAGTACGGCGAGCCGGACTCCCCGATATCGGCGGTGGTGCTGAGCATCGACCCGGCCGTGACCACCGGCAAGGCCTCCGATCCGACCGGCCTGGCCATCGTGGGCTACGCGCCGGCCGTCAAGCAGGCGGTGGTGTACGCCGCGGAGGCGGCGGCGCTGACCGGTGACGCGCTGCGCACCCGGGTGCTCGAGCTGCTGGACACCTGGCCCGAGATCACCATGGTACTGATCGAGACCAATCAGGGCGGCGACCTCTGGCGGCAGATCCTGCACGGCCTCCCCGTCAAGATCCACACCGTGCACCAGTCGGCCAAGAAAGAGACCCGGGCGGCCTGGGCGCTGGCGCACTACCAGCGCGGGCGGGTGTGGCACGCGGAGCGGCTGAATGCGCTGGAGGAACAGATGGTGGCCTTCCCCCGCGCGGCCCACGACGACTTGGTGGACGCCGTGGGCACGCCAATCCTCAAGATGCTGGGCGTGCCGCAGCGGCGTGTCGTCCGGGTGGCATCGACTGACTACGCCTCTTGACTCATCTAGTGGTTAGCCACTATGGTTACTCGTGTCAGGCCGGATCGACCGGCCGACATCCCCAGGAGGTCACCATGGCCACCACTCCCGCCACTCTCGTCAGCAACATCGCTGCGCGCTTCCTGCGCGTTGGTGAAGTTGTCACGGTCGGCGGGTTCATGCGCGCCACCATCACCGACGTGAACGCCGCGTGGGGCGACGGGTACGTGCGCGTGGTGGCGATGGACTCCGCGGACCAGGCGTGGGTCGTGCTCTACACCAAGGACCAGATGGTCCCGTTGGTGGACGTCGCGGCGGCCGATGAGGCCCTGCGCGCAGCCCTGGCTGCGCTGTGAGCGCGGCCGAGGTGACCGCCGCGGACCACGTGGCGCGCAACTCGCACGAGCTGACGGCGCACCTCCTGGCGACCGCCCAGGCCGAGCTGATCGCTGAGCATCAGCGGCACGCACTGGAGGTCCAGAAGCTCCGCGACACGCTGGACGCCGCGCAGCTGGTAGGCCTGGCTGTGATGCGTGCGCGCCGGTCCGGCCGGAAGATGGTCCGAGTGGATGACCTGATGCGCGCCGCCGATTCAAGCTAGTGTGATGCCATGAGCACAAACACCTGGAGCGGCGTCCCGTGCAACGGCTCCGGCCCCGACGGGTCGGGCTCGTGCCCGGAGGCCTTCACCGTCGTGGAGGCCGGCGAGCGCCCCGGCATGTCCTCCGACCCGGGCGACTTCGACTGTGGGGACCGCTGCAAGTGAGCACCGGTCCCGAGGACAGCGGTCTGGACCCGGTGTTCGAGCCGGCGCTGGTGGAGGTCGACGGCGTGACGATCGAGGCGTGGGTGGGCCGCCCGGACGGCGAGGACCAGTGAGCGAGGCGCTCAAGGTTGCGGACTCGCTCCAGTCCGCTCCCGCTCAGCCGGAGGCGCTCGTCTGCCCTGGGTGCGGCAAGCAGATCGAGGACTTCCGGTCCGACGGAACCTGGGGCTGTCACAGTTGCGGAGAGCGCGGAGACTGGGCCAGCGAGTGATCCCCGAGCCGAGCCACTAGGCGCGCTAGGCTGCGCACATGCCGATTGCCGATCTTCTCCGCGGTGTGCGTGAGCTGGACGAACACGCCGAGCAGTTCAAGAAAGCGGAGCAGTACGCGGAGGGCACCCGGCCGGAGGCGTTCGCCTCGGCCCGGATGCGCCGGGCGATGGCAGCGAACGATGTCAGCTTCAAGATCAATCTGGCCCGGGTGCCAGTGAAGGTGTTCGCCTCCCGGCTCGAGGTGGCCAGCATCACCGTGCCGGGCAACGAGCCCGCCACCGCCGCGATCGAGGCGCTGTGGGAGCGCAACGAGCTGGACGTGGAGTTGCCCAACGCCATCCGCAAGGCGTGCAGCTTCGGTGACGCCTACCTGGCCGTGTGGCCCGGGGACGAGCCCGGCACGGCCGACATCTGGGTACGGACGCCGCTGACCACCGTGGTGCTGTACGCCGAGGACAACCCGCGCCGCAAGGTGTGCGCGGTGTTCCGGATGCGCCACGGCAAGGCCGTCCGGGTGAACCTGCTGTACGCCGACCGCACCGAGAAGTGGATCACCCTCGCCGGCAAGGACGGCGGCGAAGAGGGCGACTGGGTGCCCTACCAGGGCGAGGACGAGGACGGCGGCCAGGAGGCCTGGCCCCTGCCGCACCCGGACGGCGTGGATGAGGTGCCGGTCTACCACCTGCGCACCGACCGGCCGCACGGGCGCCCGGTCCACCTGGACGCCTGGGGCGCCCAGGATCTGGTCACCAAGCTGATCACCTCGCACGCCGCATCCGTGGACTACCAGAGCGGCCCCCAGCGGTATGCGCTGGCCGAGGCCGCGGTGGACAGCGACGACGACGCCGGGATCGACTTCGGCGCCGACGACGCGGCAGCCGAGGCGGCCGACTCCAACGCCGAGAAGATCAGCAAGCTCAAGGCCGGGCCGGATCAGCTCTGGTACATGGAAGGCGTCAAGACGGTCGGCCAGTTCGACCCGCCCGACCCGTCGCTGTTCACCGACCCGATCAGCCTGTACGTCCGCCTGATGGCGGTGACCACCGACGTGCCCCTGCACCACTTCGACCCGTCCGGGGATCAGCCGTCCGGGGAGTCGCGCCGGGTCGCCAACGAGGGGCTGAACAAGGCGGTGGGCATGCTCAAGGTGGCGTTCGCCTCCCCGCTCAAGCGGGCCATGGCGCAGGCGCTCAAGATCATGGGCCTGGGCGACGTGAGCGTCGACGTCCGTTGGGTGCCGAACGAGACGCCGGACGGGCTCGAGGCCTGGCAGACGGTGGGCGAGAAGATCGACGCGGGCGTGCCGACCCGCCAGGCGCTGCTCGAGGCGGGCTACACCACCGAACAGGTGGACGAGTGGCTGACCGAGAGCGAGGACGAGGACCTGATGCGCCGCATCCTGGCGCTCAAGGAGCTGGGCGCGGCCACGCAGAGCCTGGGCACCGCGGTGGGCTTCGGCGTGGTGAGCGTCGATCAGGTCCAGCGCGCGGTTGCCGCCCTGCTGGGCGAGGAACCGCAGGCCGTCCAGGTACCGGCCGCCCCCGTGATCGAGGCTGCGCCGCCCGGCCCGGAAGTGCTTGCCGATGCCATGCCCTAGTGGTAACCTAGTGGCATGACACAGCGGATGCGAGCCGACGGGTGCCAGCACTGGGGCGACCCCGGCCAGAACCGAGAGAGCAACGGCGACCCGGGCGGAAGCATCCTCCTGGCGCTACTCACCCTGATCATCCTGTTCGGCACGGCCGGGGCAGCGTTCTGCTGGGCTCTGTATGCCGCGACCGTGGCGGTGCTCCGATGACGCTGACACCGGTCGACCTGGACGTGACACTCTGGGGCCTCACGTTGCTCGCAGCGCACCTCTTCGGCGTGGTCGCGCTGGGGGCACGCAGGTATCGCCATGGGTAGGACGCCTGACCAGATCCTGGCCCTGGCGCGCGGCGAGCACACAGACGCGCTCGCCGCGCTGGAGGACGCTAACGTCGCCGCCACCGCTGGGCCACTCGAGCTGGAGCTGGCCAGCCTGCTGCGCGGCGCGGGCGCCCGGTGGGTGCGCGCGTTCGGCTCGCTGGAGGCCGAGGCCACCCCCGCCGAGCTGGCAGCCATCGCCGCCTACCTGCGCGGCGGTGTTGCGGCGCTGGACCTCGAACCGCTCGGTCCGGCCGTACTGGCCATGCTCGGCCCGGCGTTCGCTCTCGGTGTGGCTCAGGCCGCGGAGGTTGCCGAGGTGCGTAAGGGTGCCGACCGCAGGCCACGCCCGACGCCGCTGGAGCGCGCGCAGGTCGATGCCTCGCTCACGCTGGCCACCGCAGCCAAGGGCGCCGCGCTGCTGGCGCTCGGCGGCCTGGCGCTGGCCCGGACGCCCACCTGGCCGCACCTGGCCCGCTCGTTCAGCAAGAGCCACACCATCGTCTCGATCGTGCAACGACTGGTGGTCACGTTCACTCACGGCTCGGCCCACCGCGGCGGCACGGCGCTCGCCGCGACGCACGACCTCGGCCGGCTCTGGGTGCCCGAGCGCGACGCCTGCTACCGGTGCCAGGCGTTCGCCGGCCGGGTGGCCAAGGCGGGCGCGTTCACCGCGGGCACCTACTACGGCGACGGCAAGGCGCCCGACCCGGTGCTGGCCCCGCCTCAACATCCGAGGTGTCGTTGCGCGCAAGTCCCGATCGAGCCCGGCTCGGCGGCAGCGGTCGAGATGACTGCGGCGCTGGAGCGGGAGGCGCGGCGCTCGGTGGCCAAGGGCTGGACCGAGGCGGGCGGGGAGTCCAACGCCGCTGCGCTGCGCGCCACCGAGCGGCTGCTGGACGCGGGCGGGCGCCTGCCCAAGAGTGTGCTCCGGGAGGCTGAGCTGGCCGTGGGGCGCGGCGGGTTCGTTCAGCGCACGGTGCCGACCGGGAGCAACCCCTAGCTGATATCGTGGGTGACCACTAGCCGGTTGGCCCAATGCTGGAGGTTGCTCAGGTGAGCGAGATCGCCGTGGAGAAGGACGACGCGCCCGAGGTCGAGGCCGCCAAGCCCGCGCCGTACGAGCCGCCGAGCGCGGACGAGTGGGAGCGCACCACCCGGGCGCTGGCCGTGGCGTCCGCCCAGGCGAAACAGCGCAAGGAACAGCTCCGCGAGATCGAGGCCGCCAAGGCCGCCGCACCCGGCCCGAAGGACGAGAAGGCCATCCGCTCCGCGCTGGAGGCCGAGCTGTCCGCCCAGTACAAGGCGCCCGCGGTGAAGGCCGCCGCGCGAGTCGCGCTCCGGGACGCGGGCTACCAGGGCAACCCCTCCCCGCGCGTGCTGGCCATGATCGACCTGGGCGACTGCGAGATCAGCGCCGACGGTGACGTGACCGGACTGGACCAGCAGATCCGGGAGATCAAGAAAGACTTCCCGGCGCTGTTCGCCGCGCCGGCCGCCAAGCCGCCGCGGGTGGATGCCGCCGAGCGCGCCGCCGCGCCGGGTGGCCGCAAGCTGTCCAGCGCCGAGCGGATCGCTCAGCAGGTGCTCCAGCCGTGATGTGGTCCTGGGTGCTCGCCGCGGTCGGCATCGCGGGGCTCTGGCTGGCCGGATCTGGGCGCCCAGCAGGATGGATGATCGGCGTCGGTGCTCAGGTGCTATGGATCGCCTATGCGGTCGCTACCGATCAGTACGGGTTCATCGTCACCGCGGTGGCCTACGCGTTCGTCTACGCCCGGGGCGCGATACGCCAGCGGGCCGAGGTCCAACGGCGCGCCACCAACGGGTGATCGATCCGCGGGCACCGCAGCGCTATGATCCGATCAGGCCGGATGGCCGTGTGAGCTGGCAGTAGGGATCGGCCCGGGTGGGGAGTAGCAAGCCCACCCCGATCACCTCACCAGGAGACGCCACCATGGCACGTACCACGTTCGAGGCCTGGATTCCGGAGGAGTACGACTCCGCCGTCGTCCAGCAGGTCAACCAGATGTCGGCCATCGAGGGGTACGCCACGCGCATCCCGATGGGCTCGACCACCAAGAGCGCCCCGCGCTCCGGTGCGGCCACCGTCGCGGTGGTCGCCAAGGGCGGCACCTACGGCGAGGACAGCTCCACCAACGACGACATCGTGCTGACCGCGCGCAAGATCGGGTCGGCCTTCCGCATCGCGGAAGAGGACATCGACGACTCGCTGGCCTCCACCGTCGCCACCAAGCAGGCCGAGTGGGGCAACGCCTACGCGCCGTTCCTGGACAACGCCTGCCTGGGCGTGTCCGCGGCCGGCAACGGCACCACGGTCCCGTTCACCTCGGTCTACCGGGCGCTGTCCCAGACCGACTCGGGCGTGTCCTACACCGCCAACGCCAACATCGTGACGGCCGGCGCCGCGCTCGGTGCGGCCACCATCGTGGCCTCCACCGGCGTGTTCACCGTCGTCACCCCGCACGGCCTGGCCGTCGGTGACCGCGTGGTGTTCGGCACCTTCACGACCACCACCGGGGCCACCGCGGGCACGCCGTACTTCGTGATCACCGTCCCGAGCACCACCACGTTCACCGTGTCGGCCACCGAGGGCGGCGCCGCCGTCACGCTGACCAACAACGGCTCGGTGGACGCCGTGACCCGCTCGGCCGTGACCTACGCCAACCTGAGCAAGGTGCTCAAGAAGGTGGAGACCGGCGGCTGGTTCGACCCGAGCAAGCTCCTGGTCATCGCCCACCCGGCGTTCAAGGACGAGCTTCGGATGGTGCGCGACACCAACCAGCGGCCCATCCTGGTGGAGTCGGCCTCGGCCGCCACGCCCGACACGATCTTCGGGTACACCGCCCGCTGGAGCCGGGGCGCTGCCAAGCACGCCACGGCCAGCTCGGCGCCGACCGGCAACCCGCTGATGGTCGTGGTCAACCGCGACCTGCTGCGCCTGGGCGTCCGCTCCGGCCCCGAGTCGGTGTTCATCGACGGCCGCAACGGCCTCGGCGCCCTGACGGACGAGTCGATCCTGAAGGTCCGGGCTCGGCGCGCGTTCGTGCTGGGCATGCAGCACGGCGCGGCCATCCTCGAGGCCACCGCCTGATCGTCCGACCCGAACGGCTGGCGCCCGCCATCGTCCCCCACGCGGGCGGGCGCCAGTCTCGGACCGCAACCCGAGAGGTTGGCCCCTGGTGGGTGTTCTCAAGATCGTCCCGAACAACGGCGGATCGGTGACGCTGACCAGCGTGCTGGACTCTGCGCGCGCCGCCATCACGCTCTACTCCGACGCGGCGCGCTCCACCGCCGTCACCCTGCCGGCCACCGTGTCCGGCTCCACCAAGCTCTACCCACCGGTCACCTACGCCGGTCAGCTCTGGCTCAAGGCCAGCGCGCCGGGCGGCGTCGTGGTGACCGGCTCGGGCGCCACCGCCCTGCCGGAGTACGACGTGGTGCGCGTCCACCTGCTGGACAGCAACGTCACCGAGGCCCCCGTGGGTCCGCCTGATGCCGGCGTGGCGCCCGGCCGTGTCGTGTACGGAGGTACCCCGTAATGCCTCGTGAGTGGCTGATTCAGCACCGTGCCGGAACGCTCGCAGAGTGGGCGGCGGCCGAGGCCTCCGGCCCGGTCCTGCTGGCCGGAGAGCGCGCCTACATCACCGATCTCAAGCTGGACGTGGTGGGCGACGGGGTGACCAAGGTCGCCAGCCTCGGAGCGGTCGGCTCGGGCGGCGCCACCACCGGGCGGGCCGTGGCGATCGGAGGCGGGGGCGGCAGGGCGGCGGCTTCGACGGGCGCCATCGGTTCAGGCCAGAACGCCCACGCCGCGCCGAGCACCGCGATGCCCAGCACCG
>OFRE01000376.1_pt1 | contig 12233 bp, 23 predicted proteins | sample 1543061 | NCBI WGS metagenome assembly OFRE01 (sample SAMN07774218, study PRJEB24372) | wastewater metagenome | isolation source: Exp Tend NO 50WW | collected 2016-02
TCCTTGTCCCGCTTGAGGTGGTCAACGATGTCTTGGCTACGGATGTCGGCCCGTGGCCAGTTGGCTCTCAGATAGGCGTTGTCGGCTTCCGTCCATTTACGCGGCGCGGGCATTCGTTTCTCCGGTTTTGGTGAGGCGGTTTTCCAAGCCCCACTCGATGAACTCGCGGACGATCTGGGAGCGCGTCAGCCCCTCAGACTTCGCCACCTTGTCGATCTCGGCTGTCGTCTCGCGGTCCAGCGTGACGCAGAGTTGCTTGAGCCGCTGGACGGCGCGGGGAGGTTTCTTGCCGCTCACGCCAGCGCCTCGAACAGGATGCGCCGGACCTCACCAAGCGTGAGCGCGATGTCATCATCGGGTCCGGTTGCGTTGCAGGGCTGACCGAGGGAGAGCGCCAGACGGGTCGCCAGGGTCTCGCGGTCCATGTCCTCGACGGGGGCGGGCTTGCGGTTGGTGTTATCGTTCATGGGGGCGGTCTCCAATGGCGCGCCAAAACGCGACATCCCAATTCGTGGGTTCGTCCTGACGGGTGGCGATCCGCATGGCGCGCTCAGGGCCGTATTGCCACGCCAGCCGGTTGAAGGTTCCCATGCCCGGCTCGTCCAGAATGGGGAACTGACCCTTGGGCTTCTCCGGCTTGCGAATGGCCTTCTCGATGGCTTGGCGGTCACAGCCCCAGACGTCAGCCAGACCGGACACGGAGCATTCGGTCTCGCGGAGGATGCGCTTCCATGCGCGGGTTCGGGCCTGCTTTGCGCGACCGTATAGCCGCATGGACAGGACATCGCCCAACCGTGCGCCTGCTTCGACGGCTTCCTCGGCGGCGATGCGCTCGACCACATCATGGGGCGGGCGGTTGTTGGGGCGGTTGGTGATTCTCATGCGGGCGTTCCAATCTTCGCAAGCCACACGTAGGGCTCGATCCGAACCTTGACGCACGGCGCCTCGGCGTAGAACTTGGACACCACGAGGCGGACGATCTGGGCGTCATCAGCGAAGGCGACGCCGTTGAGGCCATCAAGGTTCTTCGCGATGTTGTCCGAGTCTGGTCTTGGCAGGTAGGGGATTTGCCCCGAAATCATGGCGGCGCGGGTTGCTTTGCTCGCCGCCTTCGGGATGGGGAAATAGGCGTCTACCGTGGCCACCAGCGGGCCGGAAAGAGGCGCAGAGCCCTTCATGGCCGCTCTCGCCGCAAAGCCCCAGGCAAGCTGGTTTGTCGCGGTCTTGGCGTCCTTGAAATGCCGCTTGCCGTTTGTCCGGCTGCGGCGCCACGGCTCAGGCTTTCCGGGTACGGTGAAGGAGATCACGTCGCGCCCTTTTGGCTGTCGACATAGCCCCGCAACCGCTCGTGAAGGATGCGCTGGCGCTCCTTGCGGATGGCGCCCACCTTTTGGGTCTGTAGGTGGACGATGGCGGCGCGCTCGGCCTGCGCCAGCACCGGCTGGGGCTTGTGGCCGAAGAGGCGCTGAAGCAGGCCGGGCATAGTCCTAGGCCTCCCCGATGGCGACCATGTACAGGTCCATGATGGCGTCTTCTTCCTGACGCTTGGCGCGGTCTTGCTTGCGGATGCGGATCACCTTGCGGAGGATTTTCACGTCGAAGCCATTACCCTTGGCCTCGGCGAAGACCTCCTTGATCTGCTCGGCGATCTCCGACTTCTCCTGCTCCAGCCGCTCCACGCGTTCGATGATGGACTTGAGCTGTCCGGCGGCGGTTTGGCTGATGACTTCGTTGGCGTCTGACATGTGGTCTCCGGTGTTGGTGGCGAAGCCGCGCGGGTCGGCGGCAAACAATCCGTCGCACATGAATACGTGCGCCGCAAGAAAAATGAATACCCCTATTGACGGGCTCGGGCGCTTCGTGAAAAGGTGTAGTCATTGAAACGGCAAGCCAGCCGGAACCGGAGAAGACAGATGCTCACCCACAAGCGCATTTTCCAGACGACCGAACCCTACGCCGACGTGATGTCCCACGCTGTCCACGGCGTGGTGATCCGTCCCGCGAAGAACGGGGCGCCGGGCGAATACGTCGTCGAAGGCCCGTCCCACGAAAAGCGGCTGGTCGACAAGATCGTCGAGTTGTTCGACGGCAAGTAGCCCCCTCCCCATCCACCGCCAATGGCTCCCAACGTCTTCGGACGTGGCGGGAGCCGAAGGGGTGCAAGACATTGGTTCCATGAACCCAACCCCGGAGGACGCCATGACCTGAAATTCCGTCGAGCGTGTTAGCCATCGCTTGACCGGTGTGCGCGGGTCCAACCTCCCATTTGGACTGACTTCACGACAGCCCGCGCCCACTAGTCAGACGATTGAATTTGAACCGGAGAACCACAATCGCCCAGACCGACACATTTCTGTACGAGGCCCGATGGAGCGCGGCAACGAACGCTCGCATCCCGAGCGTGGGGGCGACGTGTTCGAAGTGCCACCGCACCGAATGGCACGCGGCACAGAACGCGGGGTGGGGGCAGCGCATCTTCAAGGGGAAAGGCTGGCTTCTAGGCTCCCGGCGGTCGACGGACGTCTGTCCGGGCTGTCGGAATCAGAAACAGAAGCGCCCCGACATGTCCCCGGCGCAGCGTCGCGCCGCCTATCTTCGCATTGAAGGCATCGCCAGAGCCAAGGAACCGGAGGAACACCCCATGGCACAACCTCAACCCGAGCCCGTCAACGCCATCATGGCCGCCGTCTTGGCGCCCGTCGCGGAGGCGATGCGCGAACAGCAGCGCAAACCGCACGCCAAGCACAAGGCGGGGACGAACCTGTCGACCCGCTACAATGCCATGCGGTCGGCCCGCGCCCGTCTGGGCGACCTGAAGGCGCAAGAGGGCGTACACTTCCGCACGTTCCCCGAACCCGGCGATACCTGGGGCTTCGAAATCCTGACCCCTGACACCAAGGAGCCCACCATGGCCGAACCGCTCGAAACCGCCCCCCTTCGTCCGGCGCCGCCGCGCCAGCCCACGCGCGACGACAACCGCCGCATCCGTGACGCCATGGAACAGCACTACGACGAGGCGGCTGGCTACTACCGCGACTCGTTCACCGACGAAGCTCTGGCCGCTAAGCTCTCCCTCCCCCGCGCATGGGTCACGCGCATCCGTGAGGACTTCTACGGCGCGGAGGTCAACGAGGCGTCCCTGAAGCGCGGCGCCGAACTGGACGTGGCCATCGCCCTGGCCGAACGGGCGACCGAGCGTCTGCTGGCCATGGCGCAGGAGTCCGAGGCGCTGGGCGAGGAGATGAAGGCCGCGCGCGCCAAGCTGGGGAAGGGCGTCTAGATGGTCACGGTTGACTTCATCGTTACGACCGCCGCCGGGCGCCCGGCCTACACGTCGTCGTCGCTGGACATCGCCCACGACTGGCTGTTCGAGCGACGCGCGATCTTCCCCGGCGCCTACATCCGCCAAGTCACCACAACGGTCGAGGAGGTCGTGGTCTACAAGCCCCGGCTCCCGAAAGCACAGCAGCGGGCCGCTTAGGGCTTGAATACACCCCGCCGATTTCGTAGGGTGTGTAGACGCCAAACCGGAGAATGAGATGGCCATTTTCGAACCCGACCCGACCGACAAGCGCATGATCCGTTATCGCGGAATGCCGGTCGGTCTGCCCGACGCCGAGAAGCTGCTGGATCGCCTTGAAGCGACCGCCGCCGATCCCACCGACTATTTCCACAAGGAAGCCGCGCAAATGGCCGTTGAGCTGGATGCGGCGATTGAAGGGACCTACGCGTCGTGACGATGTTTGAACAACTCGCAGCGCCCTTCCCGGCTGATCGCGTGTCTTGGCGCGTGGGCTCCGTGAGCAAGGACAAGACCAAGGCAATGGCGCTGGCCTACATCGACGCCCGCGACGTGATGGAACGCTTGGACGCCGTGTGCGGACCTGAGAACTGGGAGCGCCGACACCCCCATGTGGACAAGACTACCACCTGCGAAATCGCGATCTGGATCGACGGTCGCGGCTGGGTGGTCAAGGCCGATGGCGCTGGTGATACGGCGGTTGAGGCCGAAAAGGGCAGCTTGTCCGATTCCTTCAAGCGCGCCGCCGTCAACTGGGGCGTCGGTCGCTACCTGTACGATCTTGCGTCGCCGTGGGTCGAGATCGACGAATACAAGCGCATCAAGTCCAGCGAGCTTCCGAAGCTTCGCGCGTTGCTGAGCAAGGATCAAGCGAAAGGCGACGCCGTGAAGCCTGCCGTCGCGAAGGGAGCCGAGGTTCCTAAACCGCCGACGCTGGCGGAACGCGCCAGTCGCCTTGAGGCGGCCATGCGCGCCCAGAAGGACGCCGACAGCCTGCGTAAGGCCTACGGTCTTGCCTCTGGTCTCTGCGCCGAACTGGACCTGAAAGACCCCGAACTCCTCGCGGAAATCGAGAAGCTCTATGAGGAGCTTTTCAACAAGCTCACCGCCACGACGGCCAAGCCTGATCTTGGCATCGGCGCGGATGAGATTCCCTACTAGGGCCGGAGAAACGCCATGACCGCCACCCACTACAACGGCTCCAAGGGGCCCGTTCCCATCGCCAGCATGAACCCCCATCATCTGGCGTCTGCACACGCCAAGCTGCTGCGCGAGCGCGTCGGCAATGAACGCCAAGACGAGATCGACGCCATGGCGGCGCGGCTGGCCGAGATCGAGGGCGAAGACGCGGAGGACGAAAACCCCCGCGTTGCGATGGGCGACAATCAACCGCCCGAGCCGACGACCTTCGAAGCCGTCAAGACCCACATGGATGACCTGCTGACCGAAGCCCGCAACTGGGCAGATGGGCAAGCGGTCGAGAACCAAGCGCAAGCCGACGACATTTCGCGCCTGATCGAAGACCTCCGTCTTGCGGGCAATGCCGCCGACGAAGCGCGGGTGGCCGAGAAAAAGCCGCTGGACGAACAGATCGACGAAATCCAGACGCGATACAACGCCTACATCGCGGGCATGAAGGCCAAGGTCAAAACGCCCGGCAAGGTGACGGTCGCCATCGACGCGCTCAAGGCGGCGCTGCACCCCTACCTCGCCAAGCTGAAAGCCGAGCAGGACGCCATTGCCGAGGCGGCGCGCAAGACAGCCGAGGAAGCCGCGCAGAAGGCCGCTGACGCCGCTCGGGCCGCTTCCGTGGATGACCTAGCCGCGCGGGAGGAAGCTGACGCCCTGGTGGCCGAGGCGGCGTCCCTGCTGTCCGTCGCCAAGCGCGCCGAGGCTGAGAAGCCCCAAGCCCACGGTGGCTCCAAGGCGCTCGGGCTGACCAAGACCTATACGCCAGTCATGACGGACAAGCGCGCGGCCATCCTGCACTATATGGCGTCTCACCCCGACGACTTCGTGGCGCTCGCCCAGCGGCTGGCCGTAATCGACGTCCGAGAAGGGAAGCGGACGATCCCCGGCTTCGATGTGCAGGAGGGGACGAAGCTCTAGTGGCCCACGACCTCCTGCTTCACGTCACCGACTGCCCCAAGTGCGGGGTAAGCCTCAAGGCGGCGGATCAGCTCGCCGAGGAAGACCTTAACGGTCTCCCTCGCGCTAAGCCCTTTCTGGCCACCGTCCGGCGAGCGCGCTCTAACCAGCAACTTCGCCTCTGGTGGGCCATGATCCGCAAGGTCGCCCAAGCCACGCCGACGCCGATCTCTGAGGACGCACTGGCGTCATGGGTGAAGGTGCGGTGCGGGCATGTGGAATACGTCCCTCTGGGCTTCGGCAAGAGCTACGCCGCGCCTGCGTCCATCGCTTTCGCGAACATGGATCAAGGCGATTTCCAGGCGTTCTTCAACGAGTCGGTTCGCCTGCTTCTTGAGGAAGTCGCCCCCGGAATGCCCGATGGGTTTGCAGATGAGTTGCACGCCATGCTTGACCAGCCGGAGAACCGCCGATGAGAAACCTCGCCACCATCATCCTCCTGGGCTTCGCGGCTCTGGCCATCCTCGGAACGGTCACGCTGACCGCGCCACAGATGCGCCGGGAAGCCCTCTCTCAACCCCACGATGGAGAAGACCGATGAGCGAGATCACACCCGAACAAGCCGCCTACGGGGCGCTCTGGCGGATGATGGCGGCCAATCCGGTCTTGCATGGCGCCCGCGCCTGCCTGCTCACGGCCATAGGCGGCCAAGGATCGCAGGGCCAGCGTGAAGCCGTCGCATGGGCCGTCGAGACGTTCGAGCCTGTCAGCGACGGTGAGATTTCGCGGATGGCGCAGTTCTAGCCCCAGACATAGAAAAAGCCCGCCCAGCCCCTATAGGGAGCCAGACGGGCCATTGATGCGGAGCCCGGAGGCTCGACGCTGGGGCGGTCTAGGGCTTAGCCCACGCCGCCGATTGTTCGGCATACCAGCGGCGCCAAGCCATCGCTTCAGCTCGCCAATCGTATGCCACGCCGTAATTCCCAATCACGGTGGAGAGCGCGTCAGAGAGCGGAATACCGGAAGGGGCGTCGAGAGGTCCACCGGGGGCTTGGGAAAGGCTTGGCGGACCTCCTGATGCGGCTTGGTCGTGGAGCCGCACGAAGCCAACAGGAACGATGCAGCGGTCATCAGCAGCAGGCGTGACATAGACGGGGACCTCCTTCACGAGAAGCTTGGTGCGGTATTCGATCTGAGCCTTGGCCTTCACGGTGTCGATCTTCACCGCCTCGGTGATCGCGTCGGCCTTCACCTCGCGCTTGGCGACCTTGACCTTGGCCTTCTCCAGGCGCGTGGCTTCTGCAGCTTGCTCCTGCTTCACGCCGGTCATGATCCAGTGGTGACGCGCCCCGAAGATCAGGGCGAAGGCGACGAAGCCGATGACGAGGTAGCGGGCAGCGGGGCCTTTCACGAAGGCTAGGACGGCGGCCCAAGTCATTCGACAACCTCAAGGTCACGGTCTCCGCTGGCCCAAATAGCTTCACGGACGTTGCGGGGGAAAATGAGACACCCCCGGCTTGCCGTTCCCGGCGCCCTGGCGCTATCGCCGTGGATCTTGAAGGCCGACCGACCGTGAGCGTCATGCCCTACCGGGGACAGGTGGAGGGCGTAGGGGCCGACGTTGGCGGAATTGTACGGAGGTCCGCCGATCTTCCACATGCCGCGCGGGAGCGGGCCGGTGGCGACCTTGCCCTCTAGGAGCGGATTGTTCTTCCCGAGTTGGTGGCCGGAATAGCCGCGCGAGATGAACTTGCCGTTGTGGGTCAGTTCGCCGGATGATTGATCGTAGCGCCAGGTCATTGCGTCGCTCCAGGGCTGACAGCGGTTGTCGTGGTGGTGGTGATCAGGAAAACGGCCACAGCCGGCCATCCTGCCGCCCGTCCATCCCCTCGATGTGCGCGATCAAAGCCCGGCCATAGATCGACACCAGCAGCGTGCCGATCCCCGCCAGGAACAGCAGGTCCCCCAGCCCAGGACCAGGGGTGGACAGGAACCGGCCAGGGCCAGCCCACAGCAGCCCAGCCGCAAGAATGTACAGCCCGGCCCTCTGACCTGTCGGAACCAGCCCCGCCCAGCCAAGCACGGCCACGGCCACGACGGTCAGGATGATGGCGCCCCCCAGCATGGCGCAGATCACGGCGATCATTTCGGTTCTCCTTGCGGGCCGAACCGGACCTTGAGGAGCGAGAGCGGATCGCCCGCGATCTTCCTCAGCCAACCCAGCAGCGGCGGGATGCAGCCCATCGCACACAGCGCAATCACAAACTGGATCATGGACCGAACCGACTCCGGCATGGCGCCAGGCCAGAACAGGTCCGCGCCGTCCGCCAGGGCCGGCGCGATAAACGCCGCCGACGCAAGGCCCACCATCACAGTGACAACCCGACCACGCGCCGTCAGGGTTTCCACGAAGGCCAGCGACAGCACAGCGCCAGCGAAGCCCGGCGCGAAGGTCAGCAGCTTCGCCGCTGCGGCGGCCAGCGGCGGGTCGGGTGGGATCAGGTCTGCCACTGGCGTCTCACTCCGTCCGGCTGTTGATGGGGGTTTTCATGGCTCAGCTTTCGTGGTCCCTGGCCGACGCCTCGCGCGAGGTCGGTCTAGGGACTCACTGCCCGAAGGCCGCGCCCGGCGGTGTTACAGCACCGTCGGGCGGACTATGTTGGACCCCACATTCTATGTAGGGGTGATGGGGGTCAGGCAGCCACGACCGCCCACGCCGCCAGGGCCGCCCCATAGGTCGCGCCTCGGATCAATTCGACGTTGGCGTTGAAGTCGCCGTTATCGGGCCGTCCGATGGCGATCAGGTCGTCAACCTCGCGGGCGTAGGCGACGGCCAGTCCGGTGGCGGCCAGGGCATAGGCCAGGCAGGCGAACGTCAACAGCCGCCAGTCGCCGCCTGGGACGTGGTTTGCCCACAGCGCCGCAGGGACCAGTACGGGCATGGCGTGACGCAGCAGCGCCCCGACGATCTGCCCGCCGTGCGGGGTGGTGGTCCCGCCGATGCTCCAGGGCAGGGAGCGATAGACCCCCCAGGCCAGGCCCATGACGGCCAGGGGCCAACCGCCGACCAGGTAGCCCAGGCCGATGCAGACCGCAGCCCCCCAGGCCAGGGAGCGACCCGGAAGCTTGGCGTCGAGATCAGGCCAGCCGCCGCCCACGAAACGGTCAGCCAGGGCATAGGCGGGGATGAGGATCAGGGCGAGCATGGCGCTATCCGAACGGGCTGGCGGTGGAGACGGCCGCGTTACCCGCCGCCGTGATGGTGTAGGCGTTGGCGCTCTTGTCGATGATTGTGCTGCTTTGGGCGATCAGCAGTTGAGTGTTTGTGAGTAGGGTTGTGGGGGTCTAGGGCGTCATGCCGTTGCATACCCGAGGTCAATTGCGAGCTGCCGCAGCGCGTTAAGCATCGTCGCAATGGCGGCGTTCGTCGCGCTACCGTCAGTCGGCAGGGCAGAGCCAAGCGACGGCTGCGTGGGCAAGGTAACGCGGCGCAGGAGCCCGCCGGATTCGATGTGGACATTCATCGGGAAGGAGGCGCTGGTCCCGCCCGCCGGATTGCTAATCTCCAGGCCGTTCACGTTGTATTTGAGACTTGCCCCGCTCGCGGGAAGTTTCCATTCGAACTGCGAGGCCCACACCCGGCGCGGAATAAACAAGCCGGTGTCTCGGTCGATGGCGAAGCCGAAACTTTCTCCGCTGACAACGTCGAACTCGAAGTTCTTTTGCGCGCCATCGGAAATCACGAATTGGCGCGCGGGGTCATAGCCGCCCATGTTGATGCCGACTTTGCCGTCCGGCATGATAATCGCGCGCTCGACAAGCGCCCCGGTGGCTGTGGTGCAAAGCGCCAGTGCGCCGTAACCGGAACCGTAAAAGCGTGAGGGCACATAGATGCCCGCGCAACGATAGCCGCCCGCGCCTGCACTTTGCGAAAGCCATTCGTGCCGCCAGGTTATGTCGTATTGAACCGAGCGTGTCGCATCGAGCAGCACCTCGCGGCCCACGCCAATGGCTCGCGCGCCCCCGGAGCCATCATGGCTGGCGTGGAATAGCGGATGCACAGCACCGAAACCCGATTGCTGCGAGCCGATCTTGATGCCCTCGTATTGCACCGTGCTCGACTGCTTCGACAGGTCCTGGTCGATCACCGCCTGATCGCCACGCACATCCACCCTTACCGCAGTGTCAGCCGCGAACGTGACGGCAGCGGCCACCAGCGCGGCGAGACGGTTATAGCCCGCCTGCAAGTAGTGCAGGTGTCCGCCATCATCATATGCTGCTTTCAACGCATCGAGCGCGGCAGGGTCCTCAAAGTCGGCATAGGCATCGACCACAATGTCGATGTTCGCCGCCCCGCCCACCTTGGCGACCTTCCAAGCATTCACCGCGTCGGTGATCGCCTGCTTCCCGGCGTCCCACGAATAGGCCGGGGTCGCATCGACGTAATTTTTCCACGGGGTATCGGTCAGAGCAATGACCGTGCAATCGGCGCGAGCGGCCTTGGCGGCGGCATAGATCAGGGCCAGGTCCGCCTCGATGCTCGCCGCATTCTCGCCAGTCCGAACCGAGTTGACTGCATCCGGGCCGGAAATCACGTAGAAGCCGGTATATCCGGCATCGGCATATTCCACGAAGCGGTCGCGGATTTGTGCCGCCGTCTCGCCCGAAGCGCCGAGGTTCACAACCGTGTAGGTCGCGCCGAGCGTGGTTTGCAGGACTGCCGGGGCGGGCGTGGTGGCGGTGCCTTCCACAAGGCTGTTGCCGGTCCACAGGACCAGCGTTTTGTTAATCGGAGCGCCCGCAGCCAGCGCGCCGCCGGCCGCCGCGATGTCGGCAGAATTGAGAACAGCGTCAACCATTAGGAGGCCCTGCGAAGTGTTTTGCCCGTGACGGGGCTAAGGAGCTGGTAGCTCGTGACGGGACTGATGAGGTATGGACCGCGAGGCCCCACACCCTTGGGAGAGGTGAGGCCTCGGATTGGAGAGCGGACAACGCCCGAGATCAGGGTCATTGGCTGATACGGTAGGTTGCCGTTCCCGAGGTATAGGCGGTGCAATTGAGGCGGTAGAGGGTCTTCTGCTCGTTCTCCTCAACGACCACAGAGAAGGGCGCGGTGTAGCTGGCGGCAGTCCCCGCGCCGTCGCTGGAACAGACGAACCAGGTCGTCCCGTTGTCGAACGACCGCTCGATGACGATGGTCGCCACGAAAGTCCCCGACACCGAGACGTTGAACTGCGCGCTATCGCGACCGCGAAGGGAGGGCGCGAACGGGCCGCTTTGGCCCGTGGCGCCGAAAGTACCAGTAACGGATGCCGGCATAGCGGGCTCCTTTTCAGTTATGGAAGGGCTTAGAGCCCCGGGACGCCGAGCAGGGCGTAGCGGCCACCCGACCAAGTGGTGGTCGTGGCCTCAATCTTGATGTGGGTCGCCTTGCCGTAGCCCTTGGCGTTCGTGGCGGTGGCCAAGAGCGTCTGCTCGCCAATGGGGCCGGTCCGAACCAGGTTCGCGAGGCCGGTGACGGTCGTTTCCTTGCCGGCCTTGCTGTAAATTCGGAGTTGGGCGCCGCCGTAGAGGATCGACGTGGCAGCCGCCTGTTCACCGATGCCAATATAACCGTTGGTCGCCGCGGGGGCGGTGACGGTCGTGGTGGAAATCATCGTTGAGACGCCGGTGTAGTCACCGGCCGCCGTCTTGTAGGTCCCGCCACCATCAAAGCTCAGCGTGATCCGGACCGCGACGCCCCCTGTCGAGGACAGGTTGTCCAAGACCAGCATGTACTCGTCGTAAGTGGCGCTCAGGGCGATTACGTTGGAGGACGCCAGGCTTCCGGATGCGGCTAGGAACGGGAAGGAGGTCGAGGAGCCAACGGTTAGCGCCCCGGCAACGTCAAGGTCGCCCGTCGCCCTGGTCTCGACGTAGTCGATGACAGCAAGATCCCCTTGGGTTCCCGCCTGCCCCTGCATCAGCAGTGACCCGCCCGTGTCGTCCGGCGACGACGGGCCGGTCTGGATGAGAATGCCGCTTATGCCGGTGTCCACCTCCCCCGAGGTGATCTTCAACCGGGCGCTGGCGAAGGTGCGATCAAAGCTCGTTCCGGCGTCACCGCCAATGGCGGTAACATCTGCATAGACCTTGTAGGGCGCTGTCGGGTCGCCGTCCGCCACGGTTAGGATGAGGTAGAACTGCTCATCGGAAGCCGCGTAGATCGGCCCGAAATAGCCCGCCGCGTCAGCAACGAGGGGGTTGGTATTGAGGTGGCTGACATCAAGGTCAGGGTCCGAGTAAGTGGCCTTGGGCGTCGTGGTGGCGACAGGATCGCGGGTGTAGAGTTCGGCGAACGGCATCGGGACGCCGCTGTCATCCATGGCCCGGTGCATGGATTCGTAAAGTAGAGCCATGGCGTGGCCTCTCGTCCCTGCACGTCTGGCGTGCTAGGTCAGGTGGATGAAGTGGTGGTTCTGGCCGGCGGTCTGGCTGATTTGCAGCTCAGGCGACCCGTTCGAGATGGCGGCGCTTATTGCCGTTCTTCTGATGCAGCCACAGGTGTTGCGGCTTCTATCGGCGGAGCCAAGAGGGCTCGCTGAGCTTCAACGTATACGGGAAGAAGGATGGGGTTCGTTTGAGCCTGAATCCGCAGCCGACACATCTGACCATTCAAGGCGCGAGAGCCTTGGCGTGAAGCCTTGGCGAGACCCGCGATAGCTCGGACAGCAACCGGGTTGGTCATCATCTCACCCGTCGCCGCGAAGCCACCGAGCCCAGTCAGGGTCAGCGCCGTGGTCTTGGGGTTGAGGAGACCCACCACTGTACCGGCGGCTTGGGCGTTCACGGCGGAGATCGGAAG
>OFRE01000377.1_pt1 | contig 12182 bp, 12 predicted proteins | sample 1543061 | NCBI WGS metagenome assembly OFRE01 (sample SAMN07774218, study PRJEB24372) | wastewater metagenome | isolation source: Exp Tend NO 50WW | collected 2016-02
CCGTGGACAAGGCCTACCGGGACGGCGCTGTCCTGATGGCGCACGACACCACGATCAAGAACCTGCGGCTCGTCAAGGACAGCGAGAACCGCTATCTGTGGGAGCCGTCGGTCAAGGTCGGGGCGCCTGACGTGTTCAACGGCTACGCCGTGTTCACGAACAACGACATGGACTCCGCTCTCACGACCGGGAAGCAGCTCTTCCTGTTCGGCAACCTCGGAGTCGGCTACCTCATCCGTGACGTCGGGGGTCCCGTGTTCGCCCGTGAGGACCATCTGTACTGGGCGACCCAGCAGGTCGGGTTCCTCGCGTACCAGTTCAGCGACGCGAAGGTCATCGACAACACCGCGATCAAGCGCCTGCAGCTCGCCTAAAGCGTGAGCCGTGCCGGGGGTTTCGGCCCCCGGCCCTTTCTCTTCTTCCCAAAGAGGTGTTTGAGCGATGCGAATCCGGTTTTTGGACTCAGTCATTACGGAGGACGGCCCGATCTCCGTTGGGCATGTCCGCGACTTTCCCGAGGAACTGGCCGCGGGCTTCATCGCGGCGGGCCACGCCGTGCGCGTCGTCGATGGCGTAGAGGAAGCGACCGCTCCCAAGGCGCCAGAAGTGGCAGTTTCCCGCAAGGGAAAGGGGCGCTAGTTTGAGCACTTCCCTCTCGACGTACTCGCTCCTCTCCCTTGAAGAACTCAAGGAAGAGCTGCGCGTGTCCGACGACGGGAAGAACCTTGCCTTGACAGTTCTGGCGAACACGGTCTCCGAGGTGATCGAGGCTTACCTCGGCCGGCAGATCGTCACCCGGGGATTCCTGACCGAGTACCACACCATGGAGGCCGGCGGGGACCGGCTCTGCGCCACCGTTCTTTCGCTTCTCGAGTGGCCGATCATCACCCTGACTTCGATCTCCGAGGACACGGCCTGGCCGCGCACCTACGCGACAAACTTGGTCTCAGGGACCGACTTTCAGGCGAACCCTCCGACCGGCCGTGTGCATCGGCTGACGTCTCCGGGCGCCCGCTACCAGTGGGCCACCGGTTTCCGCGCCATCAAGGCGGTCTACAAGGCCGGATATGCCACGACATCGGTGGTCCCGCAGACGATCAAGTCTGTGGCCCGTCGGCTGGCTGGTGTCATGTGGGAGGAGTACAAGCGCGATTGGCGCGGGGTCTCCTCTGTGTCGGATCAGGGCGGAACGTTCACGCGGTTCTCGGCGGCGACCTTGTCGTCAGACATGAAGGCGGATTTGCGCAGCGAGCGGCGCTCTCGGATCTTCGAGACCGGGGAGCGTGACTCTTGAGCGTCACCTTCTACATGAGTGGGCGGGCGAAGAGGCTCCGCACCATCCCGCAGATCATGGAAGGCGAGACCAAGGCAGCGATTCGCCGCGGTCAGAACCGGCTACGCACTGCGCTGTTCGACGAGTTCCGCTCTCGCGGTATCGGGCAGGCGATCTTCGCGAAGCAAGGCGGTGGCATCTTCACGAAGGGCGGCGGGATCAAAACCGTCATCGCCCGCGAGCGGGTGAAAAAGACAGGCGAAGTCTACGAGGTGGGCGTGCGCGTGAAGGGCATCGCCGCGATTGTGGCGAAGGGCGGCCGGACCCAGGCGCACGGCATCGGATCGGCCGGAAAGGCTCTCGCGAATCCCGCGGCTGGGTTCTTCGCGAAGGGACGCGTGAATCATCCCGGCTCGTCGCTGAAGCGTGACGACTTCCCAAGCCGCGCAGTGGCCAAGACGGCAGGCGCCTTTCGGGTTGAGATCGCGAAGATTCCCGACCGGATCACGGAGATCGTGAACCGTGGCTGAGTCAACTCACGAACAGATCGCCCAGGCGCTTAAGACGCGCCTGGAGACGATCACGACCGATTCCCCGAAGGTGTTGCGGTGTCGCGATTGGCCGTCCGCGGCGGTCGCTGAGCGCGAACTCACCATCTATCTGAAGGCCAACCCTTACACCTCAACCGAGGGCACGTCAGGTGATGCGAACGGCGGCTTCGCGGAAGAGCGGGCTTCCTTCTCCATCCTCATCGTGAAGCTCTATGAGCGGTCCTCCAATAACGCGGAGGACGAGGAACAGCGGAGTGAAGACCTGGCTCCCACGGTTATCTCGAGGTGCATCCGTGACGTGGTGAAGGCTTTGCTTTCAGAGGTGACGCTCGGCGGTCTCGCTTGGAACGTAGCGGACGGGCAGATCGAGATTGACCCTGATTTCAGGATCAGCGGGGCCTGCCTCAGCGCGGAACTCACTTTCTCGGTGAAGTACCACTACAAGGTTTCCGCGGCGTGATGCCCAGTGAAACAGGAGACAGGACATGAAGAAGCCATCACCGCAGCCGAGCGACGAGTCGCCGACCTTGCCGACGAGTGGGAGCGAAGGCTCGGTGTCGACGAAGACGAGCGAGACCGCGCCCGGGCTCGGAAGGACCGTTCGGCTGAAGAGCCTGCTTGAAGGTGGCGGGGATTGTCCCGGTTTGAGCATGTACATCCCTGCAAAGGGTCAGATTTTCGAGGCTGAAGCATGGCAGGGGAGAGCGCTCCTCGAATGCGGATATGCCGAAGTTGCGGGTGAAACCGCGAAAGGGGAGTAACCATGGCACGCGGAAAAGGTCATCAGAGCATCGTCGCATTCAGGGCCGGGGGCGCAACGTGGGGGACCGCCGTCGCCTGCGGAGCGGGACACGGGTTCTACGCTCGCAAGTTCAACCTGAGCGGGGGACCGGGGAACATCCCCGACGAGCAGATCACTGGCGCCTACGTCCAGAAGATCGCGACGCCAGGGCCTTTCGACGGAAAGGCGATGATCGAGTGCGACCTGACCTACCAGGGGCAGGATCGCGTCATCGCGAACTTCTTCGGCTCGGACACTTCAGGGGTGACCGACACTTCGGCTTACTCCCACGTCTTCAAGTTCGCGGATCGTGACGCCGTCTTCGGGACGATGGCCTACGAAGGCCTCAAGGACACGAAGATCGTTGAGGGGCCTTCGGTCCAGTTCAACAAGCTCGTGCTCTCTGGCAAGCAGAACGGCGTTTTCGCGCTCCAGGCTGAGGGAATGGCGGATGACGTCAAGCTCGATTCTGCCGTCAACACCACAACCACGATCGACACCGTGACCGTTGCGGCCTACGAGAAGGTTCCGTTCGCTCAGGCGGCTTTCCTGATGAACGATCAGACGGCCGGCGACCTCGCATCCGCGCCGATCTACGTCGGTGGGGTCGAGATCAGCCTCGAGCGTCCCATCAAGTCCAACGTGATGACGGAGCGCGGGAACAAGAGTTCGCTCTTCATCCCCGGCGGATTCGTGAAGGGCACGCTCAAGGTGGACTTCAACATCCTGCAAGACGGCACGGGCGGCAACGTCCAACTCATCATCGACCACCTGGCATCGACGGCGAAGAAGGCGCGGCTGAACATCACCTCCACCAACCTCGCGGGCGCCGCGACGGTGTACTACAAGCACGCGATCCATCTGCCGAATCTGCGGATCGTCCCGATGGACATCATCCCCGTGGACGGTCCCGACGGCATCACGTTCTCGATGACGTTCGACATCGCCCAGTCCACCGCTGCGCCGACCGGCTTCACCTCCGGCTACAACGACGGCATCGTCTGGGAAACCTTCAACCAACTGGCGACGAGCGCCATCGCCGCGACATAAACCACCACGTCCGAAGGAGGACACGCCGTGCCTTTGCTTGGAAAATCCGCTCTCAACCTCGACGACTCACCAGCCGAGAAAATCGAATTGATGTCTGACGGGAAGGTGCTGAAGGGCATGTTTGCCTCGATGCGCCTTCTCCCGAAGGCGATCACTGAAAAGCTCACGCGGCCGGTGAAGCGAAAGGCGCGGAAGGCCGACGACGACGAGACGGATGAATCGGTGGAGCTGTTCTTCCGGCAGCACATCGGGCTGTCTCTCGTCGACACGGTGGGCGTGGAGTGGTCATTCCTCGACAAGGGGATGGTCGATCTCTTCGCGCCGTTCATTCCCACAATGAAGGCAGGCGCGGCGGTTTCGCTGGATGGTCACTGGGCGGACTCGAAGTTCAAGGATCTCTTCCTCCAGCATCACCCGCAAGTGGTCGCGATCTTCCTTGATGCCTACAAGCGGCTGGCGACACTGGGGGCGGAAGCGGAGAAGGCCGAAGAAGAGGGAAAAGACGAAGCCTCGCCGAGCACCTCGTCTTCCAGCTAAGCACACCGGAGCCCCCGGCGGCGGATAGCGGGATCGAGTACGAGTCGGTCGAGGCGAGATGCGCGGCGTGCGTGGTGAAGGGAGGGTCGGAAAAGAAATGCGTCAGCAAGGAATGGGAAGAAGCGCACAGACGGGCGAACACCGGGAAGGTCTGCCCGCGACCCGCGACGGAGTTGTCCTTCGCCCTGGCTCCCGACGTCGCGATTCTGGAGTTCGCCCTCAACGAGCGGATGAAGCACGTCCTGGCTTTGCGGGCGGAGCTTGTCGCTGATGAGTACGCGATGACGAATGAGGAATTGAACAAGACGCTGAGCCGGGTGGCGGCGACCATCGCGAATCCGAAGGTCTCGGCGCTCTTGAATCCGAAGGCGGAGCGGTAAATTGGCCGACCTCCGTCTCGCGATCTCCGTAGACAGCTCGGGCGCTGTCACTGCGATCAAGACCTTCAACTCTGAGGTCGAGAAGTCCCCCGCCGCTGCGTCGAAGGCGAGCGCCGCGGTCGGTGGATTGCAGAAGGTCTTCTCCGACTTCACTTCGTCGATTGCCGGTGGGCTCGGTATTGGCGCGGGATTCGCGGTAGGGCAGAAGGCAGCGGACGCTCTGTTCGCGTCGTTTGGAGTCCTCACGGGTGGCGTGCGTGCGCTGACGGATCAGTTCGAGAAGGGCATGGGGCTCCTCCTCGGCTACTCCGACCAGATCGTGACCCTGAACCAGCGAACCGGGCTCACGACGTCAGTCCTTCAGGTCCTTGGGGCCATGGCGAAGACGGGCGGGACGGGGCTTGAGTTCCTTTCGGGCGCCGTGGTGAAGATGGAGCTTGCCATCAACAAGGGCAGCGAGGCTTTCAAGAAGCTCGGGCTGGACATCGTTCAGATGAAGGCGCTCTCTCCCGATGCTGCCTTTGAGAAGGTGGCGACGGCTGTTTCTGGGATTGTGGACCCGATGCAGCGGGCCGCGGCGGCGGTCGCGATCTTCGGCAAGGCGGGCGCGGAAATGCTGCCTGTGCTCACCGCGAAGATGGCCGAGGCTCGCGAGCAGGCTGAGGCGTTCGGCATCGTGATGCAAGACAAGACGCTGCGGGCGTCCGAGGCCTTGGGCGATCAGCTCGACCTGACGAAGATGGCTTTCGATGCGTTCCTGATGCGCGTCGCCGGAGTGGTCGCGGAGAGTCCGGCACTCGCGGCGATCCTCGATCAGTTGGGGCTCGGCTTCGGGCGACTCTCGAAGGCCATCGAGGACAACGCGCCAGCGCTCACGAAGTGGGTGGACATCGGGATTCTGGGCGCGGTCAAGGCGATCGAGACCCTGCTCGCCGCGCTGCAAAAGGGAATGCGGATGCTCGAGATGTTCGGCGGGATCGCGGGAACCGTCTTCGGGTTCGGGGCGGAGTTGACCGGCCTGAATCAGATGATCCAGAAGATGAAGGAGTTCACGCAGGAGACGCAGAAGGCGGTCCTCGAGCGTGCGTCTCTCGCCGCGTGGGCCGCGAAGAACAAGGGCGCGCTGAACCTTCCCAAGGCAGGCGGAGGGCCGACGTTCGACGGTGGCGGCGGGAAGGTGGAGATCAAGGTCGCGGAATTGAAGGTCCCCGATCTCCCGAATCTGTGGATGAACCTCTTCGGCGGAGGGGCGCAGGGGAAGTTCGGGACGCTCCAGGGGGGATCGAAGAACTACAACCTGTGGGGCGACAAGTCGAAGTTTCTCCCTCCGGAGTTGGACGGGAATACGCACGTCGGCAGTGACGGGAACATGGCGATCACCAAGTCCTCGATGAGCGCATCGCAGGCGCTTCAAAACCTCGCGAACATCGCGGCTCTGTCTGGAAGCAAGCTCGGCAAGGCTCTAGGTGGCGTGTTTGGCGGCGCGTCAGGGATCGCCGGTGCGCTCGGAGGGCTGGGCAAGGCCACAGGCGCGCTCGGCTCTATCGGTAGCATCCTCGGCAAAGCTGGCATGTGGGGGCAGGTTGCCTCCGGTGTTCTCTCGATCGGCTCCAGCATCTTCGGGCTCTTCAAAAAGAAGCCCAAGGAACCGCCTCCCGAACCTCCGAAGCAGGCCTCCGCGAAGGCGTGGTCCGACTTCACCGGGGAGCAGCAGAGCAAGGGCGCGAGCGGTCTCCTCGCTGGCGTCTCTGGGATCCTGCCCACGTCACCCGAAGCAATGGCCGATCAGGCCTCGATCGCGCTCGGCGCGTACTGGGCCATGTGGAAGACGAAGGGTCCGATGGCAGCGGCGGAAGCATTCGCCCCCATCCGCGACAAGATGATGGAGACGTTCAAGGCCGCAGGGGCGAGCGATACCGACATCGCCGCGATGCTCGGCGGGATGTCGTCGCAGATCGACCTCGCGCAGAACAAGGCCTTCGGCGGTGCGGCGGAGGGGATGAACGGGTACGCGCAGGCTCTCGCGTCCATCGCGAACCAGCAGATGCCGATGACGATCGACCAGTTCCGAGCGTTCGAGCGTCAAGCGGTCGCGGGCTACGAGCAGATGAAGCAGGCCGCTCTCGACCAGGGGATGAGCGCTGAGGACGCGATGAAGAACGCGCTCATGTCGAGCGGGCAATTCCTGACGACTCTGAAGGACGCGGCGGCGAAGTACGGGTTCGACCTCGGCGGGTCTCAGGCCCTCTTCGACGATGCGAGCAAAGCGGGAGTCGCGTTCGGTGCGTCCTCCGAGGATCGGCTCATCATGTCCCTCGATGCCCTGACGGAAACACTGGGCGGGGCTCCTCCGAAGTTCCAGCAGGCGATCGCGGCAGGGGCGGCCGGCGCCGGGAGTGGCGGGGGCTTGCGGGGCGAGCGAAGCGGCGACGGGACCGGCATCCAAGAGAGCGCAGAAAAGACGGGAGACGCGACGGCCGCGGCACTCGCTCCGAACCTCGCCGAGCAGACCGCCGCGCTCATCGCCGGATTCGCCGATGCGCTGAAGAACCTGCCCACTCCCGCGATCGTCCTCGGGGATGGAGCCATCGCTGGCGCCGTGATCCGAGACATCAACGCGGGCAACGGTGGTGTTGCAACAGCCCTCGACGGCAGGGGCTAAGTGAGCGCTGTACTCGACGCTATCGCCGGGGGTCGCGGGATAGTCGTCGCTGGCCTCGTTGTGTCGCTTCCTGGCACCACGTACCGAGCGGCGGCGACTCCGTACACCAGCACCTCCGGCGGGCACTTCTACGACCGCGTCTTGAACTGGGGGCGCATCACCTACAGCCTCAGCGATCGCATCGGCTCTATGCCGTTCGTGCAGTTCACCGTGCGCGTCGCGGACCATGACCGGACCCTCGCGAGGATCTACGAGGGGTCGCGGCGGGATGAGATTCGCGGCTCCGCGGCTTCGGTCTACCTGATGACTCCGACCGTTGCCTACAACAGCGAGGCGGTTTTCGTTGGCGTGGTGACAAAGCTCTCGTTTCCCGCGCCGTTCCAGGCGGAGTTCACGCTCCGCACGAATGACGACCAGATACAGCGGCTCTCACCTGGCGGGGGATGGATCCCGAACCGGGTCACCTGGCCTCGGGCCAAGGCCGAGGTATTCGACAAGGTTTCACCGATCCTCGCGGGGACGCATGACGCGAGCTACACCCAGACGGGGCCGGGGCTGGTGAAGTGCCTCCTCGTGGACACCGTCTCCCACGTCTACCTCGTGTGCGCTGGGCGGGCGAAAGGGACTGCGGGGGTCCCGATCACGCGGGTTTATGTCGATGCGACTCAAGTCTCCGCGAGCAACTACACCGCGAGCAACACGACGATCGGCGGCCGGTACTACACCATCATCACGTTCACGAGTTCGGCGCCGACTGAATCGCAGACCGTGACGTGCGACGCGGAGGGCTACGAGAGCGTCGGGGATGGCACAGGCACGCTCATCACGAACCCGGCGACGCAATGGGCTCACCGGCTCTCAAACTTCGTCCTGGGCGACTACATGAGCGGAGCGTGGCTCTCTACGCACGCGCTCATCGACTCCACCTATCTCTCGGCGGCCGAGGCCTACTTCACCCTCCTCGGGGCGCGGGCGTCCACAAACGAGGATGAGAGGCGCACGGGCAAGGACATCACGGCGGCCTATTGCAAGAGCTTTCTAATGCGGTCGTTCTGGACTCGCGGCGGGAAGATCGCGCTGCGCTACGAAGACATCTTCGCGCTGCCCTACACAGGCTATCGACTCCGCTGGTACCGCGACGAGCTTGGAGAGTTCTCCCTCGTCGAGGATGACTATCAGGTCACGAGTCGGATCGTCTTGCGGTTCTCGCGGTCGGCATCGCAGGACAGCTATCTCTCGACTCTGGAACTGGTTGACGCGTCGGCGAGCAGCGACACTCAGGACTCGCTCGATCTCGAGATGAGCGAGGCGCGCTGATGTCTCGGACTGCCACCATCTCACCGACCGCGAACATCCACAACACCATTGGTGTGGCTCCGGCGGACCTTGCCTCGTTCGATGATGACACCAGCTACGGCCAGTTCGGGTCAGCGGACTACATCTCGTTCACCTGTTCCGCGATGCCGGCCGCGACGGGGATCTCTAGCCTTGTGGTCTCGGCCTACTACAAATACGTAGGGCCAGGGGCTTGGAGCGATCAGTACAACAGGCTCTTCATCGTCGTCGGCGGGGTCACCTACTACGGTTCGTATCAGGCCGCGTCCAGCCTCGTTTACGCGATCCAAACCGAGACGTGGATCCTGAATCCCGCGACTGGGCTTCCGTGGACGCAGGCGCAGATCAACGCTATCGGCATCGGGGTCGAGTACTCGACCGCGACGGGCGAGTCAAGCCGCTATTCGGCGCTCACGGGAACGATCACCTATATCCCGCTCCCGGCATCGGTGGATGTCACGAGGCAGATCGGAAGCGTGGCGCTCTGGCTCAAGAAGCGGCCGGAGGCGTTCCTCACGTTCGACGGGAATCTCGACCTCCTGAACCTCAACCTGCTCGACATGGCCGACGTGGAGCACACCGCAGGCCCACACGCGACGGACAAGGGATGGGAGGGGAGCGTGTGGCAGCGCCGACCCTTCGCAGTCCACGAGCAGAGCATTGACCTCAACACTATGAGCGTGAGTCTTAAGCTCAAGGATCAGCGTCCGATTCGCTGTCTCGTGCGGGATCTCGCGTGGAGCGACAAGGCCTCGGGCTCGATCGGCGACGGCATCGCCCGCTTTTCCACTCCCGGCTCGGTGTGGACGTTCACCAGGGGGAGTGAGCACACCCTCACCAACCCGGTAGGCGAGAGCGAGACGGTTCCAACCGACATTCCCGCTTACGGACCCTATGGCCTGTTCATGCTCTCCGCCTCGGGAGGGCGTGCGGCGCCTCGCTACAAGCTCACGAACAACACCGCGAACCGAACATGGCTCGCGGCTCAGGGCGGCTTTGTCTGCGAGGTCTACCTCGACGCAGTTTCGGGCGCGGCAAAGCAGACGGTGGCCTACGCCTACCATGACGCGAGCAACTGGCATCACGTCTACTGGGACGGCCCGAACTCTCGATGGGTGTTCGAGGTTCGCGCAGCTGGGACCACCTACCGCGCCACGAAATCCGCGAGCCCTTCCGCGAACACGGTCTACCAGATCGGCGCCCGCTGGACTGGCTCCAATCTCGAGCTCGGCGCGACCGCCTACACCCTCAGCGTGTGGGTCGATCGAGTCAAGGGGACCGATGCAGTAGCGGCGGCCGCCATGACCGAGACCGCCTCGGCCTATTTGGACTTCGGATCCAAGGCCGCGGCCGGGACCGAGCAACTCAACGGGCAGATTCGCAAGATCCACGTATTCCAGCACGTCCCCAGCGACGAAGAGATGGCGAGGCAAATATGAGCAGCACCCTCTACAAAGCGGGCCGATCCCTCGGAGCGTTTCAGCGCGGGACGGTGACGTGCAGTCCCTCGGCGGCGAGCGTGTCGGCCGCGACGAACCTCGGGGACGGTGATCCATCGACGCCTCTCATCTGGGGGAGCATCGCGGCGGATTCCTACGGGCAGGCGGATATCCAGGCGCTCACGAATCCCGGCTTTGAGACATCCACTCTCACCGGGTGGACGGCCGGCAGCGCCGGGACCGGGACAAGCGCGGAGGAGACGGGCACGTTTCGCACCGGGGCCAAGGCGCTGAAACTTGTCGGCACGGATTCGAGCAACTACGGGAGCCGATATCAGGACATCGTGGTCTATGCGGGCGAGTACCGCAAGGAGTCGGTCTACATCAAGACGCTGACCGCCGGAACCGCGAAGCTGTTCCTCAAGAACCTCAAGACCGGGCTCTACTACAACGGTTCGGCGTGGGCCTCGACCAGGGCCGCAGCGGTCTCTCAGGCGGCCACAGGCTCATTCGTGGCGATGACGGTTACGTACCAGATGGAGAGCTTCGACGCCTGCCGGGAGGACTACGTCTCCCTTCGGTGGGAGCTTGTCTGTGAAAGCGGGACGGTGTTCTTCGATGACTGCCTCGCGCTGTTCGGGGTGAGCTTCGCCGGGGTGTTCGGGCACAACCTCGGGCCGGTGGTTCCGACCGTGCGCTCGTCGGATGATGCCTCATCTTGGACGGATCGCTCGGCGATGACGATCCGTCGGATTGGGTTCTTCTCGACGTTCGCGATCATCTATGCGCAGTATTGGCGGCTCGTCCTCGTCGGCACGAATCACGAGGCGCCGTACTGCGGCGAAGTCGTCCTCGACCAGTACCAGACGAGCGCCACGGCCTGCCAGTGGGGACTTGCGGACTCGCGGGACTTCCCGGCGGCGAGAGCCTCTGGCGCTTCAAAGCGGACCACTACGTACAACTTCGCCAAAGATCCGCCCGAGAGCATCAAGCTCTCGTTCAGCCCGCGATCTTCGACGGCGTCGAAGGAACTTGCCGATGCGCTCTGGCTCCGCTCCGAGCAGGGGAGATACCCGGTGATCCTCGTGCCGATCGACACCGAGGACGGCGTGTTCTTCGGCCGCATCACGGAACCGCGCACGGTGGATCGCCCGTTCCAGGGGGTCTACATGCTCGACCTCAGCCTCGTGGGGGATCCTCTCCCGACTGTGGGGGCCTGAGTCCGCGGCCACTTGTCTTTTGAAGGCGTACCACGCGGGCGGGATCGGGGCATCGAGAACCGCGATCAGGGCGTCGATGGAAGCAATGAGCCGGGAGTTGGCATCCGCGAATGTCGGCTCCGCGATCGTGAACCGAGGCAGGACGTCCATCGAGACGGCCATAACCGCGACGCCGATGGAGCGGAGGAAGGAGCGGCGGCCGGTCATTTGAAGGACGGGGAGAAAGTCACTGGTGAGCCATGGCGGCGAGGATCTTGTCTCCGGTGGCTTCGTCGATCATGGGATTCAGTCCTTCACGTTACCGAACCGAGTCGTCCGGATGGCCATGAACTTGTCCTCGGCCTCTTTCTCCCAGTCCTTCCGGCCGCCCGCGACCTTGAGCGCCTTCGACTGCGCCACTTCGAGTTCTCCGACGTCTGAGGCCTCGTCGTAGGACGCGAGGAGGTTGCGGAACCGGCCTTCGGCCTTCGGGTCCACGGGGGGCGCCGGATCGGTTTCGCCGGTTTTGTCGGTTTCTTCTGCCTCGGGGGCGGAATCTGTCACGACGCGCGGGGCGAGCTCGTCCAGGAGAGAGTCCGATGCCGGGGCGTCAACGGCTCCGGAGAGTTGCGAGATAGCCCGTGAGGGGATCCGGTCTATATCGTCCTCCGGAGTGCCACGGAACAGAAGCTCTTCAGCGATCGGGAAGTTTCCCAAGACGTCGGAGAACAAATCCTTGGTCAGGAACCCGACCGCGCGCCACATGAGCATCCGGCGCTTGAACTTCGTCCAGTTGTTGCCGGCAGACCACAGACCGGCTTCCATGGCCTCCGTCTGCGTGAAAAACCTCCAGGTGTCCTGACGGTCTCCGACCCTGCGCCCCTTAGCCCACCCTCGAAGGTGGCCTTCCTTGTCCGGGTCGGCGTCGCACCCAAAGTCGAGAGTCCCGGGCTCGAGCGCGCGGCTCGCGAGTAT
>OFRE01000379.1_pt1 | contig 12124 bp, 8 predicted proteins | sample 1543061 | NCBI WGS metagenome assembly OFRE01 (sample SAMN07774218, study PRJEB24372) | wastewater metagenome | isolation source: Exp Tend NO 50WW | collected 2016-02
GCCACTTTTTTGCGCGCGCAGGTTTTGGAAATTTTCTCCAGGGACGGGATCGGGGGCGATATGGGTCTTCGCGGACCGAGGGCGGTGCCCGACAACGTCAAGCAGTTCACCGGCACCGGCCGCCGCCCGTTGCGCGCGGCCGACTTGTCGGACGGCGTGCACCCGGAGGTCGGCCTGCCGCCGATGCCGCAGCACATGAGCAAGGAGGCGGCCAAGGAGTGGCGCCGCGTCACGCCGCTGCTGCTCGAGCTGAACCTGCTGACGCAGATCGACCGCGCCGCCATCGAGCGCTACTGCCGCATCTACGGCCGGTGGCACCAGGTGGAGCGTGCGCTCAACGCCGCCCAGCGCCAGGCCGTCGACGCCGGCAAGGACCCGACCGACGTGTTGATGGCCATGACCCCGAGCGGCTACATGCGCGAGACCATGCTGCACCGGCTGGCGCGCGAGCTGGCCCACCGCGTCGAGCAGGCCGAGGCGTGCTTCGGCATGAACCCGAGCGCGCGGGCCCGCGTCGTCGCCTCGCGCAACGATGCCCAGTACCGACTGCCCGGCATGGACAACGACAGCGCCGGCGACAAACCCGCCGGCGGCTTCTCGGCCCTGTGATGCGCGACTACGTCGCCCTCGCCGACGCCTACGTGGCCGCGGTGCTCAGCGGTGAGCGGCCCGCCTGCAAGTGGGAGCGCCTGGCCTGCGAGCGCCACCTGCGCGACATCGAACGCGCCGCGGCCGACGACGCTGACTTTCCGTTCGCCTTCAACCCCGAGTTGCCGCACCCCGAGGAAGCCGGCGCCACCTACCGCCCCGGCACCCGCGTGTGCGTGTTCGCCGAGCTGCTGCCGCACGTCAGCGGCGACTGGGCCGCCCGCAAGGAGCGCATCCACCTCGAGGGCTGGCAGGTCTTCGCGCTGATGTCCATCTTCGGCTGGGTGCATCGCGACACCGGCCGCCGGCGCTTCCGCAAGGCCGACCTGGTGGTGCCGCGCAAGAACGCTAAGTCGACCCTCGGCGCCATCATCGGCCTGTACATGCTGGGCGCCGACTTCGAACACGGCGCCGAGGTGTACAGCGGCGCCACCTCGCGCGACCAGGCGCACAAGGTGTTCGAGCCCGCGCGCCTGATGGCCAAGGAGACGCCAGAGTTCCGCGCCCGCTTCGGCGTGCTCGTCAACGTGTCCAGCCTGGTCGTGCTCGACACCAACAGCAAGTTCGCCCCGCTGATCGGCAAGCCCGGCGACGGCGACTCGCCCAGCTGCGCGCTCATCGACGAGTACCACGAGCACGCCACCAGCGAGCAGTACGACACCATGAGCACCGGCATGGGCGCGCGCTCGCAGCCGCTGCTGGCCATGATCACCACCGCCGGCACCAACATCGGCGGCCCGTGCTTCGACCACCAGCGCGCGCTCGAGAAGATCCTGCAGCGCCTGGTCGTCGACGAGCGCCGCTGGGGCATCATCTACAGCATCGACGCCGGCGACGACTGGACGCACCCCGACGCGCTGGCCAAGGCCAACCCCAACCTCGGCGTCTCGATCGACGCCGAAGCCCTGCGCCACGACCAGCAGGAAGCCGAGCGCGACCCGCGCAAGGCCGCCATCTTCAAGACCAAGCGGCTCAACATCTGGGTGCAGAGCGCCCAGCCGTGGCTCAACCTCGAGAACCTGCAGCGCTGCGTCGACCACACGCTCAAGCGCGACGACTTCCGCGGTGAGGACTGCTGGGAAGGGCTTGACCTCGCCAGCAAGAGCGACATCGCCAGCCGCGCCACCGTGTTCCGGCGCGAGCTCGACGGCGAGACGCACTACTACGTCTTCACTCGCAACTGGCTGCCCGAGGCCGCCGTGGCCAAGCCAGAGAACGACAACTATCGGGCCTGGGTGCAGCGCGGCGACATCGTGCAGACCAACGGCAACATGATCGACCTGCCGCAGATCCAGGACGACGTGGAGGCCAGCGCCGACCAGCACGTCGTGCAAGAGATCGCCATGGACGCCTGGGGCAGCCGCGAGATCGCGCCCGCCCTGCAGAGCGCCGGCTTCACCGTGGTGGACGTGCCCATGACCACCCGTCACCTGAGCGAGCCCATGAAAAACATTGCCGCCCTCGTCGACGCCGGCCGCTTTCACCTGGCCGACAACCAGGCCACGGTGTGGATGTTCAGCAACGTGGAGGTGCTGGAAGACCGCAACGAAAACGTCTTCCCGCGCAAGCCCAAGCCCGAGCTCAAGATCGACGCCGCGGTGGCCACCATCCTGGCGGTGGGGCGGGCGATGGTGGGTGATGGTGCCTCGATCGACGAATTCCTGGCCGATCCGGTCATCGCCTGATGGCTCGCTCGCTCAAAGGCTGGCTGTCGTGGTTCCGCGGCGGCGGCGCGATGTCCGACACGCCGGGCGTGCAGCACCCGGTGCCGTCGGTGCCGCTGGTCGAGGGGACGACCAACATCGGCGTCGACGCGGCGCTGCAGATCAGCACCGTGTGGGCCTGCATCGAGCGGCGCGCCACCACCATCGCGAGCCTGCCGTTCTTTGCGTATGAGTCGGTCAACGGCCGGCGCGACGTGGCCCGCTCGTCGCGCCTGTTCGCGCTGCTGCACGAGTCGCCCAACGCCAGCATGACGCCGTTCGAGTTCTGGCGCGCCTTGATGGTCAACCACGACCTGCGCGGCAACGGCTACGCCCGGCTCGAGCGCGACGAGCGCAACGGCGAGGTGGTGTCGATGTGGCCGATGGCGGCCGACCAGGTGACGGAGGACATGCTGCCCGACGGCACCAAGGTCTACGCCTACCGCCTGGGCAACGACGTGCTGGTGCTCGACTCGAGCAACGTGCTGCACCTGAAGAACCTGGGCAACGGCAGCACCGGCCTGGCCAAGCTGGAATTCATGCGCGCCACCACCAGCGAGATGGCCGCGGCGCAGACCAGCGCGAGCAAGATCTTCGGCAACGGCGGCAAGCCCACCGGCGTGCTGATGATCGACAAGGTGCTCAACAAGGAGCAGCGCGCCCTGCTCAAAGAAAGCTTTGCGCAGATGGCTGAGGGCAGCACGTCGCGCATGTTCGTGCTCGAAGCCAACATGACGTACCAGCAGCTCAGCATCAGCCCCGAGGACCAGCAGCTGCTCGAAACCCGCCGCTTCGGCGTCGAAGAGCTGTGCCGCTGGTTCGACGTGCCGCCCGTGCTGGTGCACCACAGCAACGTCACCACCTGGGGCAGCGGCATCGAGCAGATCGTCGACGGCTTCTACAAGTTCACCGTCCGGCCGATGGTGGTCAACATCGAGCAGGCGGTGCGCAAGCGCGTCATGACGCCCAAGCAGCGGGCCGGCATGAGCGTCGAGTTCAGCCTCGACGCGCTGCTGCGCGGCAACGCGAAAGACCGCGCCGAGATCGCCGCCAAGCAGGTGCAGAACGGCCTGAAGACGCGCAACGAGTGGCGCCAGCTCGAGAACGACCCGCCGATCGCGGGCGGCGACGTGCTCACCGTGCAGAGCAACCTGCTGCCCATCCACCTGCTCGGCCAGCAACCCAACACCGGAGCCCGCAATGCTGATCCGCAAGACCCTGTCGCTCAGTGACGTGCAGCTCAAGGTCGACGGCGACTCCGGCCGCTTCAGCGGCTACGCCAGCACCTTCGGCAACCTCGACGCGCAGGGCGACATCCTGCTGCGCGGCGCCTTCGAGAGCTCGCTGCGCACGCACGGCAAGCCCAAGATGTTCTTCAACCACAACTGGGACGGCCTGCCCATCGGCCGCTGGGACGTGACGAAGGAAGACGACAAGGGCCTCTTCGTCGAGGGCGAGCTCACCCCCGGCGTCAGCCTGAGTGCAGACGTCCGCGCTGCCATGAAGCACGGCACGCTCGACGGCCTGAGCATCGGCGGCTTCGTCAAGAAGGGCGACTACGAAGACACCGAGCAGGGCCGCGTCATCCGTCGCTGGAGCCGCCTTGTCGAGATCTCGCCGGTCGTCTTCCCGGCCAACGAGGCCGCCCGCATCGACGGCGAGAGCGTCAAGGGCGGCCCCGACATCCTGGAGGCCATCGAAGAGGCCGCCACCATTCGAGAGATCGAGCTACTGCTGCGGGATGCAGCCGGGCTCAGCAAAGGGGCCGCCGCCGCGCTGGTGGCCCGCGTCAAGGCCGTCATGGGGCAGGGGGAACCTGTCGCAGTGGATGCCAAGGCGATCGAGCGGCTGTTCGAGGAGCGCACCGCGCGCCTCGTGCTGGCCTGAACCGCGCAAATCCCGCAACTTCACCCATAGGGTACAGACCATGAAACGAAACTTCCTGCTGATGGCGGTGCTCACCGTCATCTTCGCCGTCGGCGCCTACGCCGACCCGCAAACCGCCGTGCTCGCCGTCGCCACCGCCGGCGCGATCGACATGGACAAGCTCTCCAAGCTGTTTGACGGAATCGAAACCCGTCTCAAGACCTGGAGCGAAAAGGCCGAAGGCGAGCTCAGCACGCTGGGCAAGGTGTCGGCCGACACCAAGACCGCGCTCGACAACCTGGGCAAGGAGCAACGCGAGCTGGCCGACCGCCTGCTGCTGCTCGAGCAAAAGGGCGGCCTGCTCGGCGAAGGCGCTCCCAAGGACGACAGCTGGGGCAAGCAGTTCATCAAGGCCAACAGCTACAAGGTGTTCCAGGAGGGCGGCGCCCAGCGCCTGCGCGTCGAAGTCAAGAACACGCTCACCGGCAGCGACACCAACGTCGCGCCGGACCGCCGCACCGGCATCGTGCCGGGCGCGAGCAACATCCTGACCATCGAGTCGCTCTACGCCGCACTGCCGACCAGCAGCAACGCGATCGAGTTCACCAAGGAAGCCTCGTTCACCAACAGCGCGGCAGAAGCGGCTGAAGGCGCGGCCAAGGCCGAGAGCGCGCTCACCTGGTCGCTGGTCAACATGCCGATCAGCACCGTGGCGCACTGGATCAAGATCTCGCGCCAGCTCGCCATGGACGCGCCCGCCCTGGCCGCCTACGTCGACACCCGCATGCGCTACGGCGTGCAGCGCCGCGTCGAGGCGCAGCTGGTCAACGGTGACGGCACCGCGCCCAACATCAGCGGCTTCCTCGACGCCGGCAACTTCACCGCGCACGGTTATGCCGACGCGGCGCTGGGCGCCTCGCTGAAGAAGCTGGTGCTGATCCGCAAGATCATCGCCGACCTGTGGAACGCGGGCTACTCGGCCAACGCCATCGTGCTCAACGCGGCGGACTGGGCGCAGATCGAGATCGACATCATGATCTCCACCGCCACCGGCACCCGCATCGCCTACGACGTCAACGGCAACCCCATGCTGTTTGGCGTGCCGGTGGTGCAGTCGGTCGGCCAGACCGCCGACGTCGTCTCGGTGGGCGACTTCCGCCAGCACGGCACCATCTACAACCGCGAGGGCGTGGTGGTCGATATGTCCGAGAGCGATTCGGACAACTTCACCAAGAACCTGATCACCCTGCGCGCCGAGCGCCGCCTGGCGCTGGCCAGCGAAGTGCCGGCGGCCATCCGCTCGGGTGACCTGACGCCGGCCTGATCGACGACATGCGGCGCATCCGCTTCACCCGAGGGGGCAGCAACACGCTCGTCGGCAACTTCGCCAACGGCGACCTGTTCAGCTGCTCCGACGCGCTCGCGCGTCACCTCGTGGAGGAGGCGCGCTGCGCCAAGTACGTCGAGCCGACCACGGCAACGCCGGCGCCTGCGCCATCCGCGCAGGCCCGGCGTCGTCGCGCCGTCTCCTCCTAGGCGCGAAAGCACCTTTCGCCGGCCTCACCCGCCGGCGCTTTTCGCTTGTTGTCGGTGACAGCAAGCGCAAGGGAGTTCGTTCAATGACAGCAGCCGCAGGCCTCATCGGGTCCGCCCCGATCGTCACCGTCGCGCCGACCGAGCGCGCCAAGTACGAGGCCATGTGGTCGCGGCCTGAGTACCGGCGCCTGGCGCCCGGCGAGGATGCGGTCTTCCAGTTCCTGCACCACGCGCGGCTCAAGCCCGGCGCCGAGGTCATCGACTTCGGCTGCGGCACCGGCCGGGGCGCGGCGCGCATTGCCTACTTCGCGCAGGCGCGTGTGACGATGCTCGACTTCGCGGCCAACTGCCTGGACGATGCGGTGCGCGCCCAGCTCGGCGGCGAGCGCCTGGCGTTTCGACAGCACGACCTCACCAAGCCCGTGCCGCTGAACGCCGAGTACGGCTACTGCACCGACGTGATGGAGCACCTGCCGCCGGCCGACGTGCAGCGCGTGCTGGTCAACATCCTGCAGGCGGCGCAGCACGTCTTCCTGCAGATTTCGTGCGTCGACGACGCCATGGGCGCGCTCATCGGCGAGCCGCTGCACCTGACCGTGCAGCCCTATTCGTGGTGGCGCGAGCAGCTGCTGGCGCTGGACTGCACCATCCACTGGTCGCGCGACGACGGGCACCAGGCCCTGTTCTACGTCAGCGCGTGGCAAGACGCCACCGAGGTGGTGAAGATCGGCGCGCTCAACATCGACGAGTCGCAGGTGCGCGCCAACGTCATCATCAACGCAGCCGCGGGTTGGCAGCAGGTGATGCCGCACATCACCGTCGACGACGAGGTGCTCATCCTGGCCGGCGGGCCGTCGCTGGCCGAGCATGCCGAGCGGGTGAAGGCCATGCGCGCCGCCGGCGCCAAGCTGGTGACGCTGAACGGCGCCTACAACTGGGCCATCGAGCAGGGGCTGCAGCCGTCGGCGCAGATCGTGGTCGACGCGCGGCCCTTCAACGCGCGCTTCACCCGCCCGGTGGTCGATGGCTGCAAGTACCTCATCGCCTCGCAGTGCGACCCGGCTGTGCTCGAGGGCCTACCGCGCGACCGCACCTACCTGTGGAACACCGGCGCAGGGGTCGAGCGCGACGAGGCCGGCACCGTGAAGCCCGGCCCGATCGCCGATGCGCTCGACGCCTCGGCCGCGCAGTGGTGGCTCATCCCCGGCGGCAGCACCGTGATGCTGCGCGCGATCCCGCTGCTGCGCATGCTGGGCTACCACCGATTCCACCTCTTCGGCTTCGACTCCTGTCTCAGCGGCGACGCCCATCACGCCTACGCGCAACCCGAGAACGACAGCGAGGTGGTGATCCCCGTCACCGTCGGCGGGCGGGTCTTCCGCTGCCACGCGTGGCAGGTCTCGCAGGCGCAAGAGTTCATGGATCTCGTCAAGCACTTCGGCAGCGAGTTCGAGCTCGAGGTCTACGGCGACGGCTTGATCAACCACATCCTGCGCACCGGCGCGCAGATTCACGACGACGACCCCCTGAACGAAAAGGACTGACATCATGGCAGCAGGTACCTGGAAGATTTTCGGCAAGGCCAAGAAGTACATCGGCAACGGCACCATCACGCTGGGCGCCGGCGTGTTCAAGATGTCGCTGCATCGCGCCAGCGCCTCGGCCGCGCTGCTGCTGCTGTCCACGCGCAGCACGTTCGCGTCGATCCCGGGCGAAATCTCGGCACTCGGCGGCTATGTGGCTGCGGGGCGCAACCTGGTGCCCGCCACCGGCCAGTGGACCAGCGTGTCGGCCAAGGCGCAGAAGTTCACCTACAGCACCATCGGCCTGGTCTTCACGGCCAGCGGCGCCGCGCTCAACAACATCAAGTACGCGGTGATCCGCAACTCCACCGGCGCCGGTGCGGGCAAGCTGGTGTGCTTCTGCACGCTGAGCACCGCGGCGTTCACGATCAGCAGCGGCAATACGCTCACCATCACGCCTGCGGCCAACGGCGTGTTCACGCTCACCTGATCAACCACCGGCCGACGCTGTGGGGTGGAATGTCGCGTATCGGCCGGTGGTTCAGGATGCTCCTGGCGGAGGCCCCGGCCCGCTCGCCACCGACTTCACCGTCACCAGCACGGCCGGCGGCACCGACGTGCCGTTCGCGCTGGGCTACGCCTTCAAGCAAGGTGACATCCCGAGCGGGCAGATCGCCACCACGGCCGATGCGTCGAGCTGGCAGTGCACCGTCAAGAGCACATGGCCCGACGGCTCGGCCAAGTTCGCCATCCTGAGTGGCCGCAAGACGCTCACGGCCAACACGCCGGCCACGATCACGCTGACGTCCGCGGCTCCGGGCGGCGGCACGGCGCTCACCACCACCGACCTCAAGGCCACCGGCATCACCGCCGCGATCGACTGCGGCGCGTTCGGCGCCGTGTCGTGGGCCACGACCGATTGGGATTCCCCGGCGCAGACGTGGGTCAGCGGTCCGGTCATGTCGTCGTGGCGGTATCGCAAGGTCGTCGACACGCATCTCGTCGCGTGGCTAGAGGTGCGGCTGTACGCCGGCGGCGCGGTCGAGGTGCTGCCGTGGGTCGAGAACGGCACGCTCACCACGGTGGGCATCAGCAAAAGCGCCACCTACGGGTTCACGCTGGGCGGCTCGTCGCGCTTCAGCGCGGCCATCGACGTGAAAGGCCGCACGCGCGTGCCGCTGCTGTCGGGCACGGGGGTGTTCAGCTACTGGCTGGCGAGCGACCCGGGCCTCACCCCGGCGCACAACGCGGCCTACCTCATGGCCACGGGCATGGTGCCCACCTACGGCTGGGGCGCACCATCGAGCGGCACGCTGAACGGCCTGCAGCAAGCCTACAGCGCCAACACGCTGGCCGGCGTCAACTCCAGCATGGGCACGGCGGGCTCGTCGGCGGCCATCATCCCGAGCGCGCAGGTCTGCTACATCACGTCGGGCGGTGACGCCAGGGCCTACCGCGCGGCCATGGTGTTCGGCTTGTCCGGCGGTTCTTGGTCCACCCACTACCGAGACGCCACCACGCACACGCTGCCGAAGCTGGGCGACATCCCGAGCGGCGTGTTCGGCGGGTCGAGCCCGACCATCCCTGACACCACCGGCGGCACCAACGGTACGCCGGTGACGACGCATCAGCCGAGTTTCGGCTATCTGCCGTTCCTGGTGTCCGGCTGGTTCTGGTTCTGGGAGGAGTCGGCCTTTTGGACGGTCTACAACTACCTCGTGGCGCGGGTCAATTCGCGCCGCGGCGAAACCTCCTACGAGACGGGCCCGTTCCGCAACGCCACAGGCGCCGCGGGCGTGGTCGACTGCCGCAGCGGCACCTATGCCAACCGCGGCGGGCATTGGTCGATCCGCACGCTGGCGCAGACCTTCGCGCTGTGCCCGAGCGATCACAGCACCTACAACGACTGGAAAACCGCGTGGGAGGCGAACACCGACTACTACAAGGTGGTGTTCGTCGACGGCACGCACTCGCCAGGCTGGGTGAGCCCGCAGGGTTACCTGGGCGACTACTCGTCGGGCGGCAACTCGCTGTACGGCACGCCGGGCGGCAATGACTCGTGGTGGGGCGCCGGCTGGATGTCGGCATTCGGCGTGCAGGCCTGGGGCTTCACGTCGGACATCGGCCTTAACCAGTCGGCCACCTCGCTGGCTAACCACCTGGCGGTGCGCAATCACGCCTACAAGCAGGTCACCACCCGCGCTGGCGATGGTGCGGGTGGCAATTACAACTGGCGGCGCTTCGGCGTCTACAGCTTCCCGATCGGGGCTGATTCCACCGTGCTGCCGCCGGCCACCTGGTACACGGGCGCGCAGAGTTACAGCAACTACATCGCCGGACACGGGCTCGCGTCGATCCCCGCCACGCTGGGCCTGACGCTCAAGGACCACTCGAACGATACCGACATGACGTCGAGTTCGACTACGGCGACGGACTATGGTGCCTTCGCGCTGTCGGGCCTGGCTTATGCCGTGAAGCACGCGGCGCCAGGCGCCATCGACGGCTGGCTGCGCGTGGCGAGCGCATCCAACTTCACCAGCTCGTTCTCGCCGCTCGCGCAGAACCCGGAGCATGGCATTCGCCAGACCGTGCCATCGCACATCCTTAGCGCAACCGCAGGGGAGTGGACATCCATCGGCAGCAACACCCTGTCGTCGGTGGCGTTCAACTACACGGGCTGGGGCGTGCCGGGCTTCGCCACCACGCTGCAGTCGATCATGAACGCGTGGTGCGGGGGGGCGTTCGACCCGGTGTCGCATCGCCTGTTCGTCAATGGCGGTGGCCACAACGACTACGACGGCAACGAAACCTACGCCTTCAACCTGGCGACGAATGCGTGGGCGCGGCTCGACAACCCGAGCCCCTATGACGAAGACACCTTCAGCGGCGGCGCCTCAAACCCGAACGGGTGGAACGGCGTCTACACCGACAACGGACCGCAGCCGATCCACACCTACGACGTCCTCAGCGTCAACCCCAACACCGGCAAGCTGTACCGGCTGGGCAAGTCAGGCAGCGCGTGTCTCACCAAGGTGCAGGAGTTCGACCCCGCGCTGGCGACTCAGCAGACGCCCGGCACCGCGCGGCCGGCCTGGGCCTACAAGGCGACGATCTCGTGGCCCGATGGGCACTCGGGCACCTCGGCGTGGATGCCCGACGAAGGGCAGTTCCTCATCGGGTATCAGGACGGCGGCACGTTCATCAACTTCCGCCGCTACAACCCGACCACCGACACCGTGGGCGCCGAAATCCCGGCCATCGGCGGCGGCTTCTATTCGGGCGACATGGCGCTGGCCTACAGCCCGTCGCGCCGGCTCGCCGCGCTCCACCGCACCAACGCCAGCAACAACACGCTGCTGTTGCTGAACACGGCGACCGACACCATCAGCATTCAGGCCGTCACCGGCGCCACGCTGCCCTCGCGCTGCGGCCTCGAGTACGACCCGGTGCGCGATGTCTTCATGGCCTACACCGACGAAGGCGCGGACAGGCGGGTGCTCTACAGCATCAACCCGAGCACCTGGGTGGCCACGCAGATCAGCCCCAGCGGCACCACGCCGCTGAGTGCGCCGGCCGGCGACTACCGCGGCATCTATGGCCGCTTCGCCTACTGCGCCGATTACGACGTGTTCATCGCGGTGAACAGCGTGACGGGCAACGTGTTCCTCTACAAACCGACTGACTGGGCACTTGGATGAGCGCACTAACAGACGGCCTGCGGTACTACTGGGACGGAGCAAGCCCAACGGCCCCAACAGGCCCGGACGCCGTTACTGCAACGCTCATCGGCAGCCCGACGACTGGTGTCAGCACAGCGTTTGGCACAGGCGTCACGCTGAACGGCAGCAGCCAGGCCGTGGATACGGAGAAGAAGTTCACCCACGCGAACGGCACGATGTTCCTCGTCGTCGGGTCTGCGGCCTCCTTCGCCACCTCGACAACCATGGCCGGGCAAAGCAGTGACGATGCCGGCAACAACATGGGCCTCGGCATCCAGGCGGGTAACTTTATTGTCAATGGCACCGGGGTTAGCCTGGGCTCCCTTACGGGGGACCTCTGGCTCGCTATGACGTGGGGCTCCGCTGGTGTTCGGACTTTCGTCAATGGCGCATTGGATAACACCAATGCCTTCACTGGGCCGCCAGTGGCGCCTGCCGGTGCGTTCGACTTCCACCTCGGCTGCTACCACTATTCAGGTGGGCGCATCTTCTTCCATGCTGCAACGCATGTGATGTTCGCGATCTTCGATGCGGCGCTCAGTGACGCCGCAATCGGAGCACTCTACAACTCGGACGGGTCCACGCTACGCACGTATCTGTCCGGCGGTGGCGGCGCGAGCATCCAGCCTAGTTCGGGCGGTCTTGCGCTTGCCGGCCTGGCCGCCACGGTTGGCAACAGCGTTACTCGCGTCCCTGTGGTCGGCTCTGTGGCGCTGGCCGGTCAGACGGCTACCGTCACCAACAGCGGCATCGTCACACGCGTCCCGGTGGCTGGTGCAGCTGCGCTCGCTGGTCTCGCGCCCACGGTGCTGCAGATCACGCTGCGCCAGCCTGTCGCTGGGGCCCTGTCGATCGCGGGACTAGCGCCATCCGTGCTGACGGCGGGCATCCGCCAGCCGAGCGTAGGTGCTTTGGCGCTGGCCGGCCAGGCGCCCACGGTCTGGCGCGCCGATACGATCCGGCCCACGCAGGGCGCGCTCGCGCTGGCCGGTAACGCCCCGACCGTCGGCACCAACACCAACGTCACGCGCCAGCCGAGCGCCGGCGCGCTGGCGCTGGCCGGCCAGGCGCCGTCCAACACCCTCACGCTCGACAGCCCGCCGCCGGCCGCGCTGGTGCTCGCAGGCCT
>OFRE01000385.1_pt1 | contig 12087 bp, 15 predicted proteins | sample 1543061 | NCBI WGS metagenome assembly OFRE01 (sample SAMN07774218, study PRJEB24372) | wastewater metagenome | isolation source: Exp Tend NO 50WW | collected 2016-02
CGACGCACACGGCAACGAGATCCCCCCGCTGTACGCGGCCGAGATCCCGACCGCTGCCACCAAGGCTCCCGGCGCCCGCCGGGGTTCGGCCACCGAGGCCGCCGCATCACCCGAGGCCGAGAAGGAGGCCACTGAGTCATGACCATCAGCTACCCGCCGCGAGTCAGCACGCAGAAGCTGAACCACTGGAGGTGGATGCCCGCTGTCGCGGCCATCGCCGCCCCGAAGCTGTCCGAGTGGACCGCCGGCATCGCCGCGCAGTGCTCGTTCAGCGCCGACCAGATGCAGGTCGTCATGTCGATGACGCCGGGCTCCGTCCAGCGCTACTGCGACGCGTACGACACACAGACGCCGGGCCGCAAGGCGCTCGACCTCGGCACGGTCGACATCTACGTCGACCCATCGTCGCCGTCGTCGGCCACGTACCCGCTCAACGTCGCGTGGAAGGCCGAGCCGACCGGCTTCCTGGCTCTCCGCGCAGGGTACGCCGACGACCTCGCCGCCGCCGTGGGCCAGAACCTGGCCCTGATCGCTCCGGTCAAGGTCGTCGACCTCGGCTACGTCGGCCCGAAGCCGACGGACGCGAACGACGTCTACACCCGCCGCTACCAGCTCCTGCTGACCGGCGACCCGAAGGTCGACATCGCGATCGTCACGGGCTGACCCTGACCCTCGCCCCCGGCCGACCAGCTCCCGGCCGGGGGTGAGCACGACCCCCGGAGCTGACGTACCAACCCAGGAGCTGACCTGACATGGCTGTGAACTACCACGAGGCGCTGCGGAACCGCAGCATCGAGACCCGCTTCGGGCTCTGCCTGAACCCGTCCCTCGTCTGGGACCGCAACATCGTCGCACTGTCGGAGGCGCCCGACGCCGAGTCGCTGGCGACCCTCGACGAGCAGATCCGCGAGGCGACCGTCGTGGTCGTCCTCCGCGCGCTCACCGAGGACGAGTCGTGGGCGATGGACCAGCGCTACGCCGGCATCAAGGCGGGCACTCCCGAGGCGCGCGCGATGGACAAGTCAGTGCTGCTCAAGTCGTTCGTCCGGTTCGAGACGATGGACGGCGACCAGATCCCCGACCTCGACAAGAAGGACTTCGGCACGTACTGGGACTCGTCGAGCCTCGGCGAGCGGATGCCGCTCCTGGCGCTCGCGGAGGAGCTCAAGGCGTTCACGCCCGCAGTCCCTTTCTCCGTGCCGCAGTCGCTGACGACGCGACAGTAAGACGGGACCTCCGCCTCGCTCGGCAGATGGGCGTACCGCCGTCAGTCCTGTGGGGCAGACAGCGCCGCTCGCTTCGAGTGGACGGCACCACGATCCATGACCCGGACTGGCTCCAGGTCGACTACGCGCTGCTGGTTCTGCTCGACGAGTACGAGGCGGGCCTGTGCATCTGCGGCGAGCCCGTCGAGTCCCACAAGGGCAAGACGGCGAACGACTACGGCGGCGCGTACCTGACGTGCCCGGCGATGGAAGCGCTCGACCTCGAGCAGTCGAACCGAGCCCGCTCCGACGGGAACAAGGAAGCCAAGCCAGACCCATCACGGGCTCGGGCGTGGTTCGTGAAGCCCATCGAGATCCTGCGGGCCATGGCGGAAGCCGCAACGACGCCCCAGCCGGAACCGCTGTACCAGCAACCCCCCACCACTCCGAGCGGGGTGGCCGACTGACGATTGGAGGTGCTCGCGATGCGCGACGAGAAGTCCGTACGGGTCATCCTGTCAGCGAGCACCACCGGCTTCATCGCCGAGATCCGCCGGGCCAACGCCGCAGCCACCGAGCTCACCACGGCTCTCGGCAAGGCATCGAAGACCGAGCAGTGGAAGACCGTCTCCACAGACCTCGGCAAGGTCGGTCTGGCCCTGACTGCGGTCGCCGCCCTGGCCGTGAAGTCGTGGGCCGACTTCGACGCGCAGATGTCGAAGGTATCCGCGACCGGGGCCGACGCGAAGAACAGCCTCGCCGCGCTCCGGGCTGAGGCGCTCGCTCAGGGCGCCGCGACGAAGTTCAGCGCGACGGAGGCAGCGGCCGGCGAGGAAGCGCTGCTCAGGGCCAGCGTGTCCGCCGAGAACGTCCTCAAGGGCGGTCTCGCGGGGGCTCTCAGCCTTGCCGCCGCGGGTAACATGTCCGTCGCCGACTCTGCCGATCTCGCAGCGACTGCGCTCAACGAGTTCCACCTGTCCGGTACGGCTGCAGGCCACGTTGCGGACCTGCTCGCTGCGGGTGCTGGGAAGGCGCAGGGCGAGGTCTCAGACCTTGCGATGGCGCTCAAGCAGTCCGCGCTCGTCGCGAACCAGGCGGGCCTCTCCATCGAAGAGACGACGGGCACCCTGGCGGCGTTCGCGTCGGCCGGCCTGATCGGCTCGGATGCTGGCACGTCGTTCCGCACGATGCTGACGCGGCTTATGAACCCGTCGAAGGAAGCCGCCGCGCTCATGTCGGAGTACGGCATCGCGGTGTACGACGCGTCGGGCCAGTTCACGACGATGGCGGGTCTCGCGGGCCAGCTGCAGTCGAAGCTCGGCAACCTGACGCAGGAGCAGCGGAACGCAGCGCTCGCGACGATCTTCGGCAATGACGCGATCCGTGGCGCCAATGTGCTGTACACGCAGGGCGCTGCTGGCGTGGAGAAGTGGACGGTCGCGGTCGACGATGCGGGGTATGCCTCGCAGGTCGCCAAGGAGAAGATGAACAACCTCAAGGGCGACCTCGAGACCCTGTTCGGCTCCGTCGACGCCCTGATGTCCACGGGCGGCGCATCGACGGGTGGCGTCCTCCGCTCGATCGCACAGTCGCTGACCGACATCGTGAACGCTGCCGCGTCCAACCCTGAGGCGGCACAGGCCATCGTGACCCTCGTGGCGGCCCTCGGTGGGCTGGCCCTCGTGGCTGCGGGCGTGATGAAGACCGTCACGGCCGTGTCTGAGTTCCGTGCCTCGATGTCGACGCTCGCGACCGATGCCCCCAAGGCTGCGGCTGGCATCACCCGCGTCGGCGACGCCGCCGCGAAGGCTGCTCTCGGCATCGCGCTCGCCTCGGCCGCCGCTCAGGTGCTCAGCAACAACACGGAGATGGCGAGCGTCAACGATGCTCAGGTCGCTCTCGTGTCGCTGGCGTCGAGCGCGGACAAGGTCACCGTCTCCGTGGGCGAGACGACGAACGCTGTGAGCGGCTCGGCCACCTCGTACAGTCAGGCGGCGCAGTCCGCGACCCGGCTCGCGTCCGCGGCGACCTCGGCGTCGTCCTCTATGGATCGCATCTTCCAGGACCGCACGGGCGCTGGCGGCTCGACGGATCTCGTCAACGGCGTGAACTCGCTCGGGACCGCGCTCGAGCGCGTCAACCAGCAGTCGACCGCGGACGTTGCGTCCGGCGTGCTGCGGAACGTCATCGGCGCCAAGACTGAGATCCAGCTCGTCGTCAGCCAGTTCGACAAGCTCGACCAGGCGATGTCGAAGGTCGACCCAGAGACGGCGCGGAAGGCGTTCGCGAAGATCGCTGAGGCGGCCGACGCGCAGGGGATGTCCGTCGAGAAGCTGACGGCCCTGTTCCCCGAGTACCGGAACCGGCTCGAGTCGACGGCAACCTCGCTCGGCGTGACGACCCTGTCCGCTCAGGACTACGCCGACTGGATGGGCGGCAAGGTCCCTGCGGCCATCGAGAACGCGATCGCGAAGTCGAAGGAAGGCACGGGCGCCTCTGACGGCCTCAAGGATGCCCTGTCGAACCAGGCTCTCGCCGCGCAGAAGGCGGCTGAGGCCAACCAGGAGCTCGCGAACCAGATCGCGAGCGCGGCCGACGCTGCCCTCAAGGCGTCCGGGTCCGCGATCGGGTACCAGAAGTCGATCGACGACGCGGCCGAGTCACTGGCGAAGAACGGCAAGACCCTCGACATCAACACCGAGGCTGGCCGGAACAATCGGGCGGCTCTTGATGACATGGCGGCCTCGGCGCGGAAGTTGGCCGAGGCGAACGCGGCGAACGGGTCTGGCCTCGAGGCCGTCAACAAGAACCTGACGGACGGTCGGGCCGAGTTCATCAAGACTGCTGTCGCAATGGGCATGAACCGTGCCGTCGCCGAGGATCTGGCAAACCAGTACGGCCTCATCCCCGGATCCGTGCCGACGTCGGTCACCGCCCCCGGACTGATCGAGGCACGCGACAACGCCGCACGCTTGGCGGCGATGCTGAACGGCCTCCCGCCGACCTCGCAGACGATCATCACCACGATCGCGAAGAACGAGGGCATCGAGGCTGCACAGCGTGCGTACGACTACCTCAAGGACAAGACGGTCACGATCACGACGCTGAACAAGACGGCGCAGCTGGTGAACGGGAAGTACGCCGCGACCATCGGAATCGCGACCGGTGGCGCGATCTACGGTCCGGGCACGGGAACGTCTGACTCGATCCCGGCGATGCTCTCGAACGGTGAGCACGTCATCAACGCGAAGGCCGCCACGAGGTACCGGCCGCTGCTCGACGCCATCAACAACGGCGCGAACATCCCTGGGTTCGCCGCCGGCGGGCAGGTGGCGACCTCGTCCGTGACCTACGTCTCATCCCCAGTGAGTGGAGCTGTGACCGTGACTCATAACTGGTTCGTCACTGGCGAGACTCCCGAGGCCCTGTACGCGCAGTTCAAGCGCCGCGAGAACGCCGTGGGTGCCGTCTGATGCCCGTCATCATGTCTGAGTCCTACGTGACGGTGGGAGCGCTCAACCTCGCATCGCGCGAGGACTCCGGCGTCGAGTGGATCATGGAAGGCTTCACGGGCTGGGGATCCTCGGGAACCACCCTGGCGCCTCGACAGAAGACGCGAGCCGCCGGTGCATGGGCCGGACTCTCGTACGCGACGGCTCGTACGATCGTCGTCTCCGGGATCTGCACTGCACCGACGCCCGCTCTCGCCTCAGGAGCGCTCGACCGGCTCATCGACGCCTGCTCGCTGGACGACACGCTGTTCACGGCGTACGAGTCGGGCCGGAGCCGCTGGTGCATCGTGCGTCGCGACGGGGACATTCTCCCGACCTGGCTGAACCCGCTGACGTTCCGGTGGTCAGTCCAGTTCGCGGCTCTTGACCCGCGCAAGATGTCGGCGCCCCTGACTGGCTCGACAGGGCTTCCCTCATCCACGGGCGGTCTGACGATCCCGTTCACGGTGCCCTTCGCGATCAACTCCACGGTCGCGTCGGGGCAGGTGAGCCTCACGAACCCTGGCAACGAGACCGGCCCCGTGACGCTGCGCATCGACGGCCCCTGCGTCGGACCGATGGTCACGCACGTTGGCTCCGGGTTGAGGCTCGTGTTCGCCTCGTCCCTGACCTTGGGTGCCGGCGAGTTCCTGCTCATCGACATGGAGGCCCAGACGGTGCTCGCACAGGGGCAGTCGTCGCGGTCGATGTGGGTCACGTCGCGTGGCTGGTCGGGCTTCGAGCCCGGCTCGAACTCGTGGAGCTTCGCCGCCGCATCGGGCACGACCGGGCTTCTCACCGTAACCGCAACCCCCGCAGACAAGTAAGGGAGCATCATGCCTATCGCCGTCTGGCCCGTTGACGCAGTCACCGGAGCCCCTCAGTACACGGGCCGGACGCTGCGGCAGACGCTGTCCACGTTCCTCCCCGGTGCGACCGCGTCCAACCCGTTCGCCGTCACGTCCGCCGTTCGCCGCGGCACCTCGCCGACCACGGTCACGGCTACGAGCACGGTGTGGACGGTTGGCTTGCACGCGGGCGTGCTTAACCTCGAGTCGGCCGTCGAGTCCGGCCCGTACTGCTACTCCGTGAACACGGCGCAGACGGGCGCAGTGACGGCAGCCCATGCGACCCTGCCGCGCGTCGACATCGTGTGGGTGCGGATCGACGACCCGGCTGAGTCCGACGGTTCATCGGTGCCCGCTGTCGTCGCTGGCTATACGGCGGGCACGGCGAACGCTTCTCCCGTGGCTCCCGCGACCCCTGCCCGGTGCATGGTCCTGGCCCAGCTGAACGTGCCGGCGTCGGGAGGTGGGGCACCGACCGTCGTCTGGAAGGCGCCCCAGATCGCAACCCCGTTCGACGCCGCGGCCGTGGCCCAGGTGACGGCAAACGTGACGGGCATCACGACGGCGGATGTGGTCGTGGCAACCGCTGCAAGCGTCACGGGCGACGGAGCGAAGCGGTTCAAGGTCACGGCGTCGTTCGAGCAGATCGTGAGCGCGTCCGGTGACATCTACATCGTGAAGATCAAGGCCAACGGAACCCAGATCAAGGACGGTCTGTTCACGTGCAAGGCGTCGACCGCGTCCGACTCCGGGACGCTCGTCACGACACACGTCCCGTCGGCGGGTGGCTGCGTGTACACGCTCACTGCGGTCCGGTTCTCGGGGACGGGCACGGGTGCGGTGTACGGGAGCGCAACGTCGCCCATCGACCTCATCGTCGAGCAGATCGCCTGACCCGTGACTCTCTCCTGGGTGGCGACGGACGCACGGACGGGAGCAGTCGTCGCCGACATGCCCGGCCTTGAGTGCTCGACGGTCAAGCGCAGCATCGGCCGCTACGAGTCCACGACAGCGTCCCTGCCGCTCCCGAACGCCCCGGAGAACTGGATCGACGCGACCCGTCCCGGTGGGGCGGTCCTAATCCTACTGAGCGACAACGTCCCGATCTGGGGCGGCATGGTCACCCAGCGGACGCGCGACCTGACCGACTCCGTGTCGCTCTCGTTGGCGACCGTGGAGGCGTACCTCGACCGCCGCTTCGTGGGCGACGTGACGTACGCCGCGACCGGGCAGAACGCCATCGTCGCGGCCATCTTCGCCGCATACGTGACGACCGGCGCGCGCGGCGGGCTCCCGTTCCGCCTGGCCTACACGGGCGCCGGAGCGCTGCGCGACCGTGCGTACCTGCGCTCGGACCGCAAGACGGTGTACAGCGCGCTCACCGAGATCTCTGCGGTCCTCGGTGGCCCGGAGTGGACGGTGGAGTGGGAGTGGCAGCACTCGCCGGAGCGCATCACGCCCGTCCTGTACGTCGGCGATCGCGTCGGTACGGCAGTGACTCCCGGACTCTCGCCCGCGGCGACGTTCCAGGCTCCCGGCGCCGTCATCGATGCCGCTCTCGTGGAGGACTACTCGGCGGGCAAGGGAGCGAACTCGGTCGTCGCGTACTCGTCTGCAACGGCGGGCACGGTGCCACAGTCGCCCGCGCAGGTCGCTGTCGATGATGGCCGCCTGACGTTCGAGACCGACATCCAGCCGTCGACCAGCATCATCGACGTCGCCGTGCTGACCGCACACGCTCAGGCAGCCCTCGCGACCTTGGCGTCTGGTGGGGCGGCTCTGGCGCTGCAGGCAGCGGTGACGACGGCTCCGAAGCTCGGCGTCGACTGGATGCTCGGCGATGACGTCGGCTACAAGATCGGCGGGCTCGAGAACGACGGGACGCCGAACGGCCGCGAGTCCGTGCCCGCGTTCCCCGGTGGCGTCGAAGGCGTCATGCGGGCCATCGGCTGGGAGATGTCCCTCGACGGCGTGCAGACCGTGACCCCGATCCTGACGGCGGTGATCTGATGGCTGGACTTCCGGGCTCCATTCCTGGCTCGATGCCGGCAGGCGAGGATGAGACGCAGCGACGGCTTCGCGACATCGAACGCAAGCTCGAGGAACTGGCTCCGTCGGTCGCACGGTCGTTCGCTCCCCAGATCGCGTTCCTTGCGAACCAGTCGTTCGGGTATAACTCGACGAAGGGCTGGTCGGTCGGGACGACCTCGGGGACTGGCGCGTACAACGTACTGGCGTACGACCCGACATACGACGACGAGTACGTGTTCCAGGCGTCCGCGACCGGCCTCTTGAGGGTCGGGATCTCGGCTCGCGTGATGCTGAACAACAACTCGGCCACGGCGATCGCGGCCACGTCCCGCGGCTATCAGATGACCTGGGATGGCGGCTCCGTCCCCTGGTCGGACCAGTATTCGGCAGTCATCCGCGGTTCCAACTGCGGGATCAGCACGGTCTCCCTGGCGAACGTCGCGTTCTTCTCGGTCCCCCCGAACGCCACCGTCACCCTGCGCACGATCCGCGCCATCCTTTCGCCCGTCACGCCCGACTCGTCGTGGCACGGGACCGTCTCCACGACCATCGACGTCACTCGCATCGGAGTCTGACTGTGCCCACCACCCTCACGACGCGCCTCCGCAGGCTCGTCGCCATCCTGGCCGCCCTGATCCTCATGGGCGCCCTCTTCTCTGGGTCCCCTGCCCGCGCACAGGGGCTCCCGTCCGCGCACCTCATCACGGGCGTTGACCTCCACGATGGAACGCTCGTCGAGCGCGACGGCACCTTCTACTTCTACGGCACGAAGTACGGCTGCGGCTTCGCGTGGGGTATCCCTTCGACTCACTGGTGCGGCTTCGGCGTCTCGACCGCACCGAGTCTCGACGGTCCGTGGTCGGCGGTCACGACCCTGGTTGCCCCGTCCGAGATGGACACGTGGACCGGGCTGACGTGGGACCAGACGTGCATGCGCGGTGGTGGTGCTGGCTGCTTCAACCCGCGCATGGTGCAGCGCGCCTCTGACGGCGTGTGGATCCTCTGGTTCAACGCGCCCGGCGACTACGCCACGAGCGGCGCCAACGCGTACTACGCGATGGGCTGCAACGGCCCCGCTGGTCCGTGCGGCCCCGGCAAGCCCCCGTACGGCGGCCTCTACAAGCCGGCCCTGTACGTGTGCAGCCATAACGGCGACTTCTCGATCATCACTGACGGGCCAACCGCGTACATCGCGTGCACCATGTGGAATCAGACTCTCGCGATCGAGAAGCTCGACCAGTGGTGGGTGAACGGCACCGGCCAGGGCGTGACCACGGTGGCCGGGTTCGACCAGGCCGAGGCTCCCGGTGCGTACTTCGACCCGAACATCAGCAAGTGGGTCATGACGCTGAACTACCGCAACTGTGGGTACGGCGCCGGGTGTGGCCTGGCGTACGCGACGGCGCCGACGATGCTCGGCCCGTGGTCGGCCCCGTTTACGGCGGGCATGACGACAGACACCAAGTCGCGCGCGGTACTCAGCGCCAACTCTTGCGGTGGTCAGCCTCGGACGGTGACCGTGCTCGACGGGATCGCGTACCAGGTGATCGACCTGTGGGACGGGGCCCGGAACCAGACGTCCGCGCCGACTCTGCTGACCCCGCTCGTCGTCGACGACATGGTCACGCAGCGCCCGTGGCACCCGTTCCGCGACATCCAGTGCAAGTAGGGAGGCCGACATGGCATTCGTTCCCGTCACTGACTCGCTGGGGAATCCCGTCCTCGCATCGAACGGTACGCAGCGTGTCGCCTGTACGCACCTAGCCGAGTGGCTGGTTGCGTACGACGCGCTGCAGGTCGCCCGTGGCCGTGGGCATGTCACGTACTACCAGACGATGGGCGGCGCCGACGCGTCGGCCGGTACGCACAATTGCGGGTCGGCGTGGGACATGGCGTGGATGGGTGACGCGGCGATCATGGACGCCCGCGAGATGGGCGCTGCTCAGTGGCACCGCATCCCCGGCCGCAACGGTTGGCCCAGCTCGGGCGCGGACCACTGCCACGGGCTGATCCGCTGCGGCGATAACGGCTGCAACGACTACCAGTACGCGGCCTGGCTGCTCGGATACAACGGGCTCGGACTGAACGGGGTCGGCGCTGGGGATCTGCTGCCGAGGCCCAATATCCGCACATGGCAGCAAGGCGTCACCTGGGCTCACGCCGAGATCGCACGAATAACCGGAACCGATACCACCACGGAGGACGACATGCCCAGACTGCTTCTCGACACGAACGGGACCGGTCGCCTGATCACCGCCGAAGGGACCATCGCCGTGGCGTCGGTCGCCGACGCGAAAGCGATCAGGCGCATCCTGACCGCCGCCGAGTGGGACCCGAACTCAGCCCCGGTCGACAAGGTGGCTGCGTCCGAGGTCGACGTGTACGACCGGCATGTCCGTGCCGCACGCGGTGCCGCTGGTCCCGCCACAGTCACCGCGAACATCGACTACGCCGCACTGGCGAAGGCCGTGAACGACGACGCCGCCAAGCGAATGGAGAACTGACCATGACCGACCTCGCCAGCAAGATCAACGCCTACCTGACGCCCGTACGGCGCCAGGCGATCTACCGGCTGCTCCTGGTCGCCGGCGTCCTCGTGGCAGCCGTCTCGCCTGCCCTCTCCCCTGTCGTCGACACGTGGACCTCGGTCCTGATGGCGGTCGGTACGGTCGGCTCGCTCATCCTGGCGGCCCTCGTGACTCGCGCGCCGCAGTGGCCCCTCATCTACTCGGCACTCGCTGCCCTCGTCGCTGCCCTCGTCGGTGCGTCGGTCCTGTCTCAGTCGGCCGCAGACTCCGCCCTCCGCATCCTCCAGGCCGTCATCACCAGCGCCCCGCTGCTGGTCATCCTGGCCCGCACCGACACGCGCACCATCGACGGCTCACCCGTCGCCGAGGTCGTCCTCTCCGACCCGGTGCCGGATCCGGCGTACATGCCGAGCCCGTCGACCAAGGCGGGCAACGACGTCATCGAGTACGACCCGGGCAACGGGGACGCACCGACGACGACCACGCTCTCCTGAGGGCGGTGGGGGGACATGCCACTCGACCCAGACATCCCATGGGGATGGAACCTGCTCCTGTTCGCGATGCTCGTCCTGACCCCGGTGGTCACGTCGTGGATCGCGAACCGGGGCACCAAGGCCAAGCTCGCAGCGAACACTGACCAACTGGCCGCGATCGCGCACGAGGTCCGGCCCAACTCGGGCTCATCGCTCGCGGATGCCGTCAACCGCATCGAGGCCGCGCAGGTCGTCGCCACCGAACAGATCGCCGGGATCCGTGACGACGTCGGCGGCATCCACTCGGAGATCCGGGATGTGCGGCAGGACATCGCCGGCGTCCGCGCCGATGCCCGTCACGACCGGCGCGTGGTCGCTGACGCACAGCGCGCCCTCGATGATCATCTCCAGGCCGTTCCCGGACTCATCGCCGAGACGGTCGCCAAAGCCGAGGCAGCGCGCATCCGCCGCTGCCCGCAGCGAAAGGGGAACTGAGATGCCCGGCCAGTTGTACGAGATGCGGATCACCGCTACCGGCGAAGTCCGCGACGCCGACGGGAACCTCGTCAGTTCCACACCCATTGAGTCTGTCCAGATCATCACCGAGGACGAAGCCCGCGCACTGCTCACACAAGGAGAATCAGAATGACTCGAGGGATCGCCGCATCTGCGGCCAACGGCTGGCTCGATGGCACGTTCGCCACCGCCACATGCTTCGTCAAGCTCCACACTGCCGACCCTGGTGCTGCCGGCGCGACCGCCGCTGCGGTTGGCTCAGCGACCCGCGTACAGGCGACCATGGCTGCCGCGTCCGCAGGCTCGAAGGCGATGACCTCGATGGCCTCCAGCTGGACCAACGGCGGCACGACTGAGACGCTCACGGACATCAGCCTGTGGACCGCCGCATCGGCGGGTACGTTCAATGGCTCGTGCGCGCTCACCGCCTCGCAGCCGTGGGTCAGCACGAACACGTTCTCGCTGACGTCGCTGTCGATCGCCATCACTCCCATCGCGGCCTGACCATGGCGCTCCTCGCTGGCACGCTGTACGACCCGGGAACGGCCGTCAGCAAGGCCACAACGGCCGCCCTGGCGATGACGGCCATCGACACGACGAACCTGCGGTTGACCTTCACGGCCCCTGCGAACGGGGCCGTGCTCGTCCGTCTCGCTGGCACGCTGCACGGGGCAACGACGTTCCCGCAGATCCTGTTGGGTGTGCTGGACGGGTCGACCGTGAAGGGCCGTGTCGCACCCCAGGCCGTCCTCGGCGGAACCGCGCTCGCCACCACGATGGTGAACGTGGAGGCCCTGTTCGTCGTGACCGGGCTGACCCCCAGCACGTCATACACGTGGGATGCGGCGTACGGCGTCGAGACCCTGGTTGCGTCCACCGGGCTCAAGTACGGCGGGCCACAGGACAGCACCGCGAACAACGCGTTCGGTGGGTTCGTCTACGAGATCTGGAACACCGCCTAACCGAAGGGCAGGACCATGACGCTGCGTTCCCTG
>OFRE01000388.1_pt1 | contig 12013 bp, 20 predicted proteins | sample 1543061 | NCBI WGS metagenome assembly OFRE01 (sample SAMN07774218, study PRJEB24372) | wastewater metagenome | isolation source: Exp Tend NO 50WW | collected 2016-02
TCGGGTCGGCTGACTCCACATACGTCAAGGGCATCACCGTCAGGGGCAATGTCGTCTTCAACGCGAACCAGAACCGGCAGAACGACGGCGTCACGCGCGCCAAGTCGGGGATTCTCCTCGTCGAGGCCATCGGGTGCCTCGTCGACGGGAACGTCGTGATCGACGACCAGGTCGCCCCGACGACGAACTATGGGCTCACGTGGCGCAACGTCACCGACCTGACCGTCGGCGACAACCGCTACATCGGCGTGACTGTGGCCGACACCTACGGGGAGGGGACGAACACCGGCGTCCGCTGGTCGTCGGCCCCGCGCCGCGCCGTGAAGACGGCGGACACGACCCGCAACAACACGGCCACCGTCGCCGACGACCCGCACCTGACCGGGCTGACCCTGTCACCGGGCGGGGTCTACCGGCTGTCCTCGCGGCTGATCTACAACGCGACGACCACCGCCGACATCGGCATCAAGTGGTCGGTGCCGTCCGGGACGACGATGGACTGGACTACCGACTCGCCCGTCCCGACGACGACCTCGCCCAACGGCTCGATCCAGGCCACCAGCCAGACGGTCGGGTCGACCGCCACGATCGGCGGGACCGGCGTCTCCACGGTCGGGCACCCCGAGGGCATCATCACCGTCGGGTCGACGCCCGGCACCCTGACGATGCAGTGGGCGCAGGGAACGGCTGAGGCGTCCAACGCGACCCTGTCGGCCGGGTCGTGGATTGAGATCGTCCGCGTCGCCTGACGCACCACAGTCTTGCCGCGCTACCCGGGGGGGTGCGCGGTGAGGGGGAATGCCCTGACCCCGACGTACAGAGAGCGTGGTGCATGTGACATCCAGCATTCTTTCCGAGCTCGGCGCCTTTGCGGCGGGCTTTGCTGCCCTCTATACCGCAGTCCGGGCGCAGAGGGCTGTGACTAAGCACTTGACCCCCAATGGCGGGTCGAGCCTTCGGGACGTCGTGGACCGGATCGAGCAGGACATCCGTGGGCTACGGAAAGAGATCAGCGATGACCGCGCCGCGTCACGAGCCACGGCCCACCGCCTCACCGCCATTGACCTGCGCAACCGCGAGGGTCACGCGGCGATCGCCGCGCACCTCGGCATACCGCTGCCTGACGCGGCCGACACCGAGGAGGACTGATGGGCGGACCTCAGTGGATAACCGGAGCCGAGCGCCTCACCCCATCTGCGCCGGGCGGTGCGATGTCGGAAGGTCCCGGCGGCCCACCGCGCGTCATCTGGCACACCACCGAGGGCGCGAACTTCGACGTGATGCGGAGGGTCCTCACCGACAAGGGCGCTGAGCCGCATGTCCTCTACGACCCGGCCTCGGACCGGCTCGGCCAGTTCCTGCCCCTCAACGTCTCTGGGCGGGCCGTGAAGAACGCCGGCAGCGTCCGGAATAACCGGGTTGGTCTGGTCTGTATCCAGGTCGAGGTCTGTGGCTACGCCGCCCACCCCTTCACCGACGCATGGCACCCCGGACCCAACTTCGCCGCGCTCATGGCCGCGATCCGGGCCTGGGGCATCCCCGACGTGTGGCCGGCCGGGCCACCGCCCGCCTACCCGCGCGGCTCTGACCCCAGATCCATGTCGGCGTGGCTCACCCGCGGCGGGCACTACAGCCACTCACAGATCCCCGGCAACGACCACGGCGACCCGGGCGCCATTGACATCGCCGCGATCTTCGCGGCAGCCCCCGAAGGAGACGACATGCCTACAGCAGCAGAGGTCGCCGCCGCCGTGCTCAACACCCGGTACGCGGAGTACGTCGACGAGTACAAGGACGGGGTCCGTACCCAGCGGACCATCGCGGACATGATCTACGCGACCCATCGCAACACGGTCGTCCTGACCGGCCAGGTCGGCGCTCTTGCGGGCATCGTCGCCGCGATGAGCAAGGGCACCCTGACCGCTGAGCAGGTGATCGCCGCCGCCAGGGAGGGCGCCGAGCAGGCATTCGCCGAGGGTGTCAAGGTCGACGTCACGGTCGGAGGTGCGCAGTGATCCTCCAACTCCTCTATCGCTTCAAGCCCCTGAGGACCTTCGCGCAGACCCTGGGCGCCGCGCTCGCCGCCGATGGTGTCGGGCTTCTCGACACTGACTGGCCCGCCCGCCTGTCAATGGCGGGCATGGCCGGGCTCCTCTCGCTCCTGATGATCTGGGGCGAGGGCGGGCAGATGCTCGCCGACGACACCCGCGTCACGGGCGCCCTGTACGACCCCAAGCACGACTGACCGACACCCAACCACCCCAAGAAGGCCCCCACGATGGGGGCCTTCCGCATTCCCGGAGGAGTCCATATGGACCGTATCTCGACCCGCTGCATACAGTGCGGCGCACTCGACGATCACCCGAAGGTGCATGTCGCGTCCTTCGACGACGCGGACGTCACCTACCACCACGACTGCTTGCCCTACGCGCTGCGTGAGCAGGTCTGTCTCGACCCGGTCGCACGCCAGGTTGTCGAGGCCGCCGAATCCGGCATCCGCGGCGCTGCACTCGTCGCCCTCATCCCGACTCTCCAGGAGGGCTGACCTATGGGTGCTCTCAGCCAGGCCCACAGCAACAACATCCTCGATGCGTCCCTCGGGACGGCATCCTTCGTGGCTACCACTGCCCCGGTCCGCTGCCGCCTCATGACGGCCAACGGCTCGGCGACCGCGGCCGGGACCGAGCTGGCAACGTCCGGTGGCTACACGTCGGGCTCCGGTGCCCCGTCGGTGACCTTCGCGGCGGCGTCGGCCGGGTCAGCGGCCAGCAACTCTGCGGTGACCGTCACCAACATGCCGGCGACCACCATCACTGGTGTCGAGGTCTGGGACTCGGCTGGCACTCCGGTCCGCAAGTGGTGGGGTGCGCTCAGCGCGAGCAAGACGACCAACTCGGGCGACACGTTCACGATCGCGTCCGGGTCCCTGACCGTGGCCTTCCCCTGATAGGCGCGTGACCGGTGGCCGTCTCGATCCCGTCGATCCTGACCCAGGGGTCCTCGGGCACTGACGGCACCACCTTCACGACCGCGTCGGTGACGCCGGTGGCAGGTGCGGTTACGGTCGCGCTCGTCACCGGCAACCAGACGGCGTCCATGGCCGACCCGACCAGCGTGTCGGGTGCGGGGTTGACGTGGACTAAGGTCACGTCGAAGACGACGACCTCGGCGCAGGTCAACGTCTCGGTCTGGGTCGGTGTCGGGTCGGGCTCGGCTGGGGCGCTGACCATCACGTGGCCGCTGACCGTGTCCGGGTCGACGTGGCAGGTCTGGTCCCTGACCGGCGCGGACACGGTCAGCCCGGTCGGGCTGACCGGGTCATTTACCGGCACATCGACCACACCATCGGTCACGCTCGCGTCGGCGCCCGCGTCGACATCCACGACGCTGACGGTCCTCGGGGTCAACTCGACCTCGGCGACCGTCTCCGCGTCCACGGGCGTGACCGCGCTCGGCACCCAGGTCACCAACACCACCCCGAGCATCAAGGCCGCGTACGGGTATGCCACCCCGGCCGCGCAGACGATGACATGGTCGGCGTCGGGTGGCACTGAGAAGGCTCTCGTCGTCGTCGAGGTCAAGCAGTCGACGGGCGGTACCCAGAGCGGCGCCGCGGCGCTGACCCAGGGCTCGACCCTCACCGCTGCCGGCGTCGTGACCGATCTCGGGGTCGCCGCCCTCGCCCAGGCGAGCACCCTCACGGCGACCGCGACACTGACCAGGCCTGCGGCGGCCGCGCTGACTGCCGGGTCGACCCTGACCGCGACCGGCGCGACGGGACAGTCAGGCGCCGCAGCCCTGACCGCCACGTCGACCCTGACCGCGTCCGCGACCGTCACCGAGCAGGCCGCGTCGGACCTGACGCAGCCGTCCACGCTGACCGTCGCCGCAACCGTTACCGATGTAGCAGCCGCCGCGCTGACCCAGGCGTCCACGCTCACTGCAACGGCCACCCTGGCTAGGCCCGGGACTGCCGCCCTGACGCAGCCCTCGACCCTGACCGCGACGGGCACGCTTACCCGGCCGGGTGCGGCGGCCTTGACCCAGGCGGCCACGCTCACGGCAGGCGCCACGGTCACCGGGGCAGGCACCGCGGCGGCACTGACGCAGGCCGCCACCCTGACAACGACCGGGACCGCCGCCAAGATCGCTACGGCCGCGCTTACGCAAAGCTCGACACTCACCACCGCCGCGAAGGCTCTCGTCGGTGCCGCAGTCGACCTCGTCGCGGACGCCGTCCTCACCGTCGCAGGCAAGGCGCAGCAGTGGGCCGACGTGCTCCTGCAACAGGACAGCACCCTGACCGCCGCCGGGGTCGCTCAGCCCGCGGTACTCCCGCCCACCGAGCCGGCGCCATCCGACCGGACCCTCACCGTGTGCGCCGAGACCCGGACCTACGCCATCCCCGCGGAGGACCGGACCCTCACGGTACCGGCCGAGTCCCGCACCTACGTCGTCCCCGCTGACAAGGAGATCCTCTCGTGCTGCTGACCTTCAGGATCGACAAGGACGCGCGGCTCGACTTCACCTGGAAGTGGACCGACTGGCTGGAGCCCGGGGAGACCATCGCGTCCTACACGCTCACCCCGACCGACATCACCGTCGAGTCGCACTCCCTGACCACCCCGACGACCGTCACCGCGTGGGCCAGCGGCGCATCCGAGACCGCGCGCCCCCGCCCAAAGATCAGGTGCCACATCGTCACCACGGCAGGACGCCAGGACGACCGAACCGTGTCCTTCCACGTGACGGAGCGCTGACCTATGGCGTACACGCCCAACCCGACCTGGGTCGACGGTCAAGCGGGCGGCACACCGATCACGGCGGCCGCCCTACAGCACATCGAGTCCGGGATCGCAGCCGCAGCGACTGTCGCCGACGACGCGGCCACCGCCCTCACCGGCAAGGCATCCACCACCCATAAGACCAGTCATGCGACCGGCGGGTCGGACGCCATCGCCCCAGCCGACATCGGCGCCGCGACCGACACCGCCCTGTCCGCGCTCGATGCGACGGTGGCCGGGCTCGCCTCAACGAAGGCCAACATCACCGACCTGACGACCGTGACCCGAGTCACGGTGACCGCCGCCGGCGTGACCTCGTCCTCGACAACGTTTGTGGCGACGGGCCTGCAGATCGTCGCCGGCGCGAACGAGGCCTGGGAGTTCACGGCCCTCGTCCACTACGACGGTGACGCGACCGCGTCCGTCGGCAACATCTCCTTCAAGGTGACCGGCCCGTCCGGTGGCGGGGTCTTCGCGAACATCCACGGCCTCAACGGCGCCGCCACCAACACCGCCTCCGGGCATCGGACCGAACCGATCTTCGCCCTCGACACGGCGACAGGTGCTCTGGCCACCGTCGGTACCGGCAATGCTCGCGCGGCCTGCCTCATCACCGGATACGTCACGAGCGCCGCGACGGCAGGGACGTTCGCGCTGATGTTCAACCAGGCGGCGGCCTCGGCGACCCCGACGAAGGTGTACGGCGGGTCAGTCCTGACGGCGGCCAAGGTCGCCTGATGCTCGGGCAGCGCGCCTCGACGCGCCGGGCACGACGCCCACCGGCGCAGTACGGCACGACCGTCACCGGGCTACCCACGGCGACCGGGCTCGCCGACTCGTACGGTGTCGTCGTCCACCCCACCTATGCGGCGTACCAGCCGACGGCAGGGATCATCACGACCCTCGCCGACCTCGGCGTCAAGCACATCCGCACCAACCACCTGTACTCATCGACCGTCGCGGCCTTCATCGCCGACCTGTACGCGGCGACCGGCATCAAGACCAACGTCACCATGGGCAAGCCGAGCCTGTGCACGCCGGAACAGTCGGTCACCTTCGCGGCCGCGCTCCCCTCAGCGGCCGTCGCGAGCGTCGAGGGCCTCAACGAGTGGAACCTCGTCGGCGGGTCCACATGGTCGGCTGACGTCGGCGACTACCAGCGCCGCATAGTCGCCGCGATCGCCGCGTCCGGGCCGCAGTGGCTCAAGGACCTCCCCGTCCTCGCCCCCGCACCGGGCGCCCGCATGATGACCGGATGGCCGGCGGACCAAGACAGCAAGTGCACGCTCGGCAACTACCACAACTACCCGGGCGGCAGCCCCGCGTCGCTACGGCTCGACTCGATGGTCAGCCAGGAGCACACCCGCTCCGGTACCAAGGCCATCGTCGTCACCGAGACCGGCTGGCACGACGCGACCTCCTCGACAGGCACGCACGTCCCCACCCCGCAGTGGGTCATCGACGCGCAAGAGGTCCGGGTCCTCCTCGAGCACTACGCCCGCGGGCCACTCACTGACGGCCCCCTCGCCTCGGCGACAGGGCCGCGCCGCGTCTACCGGTACGAGCTGGTCAAGCAGGGCACTGACCTGACCGACCAAGAGCAGCGGTTCGGCATCGTCAACCCCGACGGGTCCAAGACCGCTGGGTACACGGCCATGAAGCGACTCCTCGCCCTGTGCGTCGACACTGCCGGGCCGACCGAGTCGATCACCGTCCCAGCCGTCGGGTACGCCGTCAACGGCGCCGGGACTGACCTGCGCTGGGTGAGGGTCGTCCGCTCCGACGGGCACCACCTCATCGTCATGTGGCGGGACGTCGAGATCTGGGACAAGACCAACAAGGTCGCACTCAACCCCACCGATGACCAGGTGACGGTCGTCTTTGACCGCAGCGTCGACGTCACGGTCCGGGCTCTGCAGGCCGGGACCGCGACGACCACCACGGGCGCGACAGCCCTGCCGCTGACCATCACCGCCGTGGAGAACTACGTCCTCGACGTCACCCCTGCGGCCGGGTCGTCACCCGGCTACGGCGGCGGCGCATACGGCACGACCCCTTACGGAGGCTGACATGGCGCGACCGACACTGCCGACGACGGGCGCAACATCCTGGGACACCATCCTCAACAACGCGATCAACGCCGTGTCCGACCAAGCCGACATCGGCGCTGCGGGAATCTTCACCAAGGCCCGCGCGACCCGCGCACTCGTCTTCGCCGTCGACTTCCCGGCAGCGCTGAGGCCATCCGCGACCGACACGGGGACCTCAGTCTGGGTGTGCGACGGGACCGCCGACGACGTTGAGATCAACGCCGCGATCGCCACCGTCAGCGCCAGCAACACGACCGGGCGCGGGACGAACGGCGGCACCGTCCAACTCGCCGGCCGGGCATTCCCCCTCGCCGCGCCCGTCAAGGTCCGAGCCCAGACCCAGCTCCGCGGCGAGGGGATGCACCAGACCTTCCTCAAGCCGACCTGGTCGTCCACGGCCGGTGACCCGAAGGTCGGCGCGATCGAGCTGGATTCGACGACGCTGCAGCACGCCGCCGTGAGCGACCTCGGAATCGACGGCAACTGGACCTTTGAAGGCAGCGGCATCTACTTCGCGGTCGGTGACTCCTCGGCGTGGGACTCCGAGCTCCGGATCAGCAACATCTACGTGATGGGAGTCCGGGGCCAGGGCGTCCGTCTGGTCGCGGTGTCGCCGAACTACAAGTTGCGCGGGCTCAGCGTCGACAACCTCTACTGCCGCGACACCGGGCTCAACGGGCTCTATACCACCTCGGTGGACTCTCACTACTACCGCGTCGACGTAGGCTCGTCCGGCTCGTACGCGGCGGCTAACCTGGCCGCCTACAACAGCCTCAACAACGACACCGGCACCAGCGCGCGCACCACCGACACGGCCAGTCTCGCCGCCGGCATCTACTCGGCCGGGGCGAACAACAAGTTCGTCACCTGCAAGGCCTGGTACAGCGACGGCTACGGGTTCGCGATCCGCCACGGGTCGCGCAACCAATTCGTCGGCTGCGAGTCCCAGGACAACTTCAACGACGGGTTCTACTCCTCGTCGTCGGCCACGATGTACACGGGCTGTATGGCCGACTCCAACGGCTACGGCTGGACCGGGTCGGCGTACAACGGGTCAGGGTCGGGCTTCCGGATCGGCGGGTCCGCCACCCTCTCGGCGTGCATGGCCTTCGACAAGCTGGAATCCGGCAGGGCAGGCACCGGGTCACCGCGCCCCGCCCAGCAGATCTACGGGATCAATATCGCCGCCGCCGTCAACGTCATGGGCGACCTCATGACCTCACAGAACGCGACCGCCTCGTACGGTGGCAGCACGCCCGCCAACGGGGCAATCAACTCCGGAGGTAACGCACTGCGCGTCCTCGACACCGCCACGCCGTAGACCCACCCCGCACCCAAGGAGGGGAATGAACGTCACCCTCACAGGAGGCACACTCACCCAGCCCGTCGTCGCCGAACTGACAATCGACGGGGCGACCCACGTCGCCACCGAGCCGCAGACCGGTATCTTCGGGTGCGGGCCGACCCTCTGCGCGGCACTCCGGGACTTCCGCTCAGCCCTCACCGAATGGCTCGACGCGCTCGAAGACCTGGGCGACGAGGAGATCCATCACCTCTACGACATCCGCGAGCATCTGCGGAAATACCTGGTTTCACGTTAGAATGATTGGGCCTGGACGGAACCCTCCCGCTCAGCCCCGGTCGCCACCGACTGAGCACGCACGACAAGACCCCCCACCTTCGGGTGGGGGGTCTTCTGCGTTTCCACACTTTCGGTCCCCCCTCGATTAGGGAGGGGCCTACTTGCCCAGGGCCTTGCGCAGCGTCGGTCGGCTGATCCCCGCCTGTCGAGCAGCCTCAACCTCAGACATGCCCGCTGCGACAGCCGCGATCGCAGCGGCCTTCGCGCGCTCCATCCACTCCCGCCCCCTTGCTCGCGCCGCCTCGGACTGGCGGCCAGTAATGCACAGCGTCTCGTGTGCGCGGCCATAGACCATAGCGGCCCCCCATGCGGCGAGACGGTCGTCCGGATGGTCCGGCAGGAGGTCCGGAAGCGGCTCCGTGTCGGAGGTCACCGCAGCCACCGCAGCAGACCACTCCTCATCGAGCGCGGCGATATCTGTCCCCCGCCGGCGTGCGTCGCGGCGCAAGTCGCTCCACCTGGACGTCATCCGCGCAAGACCGCGTGTCGGGTACCTCAGCGCGAGTAGGGTCAGCCGTTGCTGCGGCGCAGACGCGGGCTCTCCGGCGACAAGCTCGTCGAGGTGCTCGATGAGCGCGATCAGCCGCCCGTACACAAATCCCTGGTCCTGGCGGGCGTGGCGGTAGTCGATGCTGCTCATCGCGCGAACTCGTCACACGCGGCGCAGTCCTGGGCAAACGGGATGCCGTGGGTGCAGGTGTCAGGCTCGACCAGAGGGGCCTGGCGGATGATCGGGTCGCCCTCGTCCTGGATGGAGCGCATGAGGTTGGCGAGCGCCCACTGCTCCTCAGGGCTGGTGAGGCCAAAGACGGGGTCGTGGCTGGCGGGCGGCTGCTCGTCGGCCCACCGCGCGGCGGCGTCGGTGAGGTAGTGGAGGTCGGTGCGCTCGGCGAGCCGGGACAGGTCGGGGGCCTGGCCTCCGCGGCGGGCGGCGAGGAGCATCAAGCCGAGCGTGGTTGCGAGTTGCGCCTCACCCCGGAGCGTGACGGTCTCCTGGGGGTGGGCCAGCGGCGTGCGCGGGCCGCCGATGCCGCGGAAGGGGGACTCTGGGTGGCGACTGTATGTCCTGGTCTTCATCATGTAAACCACTTTACAGGCTCCTGCGCTGCCTGTCAACACCTTTACACCCTCGGGCGTCTTCGGATCGTCAGAAAAACATGGCGAATATCTGACACAACCTCTTGACAGGAGTATATACACCGGGATACGTTCTACACATGACGACGACGACCACCCACGCGGCACCCGCCGCCCGACCCCAAGGAGGGGCCATGACCACCACCACCGCCGCCCAGGCCGGCACCTACATCGCGACCGAGGTCGCGTGGCACGGCTCGGCGAGCGAGGCGTGGGTCGCCTCGCGACTCGCCTCGGCCGGGTTCGACATCGACGCGGCGACGGTCATCGCCTTCGCCGTCGAGTCGGGCCTGCTCCGCCCGATCCCCCGGCTCGGCGGCTACACCGTCAGCCGCAAGGTCAACGCCGAGGTCTTCGGCGAGACCTTCGCCGAGTGGTGCGCGGCGTGACCGCCACCCGCCGCGCACCGCTCGCACTCGGGGAGTGCGAGCGGTGCATCGACGGCGAGCACGGCATCATCAAGGACGGGTGGTGCGTCTGCTGCTCGTTGCTGATCGAGGTCGACGATGCCTAACGCCCCCAAGACGCCGCTGCGTTCGATCCGCGTCGACACCGACCTATGGCGCGCGGCGCAGGCCGTAGCCGCCGCGCGCGGCGAGAGCCTGTCGGACGTGATCCGGCGGGCTCTCGTCCGCTACGTCAAGCGCGGCGTCGCCGCCCTGGCCCGCCTCGGATCGACCAAGGGGACGGCCGCATGACCTACGCCATGGGCACCTCCGAGGCCGCCACATACGCAGGCGTGCCAGCCGACGCCATCCGCGACGCCATCACTCGTGGGGACCTCCCCGCCGGGCGCGTCGGCAAGCGTCGCCTCCTCATCCGCCGCGCGGACCTCGAGGCGTGGGTTGACTCCCGCATAGCCCTCGGGTCACAGGAGGGCGACGACGCATGACCACCGACGACCGTGTCGCCGCCGCCCTCGCAGCCAAGACGACCAAGGCCGCCTGCACCGTCTGGATCGGCGCGTGCAACACCCACGGGTACGGCGTCGTCCAGATCGACGGCGTCGTGCACCTGGCGCACCGTCTCGCCTATGAGGCCGAGTACGGGCCGATCCCCGACGACATGGGCATCGACCACCGGTGTCGAGTCCGCAACTGCGTAACCCCCGAGCACCTCGAGCCCGTATCGGCAGCCGAGAACGCGCGTCGTGGTCGTCGGGCGTCGTCGCTCGCGGTCGGTGACACGTGCGCGAACGGGCACCTGATCGAGGCTGGCGGGCTGTACGAGCGGCCGTCGGGGAAGACCGAGTGTCGCCTGTGTCGCCAGTCCGAGTCGTCCCGGAAGGGCATCCAGCGTCCGACGACTCAGCGTCGGGTCGCTGACACTCGCGCGGCTCACGCCCGCGCCTCCTGATCGTCCCCCGCCCGTCTCGCAGGCAGCGCGCCGGGCGGGGAGACACCGAACAAGGACCAGCCCCCGAGCCGATGCAGGGCAATCGGGGGCCGACAACAGGAAGGGTACCAAATGAGCAAGGTTGAAGCTCGACTGCGGCGAGTGTGCTGCGAGATGCGCGTGACCGGGGCGCCGGAGACGAGGGGCGGCTGGGCCACCATCGTGGCCCCCGAGAGGGTGCAGTGGGAGGCGTGGGTGCTCCCCGACGCGCGGCTATTCGCCGATGTCACGGTCTTCGGGCAGGACGTCGATGGCATACAGCGCACCGCGACGTTCTTCCCCGCCTACGACGACCGCCCGTCATGGATTCCCGCGCCCCCAGCGTGGTACGTGGACGCCGTTGCCGAGTTGCGGGCAGCGGCCGAAGACCTTTCGCGTGAGCGGGTGGCCCGATGACCCGCGAAGAGATCGCGGCCGTGGTCGCCACGCTGAACGAGGGCGACGAGGTCGAGGTGGGGATGACGTGGTTTAGGGAGCAAGAGCGCCGGGCTACCGGTGTCCTCTACCGGTACAGCGGCAGCCTGTGGCTCTTCGGATATGCGGTCCGCTGGGATTACGGCGCCCCCGGGAAGTACATCACCTACATCCGCCTCGTCAAGAAGGCGCCCATCCCCGAGCCGACCCTAGTCGGCACGGTCGTCATCACTGACCTGGGGAAGTTTGCGGTGTTGGCTGACCCCGACGATGGGAGTCTCTGTCGGTGGGTCGATGCCTCCGGAAATTGGAGATCCTGGCAACACCTCCCCAACCCGCGCGTGGCCACTCTCGCCGAGGTCGAGGCCATCTCTCGCGGTGAGTGGGTGGCTCGATGAGCACTGTCCTCGCCGTCACCCTCCTCATCGTCTGGACCTCGCTCGTCCTCGTCGTCGTCGCCGGGACACGCCACGGCCACGAGCAGTACCAGCGCGGCTACGAGGCAGGTCAGGCCGCCGAGCGGGTTCGGTGGTCAGCGTGACCACACCCAC
>OFRE01000391.1_pt1 | contig 11960 bp, 18 predicted proteins | sample 1543061 | NCBI WGS metagenome assembly OFRE01 (sample SAMN07774218, study PRJEB24372) | wastewater metagenome | isolation source: Exp Tend NO 50WW | collected 2016-02
CGCCAACGAGCGAAACCTGGTCCGGTGGACCATCCACGAGGTACACGCGGACCGTTGAGTTCGGCCCACCTTCTGGCCGGTCGCTTGCCCTGGACTCGATAAGTTCCGTGGCGACGTATGGCATCAGTACCCCCCGCCGGGGATGCCAGGTAGAGGCCCGCTGTACTCGCGTGCCATGCCCGCGGAGATAGAGCGGAGCAGGTCAACCTGCGTTCCGAGCAGGACCGTCATGCCCTGGATGCCCGCCGCCCCGGCCTGTTGTGCCGCAGCCGCGGTGATGATGTCCGAGAAGATCAGCCGAATGTCGGCTTCCCGCTTCTTGAGGCCCTTCACGAAGGCGTCGATGACTTGGTTCTCGTAGAAGTCGAGAGTGGCCTTTTCTTCCTCGGTGCGGGCGTTCCGCTTGGCGTACTCAATGTCCCGAAGCTGGGCGTTGTGATCGGCGGCGTCGGCAGCCTCCGGGTTCATCGCACGCTGTGCGGCGTCCCCGAGTTCCTTGGCGCGGGCCATGCGTTCGTCGTGGACCGAGTTCTCAAGGTCAACCTGATCCTGAGCCGCCTTGCGCTTGTCCTCGCGCTCTTGGCGGTCGGCGTCGTAGCCTTCCTGCTTCCGCTGTTGGATGTCGTCCTCTTCGTCGGCTAGGTCTTTGTAGTTCTGCTCCGTGGCGTCGGCCATTATCTTGCCGAGTTCCGCGTCTTCCTTCTTTGCGTCAGAAATATTCTTCTGCCGCTGGACGGCTTGGTTCATGCCTGGGAGCGATTGGATAAGCAACCGCTTCTCTTCTTCCAGCGCCTCCCGAGAGTTTGTCAGGCGGAAATAAATCGACTTCGACGCACGCTCCGCGAGAAGCTCGTCGATCTTCTGGATTCGATCGGCCGTTGCATCCAACGACTTGCGGGCGTTTTCTCCGACCGCTGCCCCGAGCGAAGCCTGAAACTTCGCGGCGTTCAAGGCCCCTTGATCCAGCCCGTAGAAGATTCGTTCGAGAACCTTAACCACCCCGTAGGCCGCACCCACCATCGCACCGATCGCGGCCGTGGTCCGTGTGATGAGGCTCAGGGCGCTCCGGAACGACTTCTGGGACTCGACCCCAAGTTCTACGGCGCTCTTCTTTGCCCTTTCGGTGCTGGCGGTCACCTTATCGGTGGCAGCACCCATACCCGCCGCCTCAGACTCAACCTTCGCCCTCGCCGCCGCAAACTCGGCGCCGAGCGACGACGTATCGGCGTGTACGCCGACACTGACTGATCCAATCTCGGATGGGCCTCCGGCTTGTGACACTAGTTATCAGCCCCTTGACAGGCTCCGTAGGATGGAGGCATGGCTACCACAGAAAAACGCCCACAAAGTTCCGCCCTCGTCGTGTTCGTCGTCATCCCGATCATCTTGGCTTTGCTCGCGGTGAAGTTGATCGTGGCGAACTTTCCGAACGGGTTCTAGTTGATCGTCAACGCCCCGGTGCCGCGTGCCGTCCAGTTCACGGTAACGAGCCCGCCCACGCCGCAGTTGATCGACACCTTCTCCCAGAACGCGGAGCCCACGAAGGTGCGGCCCGTGGACGCGGTGAATGTCAGCGTGTCCGCAACCGTGTTCGCAATAGCGCCCGCCGCGAAGATGCCGACGCCAGCGGACGGCGTGCTCTGCGTCAACGTGCTCGACCCGCGATAGGTGTAACTCACCACGTTCAACGCGCCCGGGTCGGACGTTGCCGAGCCCCGCGTAGTGAAGATCGAACCGGCCAGCGAGCTATCCGTCGCGCCCTTCTCCTGATACTTGAAGGTGCCTGTCGCTGGCTCGCTGGAGTTGCCCGGCTCGGTCATAACCGTCGTGTCGTCAAGGAACCCGTCGTAGGTCCCGCCCCAACTGATGAGTCCCGGCGCGTACGTCTTCACCGTGTCCGTGAAGATGGTCGAGTCGTGCGACTGCCGCACAATGTCCATCGTCCAACTCTTGATGTTGGTCGTGTATCCGGCCGCATAAGTCACCAGCCCGTTTCCACCGCCGCCGTGGTCGATGACCTTCAGCAGCGCCTCGCATTCAACGGACCACGACTTGAGGCCCTTGATGAACGATGACATGCCGGTCGTGTCGAACGCGGTTGAGTCGAACTCCTCCGCTTCGAGGTTGATCGTGGCTTTTCGGTTGGTGACGCCTGTGCCCGCAAGCTGGGCGTTGGTCCCGGTGGGCCAGCTTGTGATGTCGCCAGTGATTCCGGTGATGACGGCCATTTGAGGCTCCTACTTAGTCAACCAAAGACGAAACTCTTGCGACCACGAGTAGTATTCATCCCCGTGGTTCTCGTTTGTGTTCTGATACATGATGCTCGTCGCGGTCCAGTCTGTGAGCGTCGGCGAGAAGCGATGGAAGCCGTAGGACGGCGTGAGGCTGCCCGATGCGCTGTCCCCATACACCCGCTTGAGAATCTTCGATCCGGTCAACACCGGGTCTTGCGTGCCCGTCGTCAGAGTTGTCCGCTGCACGAACGTCACCACGCGAAACTGGACCATGCTCATGTTCTGCGTGAACATGGATTGGTCCTGGTCCGCCGACACCATGAAGACGCAGTAGGGCATGACGGCCGCGTTGGGAATCGCCGCGTAGTAGAAGGCGCTGATGAGCGGGGAGAGGGTTTCAAACAGCCCTCCCGATCCGGTGTCCGCTGCGGCTCGGTCGCGGATTTTGTCCCAGAGGTCGGCGACATTCATGGCGTCACCAACCCTGCAGCGACGAGCCGCTGCTTCACGGTGGCCTGAAACTGCGCCTTGGCCTCCGGTGCCGCATGCCACGCCGCCCGCATGATCCACGGGCGTGGCTGGATGACCACGGAATCTTTCAGCACGAACACGGTTGCTCCGGACTTCACGCCCCGCGTCTTGGACTTGGCACCGCGAACGTTCACGCGGACACTGGACTCCAAGACCAGCCGCCCTCCGTTTCGACGCCCCTTGCCGGGCGGTATGTACTTGAGGCCGGGGACGTTTCGGAGCGAACCACCGCCCGCCGCCCGCGTGAACTTGGCCGCGAGCATCCGGTCCACGGGCACCGCGAGGTACTTGGAACGCTTGGGCGTTATGAACGCGCCGAACTCAAGATGCCGCCCATATTCAACGGCCGTGCCGAATGCCGCCCGCATGGGCGTTCCCAAGGCTTCCGGGCTCACAAAGGCAATGGACCGGCGCAGGTGCCCCGTATCGACCCCGGGCGGGCTGCCGGGTGGCGAGGGCGAAGGTCCGAAGCTCTGAACCGCCGTGTCCGCGCAGACCGCCGCCGCCGCCGTCACGCCCGCATTGATCGCGGGCAGGATCGCGTCCTGCCACTGCTTCGCGGTCCATGTGAACTTGACGGTCACGTTGATTGCGTCTCCTCTTCCGCCGTCACCATGATGTACGTGCCACGCCCGGCGTGGTCCTGAATCGGGCTCGTCACCCGGAGGAACTTCGCCGACATGCCCTCGATGCTGGAGCCGGTCACGCCGGAAATCATGTACCCAATATCGATCGTTGTGCCGGGTGGGAAGTAGCAGTTGAAGCTCCGCCGCCCCGTCTCGCGGTACTCCCTGACCGCCTCGAATCCGCCCGAGGTCTGAATCCCGCACGTCACGCCGGACACCTGCGTACCGAACGTCGTGGTCATTCCAGCCGACGCCGACGACTGCGCATTGATAACCGGCGTCAGCGTGCAGGTGTTGGGCATGAGGGAGGTGGCGGACATTCGTTTCCTAGTTGATGAACTTGAACTGGCAATCGACGGCCGCTGATCCGGTCACGGCGCACGCGGTGGCAACCAGGGCCGTCACAAACTGGCACCCCTTCAGGTCCAGCCCGGTCAGATCAACGAGGTCCGTGTACTCGTAAGTGCCGTCCTCAAGGTTGCCGGTGGTTGCGAAGGTCAGGGTGAGTCCGGTTGCGCCGCTGTCGGCGTTGTCCAGCCGCATGAAGACGCCGCCGTTGGTTGCGGTCGGGCTCGTGCCCCACGGGGATGTCGTTGCCGCGGCCAAGAGCGTCCGGTCAGGCCCACCGACCGCGCCCCAGATGCTGATGACCGCCGCCGGGGTGCCCGTGGCACTCATCGTGGCAAGGTTCCGGCCACGGATCAGGATGCGGGTCGCCGATGCCGGGACTTCCAGCCACTTCACCGCCGCCCGCGTCACGAGCTGGGGCTTGAACAGGTTCGCCGTGTCCGCCGTCTGGAGGTCCGTGTTCGCCTCAACCCACCCGCCCTGCGTAGACGCAAGGTGGACGATCGAACCGGACCCGCCGCATGAACCCTGTGCTACCGATGCCATGTTCGACTCCTAAACGATGTTCGCGTAGCTCCGGTACGGCTGGAGCAGGTCTTTCGCGCTTCCCATGACGGCCTCGGACGCGGCCGCATCCGCCGAACTCGCGTTGGTGTACGAGTAGTTGCCCAGCGTCTCGCTCTGCAACGTGCCGCTGACCGCCTTCGCGTCCACGATGTTCTTCGCCAGTTCCAACGCCGCAAGCTTGAGGTCGTCGGGGATGGTCGAGTACCCGCCCGTGTAGACGACCTTGATCTTGTTCCGGCCCGCTCCGAAGTTTGGGGCCGCGACACGGGCGCGCCGCTGGGCCGCGTACTCCTGATCCCACATGTACGAACCGGTGCGAAGTTGCAACCGACCGATCCGCCCGTTGATCGTGCCGAGGTCCGCAATCTCGATCCCGTCCACGGTCAGGTCGGTGAGCGTGTACGTCGTGCTGATCCCGTTGGCGGTAATCATCGTCACGGACGCCACGGCCGTAATCGGCGTCCACTTCAGGAGCAGGCCGTCCGACAGTTCCCCGCTCAGGTACTCGGTGCGGCTGCCCGAAGTCCAGATCGTGCCGACACCGACGCCCTGCGTCATGCGATTGCAGTAGTTGCCGATCCGGGCTTCCACCGCGTTGGCGATGATCGTGGCGTTCGTGGTCGATGCCCCGGTCCAGGCTACGACGGCGCTGACGGGCTGGAGTTCAAGGGCCATGCGGTGCCCCCTTCTGAACGTCCACAACAACCTTCCGCGTCGGTGGCTTCCACTCGTACAGCCGTGCCATGCCCTTCTCGCAAGCCTTGATCGCTTCGCGGTAGGGCATCCGCAACCGCTTCCCGGCCGGGCCGTGGATGCAGTCTTTGAGCAGGGTGACAACGGTTGTCGGCTCAGGCCGCGACACGGTGCAGCCTTTCCGCGCGGAGGACACGCTTGAAGTTCTCGCGGAACCTGACCCACGCGGGGGCGTCCATCCATCCGCCGGACGTTGCCTTCTGCCGATCCGCGTAAGCCTGCGCCTCGTCGTGCCCGATCACCTTGGCCTGTGCGTGCTGCTCCCACTTCGCGCCGAGCATCTTGCTTGTGGCGATCACATCGCCCGGCACCCAGCAATGGACATGCTTGGTAAACCGCACATAGCAGAAGTCGTCAGGGTCGCCCGTGTACGCCTTGGCTTCCTTCTCAAGCGAGATGGTGAAGTGGCTGGATTCCGACTGCTGCGAAGCACGGGACTCTTCCGGCGTCTGGAGAGTAATGGCCCGCATAAGCGTTCCGATGGACTCGAACTGCTCGGCGTAGCCACGTGTTGAGTAGATGCGATCAGCCCAGCGTTCGCCCGCGCGTTCGCATTCATCGGCCGGGATCGCGGGTGTCTCCGGCTCGTCGGCAACGCCAACGACGCCAGCCCTCCACCGCTCCAGGGCGTCCGCGATTTCCGCGATCTGGCTCAATGGCTCACCCCTGAACCGCGAATGACGACACCACGGCCGCGAACGCTTCCGGCGTCCGAATGCTCTCGTGCAGGTGAATCTCCGCGATGAGTTCTCCGCTCTCCGCGTACCAGCTCCCATGTTGGTAGCCTGGCGAAGGCACCGAAACGAAGCTGTGATTCCAATACTCGCCGCATCTCGGGCCTCCGATGTGGACCCTTGGCCAGTACATCTGGAAGTTGACAGGATCGAACGCCAAAGACAGACCGCGCGGTTTCCGGCGCGGTCTGCGGGGTGTGGGTCAAACAACGGGCCGGACGAGAGACGTGTAGCTGCCAAGGGTGGACGTAGACGGGATCGTGCGGTTGCCGATCAACTGGCACACGACCACGTTGTGGTTCGACGCCGAGAGCGTCGAGAGCTTGACGACGAGGTACCGCTTGCGGCCCGCCTGCCCTTCGATGAGGATTGCGTGCCGCTGTGAGGCGGTCGCGGCGGTCGTCACGGACGGGTTCGTGGTGAACGCCGTAGCCGAAGCGAAGAGCGTGGTCGATGCGGAGGCGTGCGAGAACAGAAATTTCTCCGCCGTCGCCACGTCGCCGGTCATAATGGTCAGAAGCACGTCCTCAGCGCCAAGGGTGTCGATTGACGCGGAAACGCCGGTCTTCGTGCCCTTGATCTTCCAGATCGGAACGCTGAACTTGATGTCTTCGATGCGTCGCATGTGCGGTTCTCCTTACGACTGCGAGAGGACCGCGAGCGGCCCGGTGGTGGTGGATGCTGAACCAAGGCCGTGGACATTCAGGTCGTGCCGCACGGTGCCCTTGATGCCGATGTTGTTCTCGTCCCAATACCGCTGCTCGCTGATTTCGACCGCGAGGCCCATGCGGTCGCCGAAGTCGGCCGCGAGCGAAATGTCGCCGTACACCACAAGCTGACGGTTCGAGCCCGTCGCCGTGTTGGTCGTCATCACGTTGTTGTAGATGATCGGCGTGTTGAAGTAGTGCTCCACTTCGCCAAGCCCCTCGATCATCTTGGAGGTCATGCCGCCCTTGGCCCCCGCGAGCCGCTGGAAGATCACGCCGCCGATCTGGCCGGTGCAGTGGAACGCCATCATGCGGCCCACGTACCGGCCCGGGAGCGCCATGAGGTTCGTGATGTCCGCTTCCGTGACCGCGCCGGGCGTGGTTGCGGACGACTTGTAGAGCCGGTTGCTCGTCGAAGTCTCGGAGATGATGTTGAGAATGCCCTGCGTGCCGGGGATGTATCCGCCCGCAACGCCGGTGCCGTCCGAGTTGAAGAGCGAGTTGTCCTCGACCTTGGCAATCGCACGCACGATGTCGCGGCCCGCATCGTCGGCGACGTTGATCGCGGCGTCTTGAATGACGGCCCGCGACGCCTTGGTGATGACCATGCCCTCTTTCGCCCGCATCTGGACGTTCGAGAAGGTCTTGCTCGACTCGGTTCCCGCCGAGCCATCCGCAGGGTAGTAGACCGTGAGGTCGCCGGTCGCCTTGGGGCGGACAACGGTTTCGCTCGTCATGTTGACGACGCGGCCAACCTTGCGGGCAACGCCGTAGGAAAGCAGAAGCTGGTGGAGGTCGGGGTCGAACGCTTCGGGCACGAGAGCCCCGCCGCTGGCCGTGGTCGTGACCGTGTAGCCCTTCGTGATTTCCACGAACTGCGCGGTCTTCTTGAAAAGCTCGTCGGCCTCAATGTGCTTGCCGATGGCCCGCAGCATCTTGTACTGGATGTCGGAGCCGAAGATATGAGCCGTGGCGAACCCGCCGGTCTTGAACACGGCGGTCCCGGACCGAATCCGGGCCTCGTACATCCGCTCTTCCGCGGACTTGACCGTGCCGACCTGCGTCTCGCCGCTGACCTGCTGGACGCGGGCGTTGCCCTTGGGCCGACCGTTCGCGCCGACAGCCTTCTCGACTTCCGCGGCGACGGCTGCCTTGAACTTGTCCTCAGCGCCCTCGGTGTTCTCGGGATCAAGCATGAACGACACGCGACGGCCGCGCGGCTTGTCGGTCTTCTGAAAGACCAGTTCCCGGATGTTGATGACCTCGGTGCCGACCTTGACCTCTTCGATGGGCTCAGGCTCACCGTCTGCGTTGGTCGCGGAGAGAAGGGCCTTCTTCGCGCCCTCCCAGTCGTCCGGCGAACCCTTGAAACTCGCCTCACTGACCGCGAGGTCATAGAGGTTCTTCTTCGTGAATGGCATGTGGGATGTCCCGTGTGGTGCGTGGTGGGTACCACGGCTCGCACAACTGGGACCGAACGGGCGGGGCTCTGCGGGGGCTACGGGTTCACCGTGCCCGGACAGACCGGACCGCGAAGGTCGGGGCTGCTGAGGCCGTTACAAAGTTCCGCCTGTAGTTTCAACCACGGGCGGCGCTGTTCACCGCATCCTGCGGCGTCGGTGCAAGGGTACCGCTCTCGGACGGCCTTAGCAAGTCAACCCACTCCGGACGCTCGGACACCGGCCCATGCGATTCCGGCTTGTTGAACCAGCCGTGAAAGTCAGAGACGCCGTGACAGGTGGCATAGTCGCCGACGTTCATAAGCTCGTTCTGCATCGAAATCCTGGCAAGCTGGAAGTTCGACACGATCATCATGCGGGACAGGCTGATCGGCCCGCTGGCCGTCTCAAGGAACTGCTCGCACCTGTGACCAAGCCGAACGCGATCTGCGGGCAATGCAAACGTCGCCACGCCAATGGCAATCAGGATTTGACCACCCGCAAGGGCGTTGGTTACGTCGGTCGGGTTCGTCGGATCGGTCACAAATCCCACGTTATTCGCGGCGATCCATTGCGAATGGTCTACGGTTTCCAGCACAGAACGCAGGAGCGGCACGTCGGGCTCGAACACGACCACGGCCCCGGACTTGCCCAGCCTTCTAGCCACCTCAGCCGCCGCGTACCCCATGCCGAAGCCGAGCGAGAGGCACATCGCGTTTTCCACGATGTCCACGGAATCAGCGATCCGCCTGGCTTCCGCGAGCGGTCGCTTCAGGCTAGTAAGCTGACGGCCGTTGTAGACCGCGCTCGGCACGCCGTCGTCGGTGTCGCGGTACTCGACCGACGCGGGCTTGACGCTCCAGAGGGCTTCCGCGAGTACCGGCGTCGTGATCGCAATGGCGGCAAGGTTGCGGCCAAGGATGTCGTACCATTCGAGGCTCAACCCTTCGTCTCCATACCGTCTATCGCGCCATGCCCCTCAAACTCCGGCGCGGTGTCGAAGCTCACATAGTCCTCTTCGACTTCCCGCTGGACGGGTTGAAGTTCGGGCAAGCCCGCGCCCTTCCGCAACGCCTGACAGTCCGGGCTCCCCGCCTGAAACCCCACGCAAGCGTTCGGCCTCGTGTTGTAGATTCCGCACCCTTTGCCCGTGTGGAACCGGCACGGCATCATCTCGCCGTCCACGGGGTCCAGGTTCAGCATGTACCAATCGTTGACCACTCCGTTGACCTTGGCGCGGCGGCACTCGGCGGATATTCGCGGCTCACGCAGGGCATCGCCTACGAACGCGCGGGCGAGAAGTTGCGTGCAGCACAGCCCGCAGTTGTCGCAGTCGTAGGCGAGGATGGGGAGTTTCATCCCTTGCGGCTCAGCGTCACCACCGTACCGTCCGAGAGGATGATCGGGCGGGCGCGGAAGGTCTTGCGTTCCACCGTGTCCTGCAAACCACACGCAACCGCCGTGGACCGATGAATCAGGCCCTTGGAAACCATCGACACAAGGGCGTCCGGGTTGCACGGCATCGGCGTGATGCTGTATTCGTAGAGCTTGCCCGCTCGGTGAATCGTGTTGTGATCGCCGTACTGGTCCACCTCTTCGTCCGTGGGCGGGCCGTATGCCTTGGTTGCAAAGCCAATCGAGAACCCGCCGATCACGCCCTCGCTCATCATCTTGAGGATGTCTTCGCCCAGCGCCGTGGAGGTGACGAACGTGCTGGCGTACATCTTCCCGTCCTTCATCTCCATGCGGCGGCACTTGCCGATGGGCTTGTCGTAGTCGTGCCCGAGGTACACGGTTTTGACCTTTTTTGGGAAGTACGAGCAATCAAGACCCGAAGGCAGCACAACCTCGCCGTCGTTGTCGGGGCTGGACGTGGTGATGATCCCGGACACGGTTCGGGCTTCCATATCCACGTCCGGGGCGCGGCTCTTCTCGCCCGTGATAAGGCCAGACTTGATACGGAAGTCGGCCTTCGGGTCCTCGGCCGCGTACTTCGCCTTCATCTGCGCGATGATTTCCTTGGCCGTGAGCATGGCTTACCCCGCTTCCTGCGTGTGTTCGGGCTCTTTGGGTTCCGCATTGATCGCGCCCTCGATCGCCGCTTCCAACTCCCGAAGCCTGCTGAGGAAGTCGCGGCGCAAGTCCTGAATGGACTTGAGCACCACGATCAGGTCTTCGGTGCGTTGGCTCATTCCGTCCCGCCCTTGGTGGCCTTGCCGATTGGCCCAGGTACCGATGCCTTCGCCTCAAGCGCGTTCAGCTTCGCCATGACCGCCGCAAGCTGGCCCGTGAGGAAGGCAATCGTCGCGTCGGTCTTCTCGGTCGCAATCGGAGCGACCACGGTCGGCGTGATCCCCGGACCCCAACGCGCCACCCACGTCAGGCTCTTGTACTCGGACGGATAGCCCGGTGCCTGCCAGTCCTCGCGGATCGACACGCCATCGAAGTCGCGGGCGCACTGGAACGCATCTTCCTCAAGGCGAAACCTCGCCTCAAAGTTGCCGCCGTCGATCTTCTTGGTGTGCTCGGGGTGCTGCTTGGTCGTCGCCACTGCTGAGGCTCCTTTTACTTGGGCTCTTCCATCACCATCACAAGGCTACATCGGTCGTTTGGGTGGAGCGGCGGGCCGTCCACGTCGGAATAGTCGAGCGTCATCGACTCCCCGAGCGAGCCCGTGAGAACCGTGCCCTTCTCGAAGAATGGTACGCCTAGCTTCTGGACACCGAACTCGCTCGCGGCGGCGACACAGAACTGGCACGCATCCGGTGCCAACTGCCACCGCTTCCCCCACACATTCCCGCTCTCCTGCCACGACTTCTCCCGGCTCGCCATGAACGCCCGCGCCGTCTCCGTCCGCGCGATCCGCTCCGCCCCGACCCCGCTCATGCCGTCGATGCTGGTCTTGAGGCGGCTCGTCAGTTGCGGGATTGACTCGCCCGCTTCGATGCCCGTCGCAAGTTCCTCGCGGATCGCCGAGTCCACCGTGTCCGACACACTGCGAATGAGCTTCCCCTGAAACTCGCGGAGGTACGCGGCGGGCTGGCCGGTGAGCGCCGCCATGAGCTTCGCCTGACCTGCCGCCGGTCCAAGTTCCTGTACGCCGAAGTTCCAGCCGTGGAGGTAGATCCGGTTCAGCGGGCCGTGGATCACGCCTTCGAGGCTGAGCGCTATGACCTTCTCCGCGTCGGAAGGCAGCCCGTGCGGCGTCATCTTCGCGGCGAGCGGGCTCGTCAGGCTTGCAAACCATCCCCGAATCACCGCCTCAAGTTGCCGCTCGGTCAGCGTGATCGCGTCGATCGCCGCATCCTTGCGCATGTTGCGGGGATGATTCGGGCAGCACGTCATCGCGGGCCCCGACAGTATCAGCGACTTCTGCGAGACGGGCGGCTCCATTGCCACCACCGGCACGCTCAGCAGCAGCGAGATCAGCAGCCGGTTGCGCAGCGGTGCGGTCGGGTCGACGTCGATCGACTGTTGGACGAGCTGACCCCGGAGGAGTTCGCGGAGCACTGGGCGGTGGCCTGCCTCGACGGCTGGGCGGGCGACACGCCGCTGCACCGGATCGGCCTGGCCCTGCACCACGTCAACGGCGACGGCACCGACACCACCCCCGCCCCCGCCGACAGGCAGCGGTGGAAGTTCAAGTAACTATGCGTATCAGACACAATTTTCTGGTGTGCAAGGGCAGGACGGGTGGTCGTATCGCGATTCGGCCGGATCCTCTCTTGTGTACGCCCCGGCCGATGCGAAGTGGAACGGGAATGAATTGTATCTTGCCGCATGGTCAAACGGATTCCGGCACAGCAGCAGCGGGACGATCAAAGATTGCGTGATTCGCTGGACAGTGCCGGCTGATGGGGAGTTGAACATCACCGGATCATTCCGGCTCTTTAGCGCCCCAGGAAGTGTCACGGTAAAAATTCAGCATAACGGTGTCGATATCTTCTCTCAGGATATCACCGACGCGACCGTGTATCCGTACGACGAGGATGTGGTGGTGACGGCCGGAGATACGATCGAT
>OFRE01000392.1_pt1 | contig 11892 bp, 27 predicted proteins | sample 1543061 | NCBI WGS metagenome assembly OFRE01 (sample SAMN07774218, study PRJEB24372) | wastewater metagenome | isolation source: Exp Tend NO 50WW | collected 2016-02
GTGACCGGCCAGGTGCCGGCGAAACTTGAGGCCAAAGCCCTTGCAGACTTCCGGCGCTACTACCGCAAGGCGAAGGACGACGAGACACGCCGGTTCTGCGCCGCCGAGATTCGTCGGCTTGGAGGGACTCCGTGAAGGTAGATATTCACAAGGCCATCGGTGATGATGTGCAGAGCGTCGAAATTGTCATTGCGAAAACACTCCCGCTATTTGACGGCGCGGATTGGGAGAAGCGAACCGAGGACGTTCACAACGCCGATACGTCCGCTCTATTCCAAGCCCTCGCCAAGTCTCTCCCCGGCGGGACACTTCACCGGCTGCATGCGGTCATGGTGTTGCACTACGCCGGCCTGTATGCGCGCCCGTCCGAAATGGCCGATGATCTAGACAAGGGGGGCCAGCCGTGAAAATACGCCCAGCCGCCGCCCTTGCCGCGTCCGCAGTTCTGGTTGCAATGCCGCGCTACCTCATCGCCCAGCGATTCGCAGACGGCCAGCCAGCCCCCGCCGGCCCGGAGTGGCAAACCCTGGTTGACCTGTCCGCCGTCGCATGGGCGATCCTTGAAGCCTTGACATTGGCATACATCCAAACCGTCTACGGCAAGACGAAAACCCCGGCGCTACGCCGATGGTCCCTCATCGTCACCGGCTGCATCGCCGTAGTCAGCGCCCCCACGATTGTCGCGGTATCGTCCGGGCTATCGCTAACGGCGCTTCTGGGTATCGCTACCCCGCTGCACGTTCTTTGGGCTACCTTCCTGACCGCCAGCTATGCCCTGATTGTGCTTGCCGCGTTTGCGGCCGACTCAGCCGACTCCATGCGCGAAGTTGGCGCACTTGTGGACGCCCTAGACGCCCAGCGCCAGCCGCAGGCGGTAGCCGCGCAGCAGGTAACGGTGAATGTCGCCCAGGTTGCCCCGCCAGAGGCCACAGCAGGCGATTCTAGGCCCGTTGCCACCGTTTCACGACTGCCAGCCCATAAGCGGCCCTCGCAGGCCACTGAGAGCGCAGTCAGCGCCGCGATCCAGGCCGGCATGACGACCAGCCCGGCCATCGCCGCCGAGATTGGCAAATCTAGCGCATTGGTCAAGCAGACAAACGCCTGGCGCAAGTTCCGCGAAGGAGTAGCGCGATGAACCTCAGCCCCGAAGCCCTCATTGCCCGTTGGATCAACTGGCGCATGGACCGCCGCATAAAGCAGGCGATCGCGTCCGGCGAAATGCCGGATATTGAACTCAGGAAATTTGTCACCAGCGGCAAGGATATGGAAATCCTCATGGCGCACCCCGGCGTTGCGACAATGGCCGAGCAGGCCGGGAAGTTCCTCAAAGCGCACAATGCCGAGAACTACGTGCAATTCGACCTAATGCCGCGCCTTGAGAGCAACTTGCGCCCGATCCGCGTTACCGTTCAATGGGCCAGCGGGTTGTCGCCGGCGATGAAGAACGCGGAGCAGGGCAGGGCCATCGAGCAGATGCGCGCCGAGATCGCCCGCCTCCGGCCACTCGCAGACGCATGGACGCTCAGCCAGGATTGGACGCGCGGCGTAGCCCGCGACGAAGCCGCATACAAGAAACTCTTGGCGGCGAAAGACGCCGCGATGGATGCCTACCTTGCCCAGAAAGCCAATGAAGCCTGAAACCACCCTACCCCGGCGCGGGGCCAGTGGTCTTGACCACCCGACCCGGCCCAGTCGTCCGTCCCCGTCCGGTCCGACCGCCGCCGAGCCGTTGCCCGTTTCTGGAACCGAGCAGCCGAGAGAGAACACACTGGATACGCGCGCACTCGCGCAGGCGCTACGCGAACAGCGATGCACGATCATCGACCAGACCAGCGCGCCCAGCGCCGACTATCTGACAATCAAAGTCACCAAGCCGCGCCCAGGCATGGACCCGCGCATACGTGATGCGCTTCTGCGTATCCATTCGCGCTATCCAACGCTCAGCCGGCGCGCGCTTGCGAAAGCCGGGGGAGTCGGCTACCAGATCACCGCCGAGGGATACAAAGGCGCGCTTGCGCTACTCGCGCCGCTACTCCACCCCAGGGCGAGAGGGGAAGCGCCGCGATGGAAACAAGGAGTAACCTCCCAGCAGGTCAGCGCGACGGTTGACGCGCTAACCAAAACTGTTAACCGGTAAACATCGCCGCCACCCCTTGACCTTGGCGCAGACTAGTATACAATCATGCACACCATGACAACCAAAAACGGATACCCCATCATCAGAATTGCAATGCCCACCGAGGGCGAGAACGTTGAGAATTTGCACATTGACCGATTCGCGCACAACATCCGCGAAGGGCTGTATGGGAAATACCCCGGCCTGATCGTCGAGGTTTTCGAGCATGACGGGACCGGCGAGGACGACTACAGCACATGCGACCCCGACATCGTGACGGATGCGGTATCGGATGCGTTCAGCGACCCCGACAGCTACTACGACCTGCGCGGCGGGGACGAGGAGTAAAACCAAACCATGACAAAGACCACCGCACGAACCAACATTTTCATCAGCGAGGACGCCCGCGCGCTCTTGTCCGCATTGGGCGCAGCCGTTACGGGCCGTCCGAGTATGGCCGCAGGACTGGCCGAACTGGTCAGCCGCGTGACCGAGGGCGTTACCGCGTATCCGTCCGGGCCGAAGGGGCAATACAAAGCCTACTGGCTACACCCAGGGCAGGCGAAGGACGACCCCGCCACGGATAACCAATTCACGGAGTACGCGTATCCGTCCCGCGCCGAGGCGACCGCCGCCGCCGTCCTTTTGCGCTACGAGGAAGCCCGCGCCCGCGCACTCGCCGCCCAGCCGGAGCCGGAGCAGATCAACGCCGACGAGGACCACGGGTTGACGCTACGCGCAACCATCGGCGCGCGCAACTTTGGCGCGAACGTCGAGAAGGTGCAGCCGGAGCCGTCCGACGAGGGCGCAGCCGTCCTAGCCGAGCAGGCTACTTGAGCCAAGACCAACTCCGGCCCCGCACGATCTTTGAAACGGTTTCTTTGTGTATCCCAAGAGAGGCCGCTATGTCTCTCTTGGATTCACCCGCCGCATGGCGTAACCGAATCTCACGGACTTTCAACTCGGTAAGTTTAGCGTTCCCGTGTGATTCCCCGTGAGCGCCGCGATGCCCCAAAACGTCAAACCTGTGTTTCGCGTTTTCTGCATGCGTCACCCACTCAAGATTGTCCGCCTGGTTGTCGCGCTTCATCCCGTTTTTGTGGTTAATTTCATGTTTAGGCGTAGGTCTTGGCGGAAGAAATGCCGCCGCAACAAGCTGATGAACTTTACACATGCGCTTGGCCCCGTTTGTAAATAGGACCACACTTGAGTATCCTCCACCGTTATGAACGGGGCGCAAAACTCTAATCCCGCTTCGCTTTCGGCTTTCAACTCTCCCCATATTCGACACGGAGTAATCGGTATTCGGTATGTCCTTCCAAATCTCATCCATGCGCCTAGTATAGCACTAAAGGCGCAACAGTCAACCATTGAGGGATTGACACCAGCCCGAAACGTGATACCATCAGATCATGGAATACCCAATCAGAGAGAAAGGCGGCGCGCGCAGTAGCATATGGCTATCCGAACCCTTGCGCGCATGGCTTGACGCAGAAGCCAAGAAACACGGGACCACCACCGCAGAAGTCATCCGCACCGCCGTTCGGGAACTCAAACGCAGAGCCGAGCGACAAGACAACAAGGGAAACCCAAAATGACAAGCGCATATTTCACCGTCCGGGGCACGTCGATCGTTGTGGTAGACCAGGCCGGCAAGGTGCTTGAGACTATTCCCTGCGGGAACGCGCCGGCCGCCGGGAAACTCTTGGCGATCCTGACCGTAGCAGCGCCGGCGATCCACATACTTCATTACCCAAAGCCGGACTATCAGCCGACCGCGCGCAGCATCGCGCAACTGTTGACCGCTCGGCCCCTCGTATGATCGACGACGAGAACGCCACCGTCCCGACCCCCGATCCGGCCGCAGTCCTAGCGATTGCGGCCGAGCTTGCCGCCAACCAGGCCCAGCGAGACGCCGCCGAGATTGACGCCCGCGCCCAGAAGCGCGCCGCCGTCCTAGCCAAAATGGCGAGTATGCTTGCAATGGCCGGCGAAGGAACAGCGCAATACCGCGCCGACCGTGCCGCAGCCCGCGCCCAGCGGGAAGCCGACCGGCAAGCCGCCCGCGCCCAGAAAGCGGCCGAACTGGCCGAGCTAAAAGCGAAACTCGCCGCCATCCCCAGGCCCGACCGCCACAGGCGCCCAGGCATCCCGCTATACATCCCGAAAATCTGGAATACGTCTCAGATCAATGCAGCCGTCCGCGCAATGCTGGCGCTATGCTCCGAGCAGCCCGCCGCGTACGAACTCGCGCGCGCCGTGCAGGATGCGATTATCGAAGCGTATCCCGCCGAGACGCCCACCGGCCCACACTCGCGCGGAATCCATGATATGCAATGGTCCGGGCCGATCGTGCAGGGTCCGCGCCCGCCGGACCCAGACCCGGACGAGTAGGCCGAAACCGTTAACCGGTTTACACGCCGCCGACCTATTGACAACTGGCCGATTAGGTGTATGATTGCATACAGAACGAACAACCAAACACACGGAGAATTTAAAATGTCCTGTATCCATCTTCCCGCCGCCCATATCGCCGCAATCGTCGCCTACGCCGTCCGCACCCGCCCCGGATACGAGCCGCGCTACGAAGCGGCCCCCGGAGTCTGGAAATCCATCACCCGCGACAATGCCGCCGAAGTGGCCGCGATTCTCGCCCAGGCCAACGCGAACGCCTACGCCGAGCGGTACCGCGAAACCCCCCAACCCGTGACCGTCACCCCGGCCATGATCCACAATGCGCGCGCCCTGCGGCCCGTCGAATTGCTCAAAGCGTGCCACGGCTACGCCTACCAGACAAGCGATTGGACCGGCTACGCCACCAGCGCCGCGCATGACATCATCGCGCGCATTGTCCGCGCCGCTTGCGAACGCCTGGACGGGTACACCGAAGCCGGCACATGGGTTATCAGCGACCCGGCGCCGAAGCCCGAAACCGTCATCGTCCGGTATACCGTTATCGCCCTTTAAGGTGCAGCCATGAACACGCCCACCGATCGCGCCCGCGCCGCGCTCTTAAACGGGATTGTGCCCCATCCCGCAGATATTGACGCTTGCGCCGTCTACTACGCGGCCCGCGCACGTATCGTCCATCACAACACCCCCGCAGGCACGCCCTACGGAGAGGATAACCCGACCGTCGAATATATCCGCGCCATCCTAGCCATAGACCGCGCCTATACTGGCGAAATCGCCGTACTCGCCGCCGGCCATCCCAACCGTATCGCCATCGACGCCCAGACCGAGCCACGTTACCGCGCCGCCTATGTCAACTGGCGCGCGGACCAGGAGTAAATCATGCCCAAGAACACCCAGCCAGCCCCCGCCCCGATTGACGCCCCGCCGCCGGCCGCGCCCAGCACCAGCGCCCGCGCCGTTGTAGTCGTCATCCCGCCAGGCCCATACTCGCCAGCAGACTACGCCGACGCCGCCTCAGCCATCGCGCGCGAGTGTAGCAACTGGCCCACGCCGGCGCCGCAGCTTGCCGAAGCCCTCCGGCGCGCCGTCTCGGATTGGGCGGATGCGCAGCAGCTAAACACCCCTTGACAAGCAGGGGATTAGGTGTATACTGTCATACACCATGACAAGCCCAAAAGCAACAGCCGCCCCCGACCTCGAAACCCGCGTTAATGACGCCCGGCGCGCCTATGTCGCCGCAGGTAACGCCGCCGATGCGGTATTCTGCGCCGTGATCCAAGCCGCGCCGGCAGTTTTCGCCGCCGATGCCGCCCTAGACAACGCCGAAAGAATCCTATCACTCGCCAAAGACGCGCTACACATCGCAGAGCAGGAGCGCCGCGCCGCTTATGCCGCCCGCGATGCGGCCCGCGCCGCAGCCCTTGACGCCAGCCCGGAATACCAGACCGCCACCGCCGCCCACGTGGCCGCGCTTGCCGTCCTCGAATCCGCAAAACGCGCCATGATCCGCGCCCGCCACTAGCCCCCGCCCAGCGGCCCCAGCGCCCGCGCCGAATCCGCCACCGTCCCGCTTTTCAGCTAACAGGAGAAACGCAACCATGACAACCCATTACACCCAAGCGCAATTAGAGTATGTCCAGACACACCCAGACTGGCGCGCCGCAATGGATACACTCGCCGCAGCCCGCGCCGCAGTCAAAACCTCGGAAACACTATTCCGCGCCAGCGCATCTAACCCGACACATTACGCGAATTATTGCGCCGCGCTTGACGCCTACGACAGCGCCGCCCGCGCCGCCTCAGAATTGCAGCAGCGCCTAGCCGCCCAATATCAGCCCGCCACGGAGTAACCAGACCATGACAACCCAACCCAGCACCGCCGCAGCACTCGCAGCCGCCCACGATGCCAGCGAACACGCCCGCCAGACCCGCAACTATGCCGCTTGCGTCTCGCGCGTTATCCGACTCGCCGCCGATGGTATGTCAACAGCCCCCGCAGAAGGAGAGCATATCGCCACCGCCGCCGGCCAACTCGCCGCCCTTGCTGAATCACTCGCAGAGACCGCCATCACCTACGCCAATGCCGCAGCCGTCTATCCGTCCGATGCCGGCCAGTACATCCACCGCACCACCCGCATAGAACGCCGGACCGCGCACATTCGAGACGCCGCCCGCCATCTCGCCCGCGCCGCTGAATCGTTCTATCTCGCCACTGGATGGATACAGGCTTAGCCATGACAACCGCCACCCGCCAGCCCAAGACCGTCAGCAGCTACACGCACCCAGGACCCATCACCGCCGATCGTGACGGTTACGACCCCGACGCCCAACAGCCGGACCCGCGCCCAGGGTTCTACTATGTGACCGCCTTTGACAGCGCACGCCCCGCCGGCCGGCAGTATGCTTTTCTCGCCGGCCCGTATCGTGAACACGCCCACGCCCTCCGCGACCTCCGCGCCGCCTCCGATCTCGCTATCGCCCGTGATCCGTGGTTAGCGTTCGCAGCGTTCGGAACCAGCGGGATACACGACCCGCGCCCAGGTAGCGCCGTCCCCGTCGGCGCGCTAAATGCCGCCCTTGACATCGACCCGGACGAACTCAGAGACCAGCCGCCCAGCGACGAACCCGAACAGGCGCCGCTATTCGCGCTCAGCGCACCCGCCTAAACTGTTAACCGGTTAACCTTCGCGCCGCCTATTGACAAGCGCGAATTGTAGTGTATAAACGTTTACACCATGACCGAAACAACCCAGACCCCCGCGCCCACGTTGGCGCAACTTGACAGCCTACTCGCCGCCCGCTCTGACAAGTGGGATAACTTCCAATGCGCCCCGTATCGCGTCCCCGGATATTGGGCAAAAAAGCACCAATGGGATATCGCTTGTGACGACTACGCCGCAGCCATCACCGCCGCAGCCCTTGAGAATCCCAACATGACCGACGACGACCGCGCCACGCTTGAGAATCCCCCCGACTACTACGCCAGCGAGACGACCGAACGAAACTACGCCGCAGCCCTTGAAAAGTGGCGCGCCATCGTCCACCCGCAGGAATTCGACGCCCAGCCCGCATAGGTGAAACCATGACAACGCAACAGACCGCAACCGCCCGATTGAATGCCCGAATTGCGGCCCTCATGGATTATGGAATCATCCGCGCCACCCATGCCAGCGAATGCGCCGCAATCCGCGCCGCCGGCAGCACCGACTACACCGCCGCAGATAACCGGTTTTGCGCCGCCCTTGACGCCAACGAAAAGGAACGCGGAGAAGCCTATCAGGAATACATCGACACGGTATACCCGCCGGCCTTTTATGAATCACTCGCCCGCGCCGAAGCCCTTTACCGTCTCGCCCCCAATATCCGCTCAGGAGAACGCGCGGCCGCACGTCTCGCCGTTCAATAGGACACCCGCAACCATGACAAAGACCACCCGCGCCCCCCGTGTTGCCGAAATCGCAGCCGATGAAGGCTACAACTTGCAAGGCGCCCCCGTGCTACTCGCCAAACTCACCGCGTACGTCGGCCGCGCCACGTTTGCCCAACTCGCCGCAATCGCTCAGGCTTGCGCCGGAGAATACTCCAAGCACAATACCGCTTTTCAATTCACGGACCCCGCCGCGCGCGAATCGTTCGCGCAACAGGCCCGCGTTATCCTCAGCAACCCAGCGCCGGCGCCCGAAGCCCCACGGACTGCCACCCAGGCCCGCGCCCAATCCCATCGCGCCGCCCGCGTCGCTCAGTCAACAGCCGAAGCGCGCCAATTTGCCGCCGGCCTTGCGGCCGCCCAGGATAAGCCGATGCCCGCCTTCACCATATCGTACGGTTCTACCGTCATCGGCAGTATCCCCGCCACGCCTTACACCGATGCGCCAACCGTGGAGACGCCCCCCGCTGTCCGCGTATCCACGTCCCGCCCGATCGCGTCAACCATGACCGATCGCACGCCGGCCGGTTATGGTCCCACCCAGCCCGCACTATTCTAGGAATCCGCTGCCATGAATCCAAAACGCCGCTACTACTCACGCCGCCCGACACGAGACGCCAAGACCCAGGAAGGAACCCAGCGCACCCGCAAACAATCCCGCGCCTGGCGCGCCCTTGCGCGAATTGCAGACCGCACCGCACGCGCCATGAAACGCCGTTAACCCCCGCTGCAATCCCCGCCACTATGGGCGCGCCTGGTTGGGCGCGCCTATTGCGTTATGCCACAATTGTAAAATCTCGCCGCTACCCCTTGACAATGCGCGCGCCATCCGTATACTAAACTACACCATGACATACACGAATTGGACCCGCTCCGAATTGGACGACGAAATCGCCCGCGTACGCCAGGAAATCCACGACCTTAATACGGACTTGCGCGACTTTTTCCCAGACGAAAACCCCCCAGCCCGTCAGGAAATCGCGCAACAACTCAGAGACGCCCGCGCAGAACTCGCAACCCTAACCGCCGCCCAGCCGGAGTAAATCACCATGACAAGCGAAACTGTAACCCCTAACCCCGTTATCTATCAGGAATGCGATCTCTTGCGCGCGTGTTCTTTTCGCAACGTCCCGCCCCAGGAACGCGAAGAACTCGCCTATATGCTGCGCTACTTGTCCGGCGATATCCACTACGGCCACCCAAATATCTCCGATCGCATGGACCGAATCCGCCGCAAATTGGGCATTATCGACAGCCCCGACTACCGCGCCACGCTGGAATCCCTCCATGTCATCTACGCGGCCGAAATCGCCGCTCACGCGAAGTATTGCGAAACACTCGCCCCAGAGGACAAGGAAGCCTACCGCGACGCCGAAAGCGCGTACAAGCTCGCCATCACCACCGCCGCCGGACAGGTTATCAAATAGGAATCCCCCGCCATGCCATCCCCACGAATCCCCCGCCACATATCCGACTTTCCCACCGTCGCCGCTGCCAGGTCACAAGCGCGCATGTTCGCGCAACTGGCCCGCGAATGCCGGCAGCGCGCCCCCACCGCCGGCCCGCGTGAACTGTATGAATTGGACAATGCCCGCATGTATGGCCGCTACTCCGCCGCTTGTCACCATGTCGCCCGCATGATCCAAGACCGCACCGAAAACGAAGCCGCCTTTTTTGCGTGCCACCCAGCCGACTAACTCCCCGCTGCACCCGCCCACCCAATCCCGCGCCCACCAAGCGCGGGATTGTCGCGTACCGCAGCCCCGCCACGCCCCCTAATCCCCGCTACCCTATCCCACATAGCCACGTCCAACCTATCGCCCCGCCACGGCCCCGCCAGACCCCGTTTTGACCCCACCTAACACCCTCATCCGTTAGCCCCGCGCCGTCTAGGCCCGGATTGTGGGGAAGTGTGAATACCGTGAAATCATGATTGTAGCCATGTTGAATCATGATTTAACCCCTGTCAACTTTCTGCGCGCCCCAGGATGCTCCAGGCGCCACGATCCGCGCCCGCTGCCGGCGGATCGTGCGCCGATCGTGCTGCCGTCCCGCGTCTCAGGCCATTACAGCGCGCCTCGCTGCCCATCCGCAGGGTGAAAGTCACTTCCGATAACGAGACCTTATAGGAAATGACCCCCCATCGCGCCGCAAAACGAGCCGGCGATGCCCTTGCGCCAGGATGAAGGCTCGCCCAATGCCCACCCGCTGCCATGCGGCCGGCCCTTTCGCCCCGATGCGCGCGCCCCGCGTCATGGTAGCCACCCCCGCCCGCACCGGGACGGGTGGGCATGGAGAATCTATAGCATAGGGAAGGGCACAGAGCGGCTAGGCCGGTCTCTTTCCCCCCGGCTCTGAACAAATGGCCCCCCAAAACCAGAAATTCACCCGGCGCCACCTAGCTGAACAGATGTGCAACTGAGGGTGGGTCTATTGACAAAGTGAGCGTTATTCGTACACTAATCGTACAGAGTGAAAACAAGGGCAAAAGTGGCCCAAAAGGGAGAAAAGAGCATGAACTACACCCAATGCGGGAGCGCCCTTGCGTTGCCCTACGCTGACGGGATCGCGCGGACGCAGGTAACGATGGGGCTGGGGCTATGAGCGCCTATTACTCAGAGAACGACCCAGCGTTTAGGGCTTCAGGCCCAATTCTTCTGGCGTATAGCCCATCCGATCCAGCAGACGATGGCAGGTTGGGCACAACACCCAGGTTTTCAGGGGCCAAACAAGCGTTTCGCTGGTTCTGCGTTTCCCAAGACGTTCATACCCAGGTTTATGGGCTATCTCGGTCACTCGGCTTTCCCCACACGCCTCACACGCATGGGGAGCGGCCGGATTCAGCGAGTAGAACCGCCGATTCTGTGAGTCTGTCGGCATCTTCGCCTTGGTCCTCGCTCGGTACACCGCCTCGACTTCTGGCCGGCGAAGGTGGAACTCACGGACCGACTTTGAGTTGCTTGCGCGGCGGCACTCGTCAGAGCAAAGCCACTTGTTCCCCTGCCCAGGAGAAAGCGGGATGTGTTTCCCGCACATCCGGCAGGCGTGCCCATCGGCCAGCACCCCCACGGGATTCTTTTTACGCCAACGCGCCTTGCATTTCGGAGAGCAGTACTTCTTGTGAATGTGGCCGCTTGGCATTTCCATCTCGCACTCAACGCATTTCATAGTTCCACCTCTTAACCATGCATATTATAACAAAGAAATGGGCCTACTACAATGAGTGGGACGCAAAGGCCGCCGCGTGGATACGTGAGCTTATTCGACGTGGGCTAGTAGCCCCAGGAGAAGTAGATGAAAGATCGATCCTTGACATTCGGCCAGATGAGCTTGCACCTTTCTGCCAAGTCCACCTATTTGCCGGAGTCGCAGCCTGGTCCTATTCCCTCCGGCAAGCCGGATTGCCCGACGACAGGCCCGTCTGGACAGGATCGCCGCCTTGCCAAAGTTTTTCGGCGGCAGGGAAAGGGCTGGGACTGGCGGATGAGCGGCACTTGTGGCCGGTCTACTACAAGCTGATCCAGGCGCATCGGCCTCCGGTGATCTTTGGGGAGCAGGTATCGAGCAAGGCGGCGATGGAGTGGTGGGACGTGGTGAAGGCCGACCTGAACGCGAGTGGGTATGCGACGGTTGCGGCCGACATCCCGGCGTCGGCATTTGGCGCGCCCCACATTCGGCAACGTCTCTATTTCGTCTCAGAGAGGCAGGGGCCATGAACCTACAACTATTCGGGAACGGCGGGGATCGTGAGCAGGAGTTACGGAACGCGATGCTTGCGGCCCTGACCGAGACAACCAACCAACTTGCATCGACCCTTTACACACACACATGGAAAACCAGAACAACCCCAGACGGCAACCAGATCATCTCGCTCAGGGCGAGTCAGGCGAAGCGGACGGCGGGGTTTTCTCCCTGGGAGAAAACCCCGCAGGCG
>OFRE01000393.1_pt1 | contig 11879 bp, 12 predicted proteins | sample 1543061 | NCBI WGS metagenome assembly OFRE01 (sample SAMN07774218, study PRJEB24372) | wastewater metagenome | isolation source: Exp Tend NO 50WW | collected 2016-02
CTCCCGCTCGCCGAAGCCAGCGATGGCGAAGCTCTGCGTCTGCGCGATGACGTCCTGGGTGTCGAGCGGCGTCTGGTTGGCGACCGTGACGGCGTTGCGGAACTGCCGCCCGGCCGCCTGCGACGAGCCCAGCACCGCCTCGAGCGCGACGAGCGACGACTCGCGAAAGCTGGCGACCTCGACGACGGCGCGCGCGGCCGAGAGGCCCACCTCGGCGAAGGTCGAAGCGATGCCCGCGCCGATCGCGAGGACGCCCGCGAGGGCCCCCGCCGCGGCGCCAGCGAAGCCGAGCAGGGCGTTGCCCTGCGCGTTGTAGGCGCGAGCCTCACCGGCCGCGCGGGCGCGCTGGTCGCGCTCGGTATTGCGCCGCTGCTGCGCGCGAAGCCGCTCGTTCTCCCGAAAGCTCTGCTGCGTCATGCGCGAGAGCCGCTGGAAGTAGCTCTGGTTCGCGCGCTGCTGCTGCGCGAGGTTGGCAGTGTTCTGGCGCACCTGCTGGGCGCCCACGCGCTCGCGGTAGCGCGCCTGGAGGTTGAGCGCGCGCTGCTGGAACGCCACGCCGGCCGCGATGTCCCGCGCGCTCGCGCCCTCCTGACGGGTCGCGCCCGCCGGGCCCGCGGCGACGTCGAGGCGCGTGCGCCCGGCGAGCGACGGCGCACGAGCAGCGCCGCCCGACCGGGGGGTGCGGCCGCCGCTCCGACCCGCGACCGAGGCCTGATCGCGCAGGGCCTTGGTCTGCTCGCGGATGGCCGACGTCACGCCCCGCACCTGCACGGCGGTACCGGCGGGCGCCACGCGCGAGAGCGCCGCCTGAGCGCTCGACGACGCCGACGAGAGCCCGTTGAGCGCGGAGGTCAGCGCGAGGAGGTCGCGCGTGATCTTCCGCGCCGGGGCGCTGGCGGCGTTCTTGAGGGTGAGTTTCCAGCCGGTGTCGAGCATCGGGTCAGCGGCGCTTGCCGCCCTTCTTTGCCGGGGCGGAGAGCCCCTTCAGCAGCGCGCGGAACCCGCCGAAGAACTCGACGACGAGGTACGCGCCGGCGCGCGCTTCGGCGTCGTCGTGGTCGGCGGTGAGCAGCGAGATCAGGCAGTCGGCCGCGACGTCGGGGTCTTTCAGACCCGCGGCGTAGAGGGCGGCGGCTTGACCTCGCGCACGGCCAAAGGGCCGGCCGCCAGCTGGTCGGCGAGCGCGCCGAAGAGGTCGAGCAGCGCGGGGTACTCGTCGCCCATCGCGTCGAAGGCCTCGCGCTCCTTCTCGACGGAGCCCGCCGGGTCGAGGGGCGCGATGACGGAGCGCGCGAGCGCGACCTGGGCGTCGGCCTTCGTCGTCGGGTCGACCGACTGCTGATCGCACTTGTAGGCCTGCCACTGCGCCCGGGTGGGCTTGCGGATGACCCACCGGCGCCCGCCGATGTCCCACACCTTCGCGCTCGCGCCGTAGCGCGATGCGACGGACGCGGCCTCCTCGGCGGTGAGAACGGCTTCGGGCTGGTCCATCACTCGCCCGCCTTCGCGACGAGGTACTTGCCGTTCCACTTGATGCGCAGGATCGAGAGCTTCACCTCGACCTCGAGCGGGTCGGTCCCGTCCTCGGCGGAGGCGTCGCCGCCCATGATGCGCACGTCCTCGAGCACGTCGGTGATGACGTCCGAGCCCTCGCGGTACTGGACGATGATGGTGCCGCGCACGTCGGCGAAGCCGTTGGGGAGGCTCGCGATCAGGCGCCGGTAGCCGCTCTTGTAGAAGGTGATCGAGCAGTCGCCGGGCTTGTACCGCCCGGCGGTGCGGCCGCGCGGGTGGCGGCCGGTCCCGTAGACGGGCTCCGCGCCGTCGAGCTCGTCGGCGTACTTCACCGCCTTGATGTCGGTGACCTCCGTCGAGCCGAAGCGGACCTTCACCGAGGCCCAGCTATGTTCGTTGCCGTTGATGTTCATGGATCAGGCGCCCCGCGTGTAGGTGATGGTGGAGGTGACCGCGTTGACCGAGCCCTTCGGCAGGATCGAGATGGCGGCCGACATGGTCCCCGTCGCGAGGACGTCGGTGGTGCGCGAGACCGCGGCGGTGACGCGCGTCGCGTAGTCGTTGGGGGCGTCGACCACCGCGCGCTTCATGGCGGCGACGATCTCCTCCTCGGCGGCCGCGGCCTCGCTCTCGACGAGCTGCCCTGAGCCGTCCGACTTCACCTCGGGGTTGCTCCCGACGTAGGTCGCCATCTGCGTGAGGGCAGCGGGCGCGGCGACGCACATCACGCGGATGCGCTGGATCTCGCCGAAGTCGGAGGTCGCGCCCGCCATCGTGCGGCTGGTGAAGTAGTACTCGCCGCGGGGGCGCCCCATCACGCGCTGCATCGTGCTGAAGCGGTAGGCGTCGAGGGCGGTGTAGACCGACCCGTCGTGCATGACGCTGCTCGCGTCGCCGTCGGGCATGAGGCCCGCGATCGGGCCCGAGAGCACCTTGCCGGGGTGCTCGTCGCGGCGCGAGAGCGCGAGTCGGGCGGAGCGCAGCACGACGCCGTTGCGGCGGAAGTACGAGCCCGGGTAGACCACGCTCGCGACGTAGCCGTGCGAGGCGTGCACGTCGCCGTAGCGGCCGAAGTCGTAGCCGGTGAAGCCGGGGGAGGCGCCGCCGAGCGCGGTGTACCAGGTCACGACCGACTCGCCCAGGGCCTGATCGCGGGTGCCGGCGAGCGTGAAGGTGTACTCGCCCAGGGCCTGCCGCTCGATCGCCCAGGCCTTCAGGATGGCCGCGTGCGTGACGTCGATGGCGCCCGCGACGTGCACGAACTCGTAGTCACCCGACACCGACGCGAGGCCGTCGAGGGCCGCGTCGAGCGTGGTGGTCGAGAAGGCCGGCGCGGCGGTGTAGAGCTCGAAGGTGTCGCCGACGACGAAGGTGCCCGCGCCGAAGGTGACCGTGACGTTGGTCCCGGGGATCGCGTAGACGCCGTTCGCGGGGATGCCGACGGCCGCGCCGAAGCTGCGCCCGCCGTCGAGGCTGAAGCGCACCGCAGCGGTGAGGGCCGCCAGCGACGCGGCGGCGGTCATCACCTCGGCGATGATGTGGAAGGCGCCGTAGGGCGTGCCGCTGAACACGGGCACGCTCGACCCCGTGGCGTCGGCCGTCGTCGGGCACGCGGCGCCCATCGCCGAGAAGGTGTCGTCGAGGACGAAGGTGCCGTCGGTGATGGTCAGCGACAGGCCGTAGCCGATCACCGTCGGGCCCGCGACCGCGGTCTGCGCGGCGAGGTAGGTCACCCCGCCGTCGAAGCTGATCGCGATGGCGGGCGAGGCCGCGAGGTTGCTCCCCGCGGTCGTGACCTTGATCTTCACGGCCACCCGCGCGGTCGCCGTGCCGGTGAGCGCGAGCACCGCCGTCGAGGTGTTGCCGCCGCCCGCCGAGATGGTGCCCGACGCACCCGAGCCGGCGCCCGACTGGCAGAACCCGCCGAGGATCGCGGCGGTCACCGTCGCGGCCTTGCAGACGATGACGGGGCCGCCCGCGAGCGACAGCAGGATGGCCGCGTCCTCGGCGAGCGGGCCGTACCCGACCGCGGCGGTGAGCTGCTCCTGGCTGTAGCAGGTGACGGGCGTCGCGGCGGTGCCGCCGGAGCAGCAGCCGACGACGGCGATGGGCTTGCCGCCGGGGCGCACGACGCCGAGGCCGCCGTCCTGAGTCGTGAGGGTGTTCGAGAGGACAGTCATGCGGTTTCTCCGGGCGAGAGGGCACCGTCGCCCGTGGCGCCGGCGGGGGGGTCGAGGGGGGCGGAGGTGACGGTCGCGCGGGTGGGCGCGCGGTCGAGCACGCCCAGGCGCAGGGTGATGGCGAGGTCGGCGGACTCGCCGAGGTCGCTCGCAGAGAGCTCGGTCACGTACTGCGCGCCGGCCCAGACGTAGGCGCCGGGGATGGCGCGGTGGACGCAGCCGACGACGGCCTCGCGGAGCAGCAGCAGCGCCTCGAGGTCGGTCGCCGCGTAGGTGTAGGAGGGTGTCGCGGCGGTGGCCCAGCACCGCACGACGAGGGTGACCTTGGTGCTGTAGAGCTCGCGCCGGCCACCCGGAAAGGCGTTCTTGCGCGCGCCCTCGGGGGTCTCCGTTGCGAACCACCACCCCACCATCGGCGGGGCGTTGTGGGCGCTCGCGGCGCGCCGACCGATGACGGTCGCGACGCCGGGCACGTCCGCCGCGAGGTCGGCCATGATGGCGGTGACGAGCGTGGCGAAGGTGGTGTCGGCGGTGCTCATCGGGGGAGGTGCTCCCGCAGCGCGTCGTCGGCCGCGGCGCCCATCGAGAGCGCCCAGCCGAGCGGGAGGCGCTCCGGGTAGAAGGGGCGGTCGGGCAGTCGGGCGCGCGGGGCGCCGCGCTGGTGGAAGCGCCCGTACTTCGTGAGCGCGTCGACGCGCTCGAAGACGAAGCCGCCAGCGTCGACGGTGTAGAGGGCCGCGGCGGCGGCGAGCTTGCCGGTCTTCACCAGCACGGGCCCGCCGGGTCGCGGGTGCTTCAGCGGCGCCCAGGCCCGACCATCCGGCGCGCGGCTCTCGACGAACCCCCCGCGCACCAGGCGTTGCCCCTCGAGCGCCAGCGCGACCGCCACGTCGTGCTGCGCGCTGCCGTCGACCATCGCCGAGAGCGAGCGCAGGATGACCGCCGGATCGAGGCCGGTGCGGGAGAGGGTCACCAGCCGCGCGACGGGTCGGAGGACGCGCCGAGGTCGCTCCCCAACTGCGGCGCGAACGTGTCCGCGATCGCCTCCGCGAGGTCGAGGTGGGCGACGCCGTTGGCGACGTCGCGCAGCCATCGCACCGCGGCGTCGCGGTTGATCTGCACGACCTCGTCCGAGCGGTTGGCGCTCGGGTCGAAGCCGCGCGTGGAGAGCAGCTCGTGCGCGGCGATCCGCGCGACGGCCTGCTTGTAGCCGGGGTCGGTGATGGCCCCGGCGCCGGGGTAGCGCGCGCGGAGGTAGCTGCGCGCGATCGCGCTGGCCGACTCGCACGCGGCGTCCTGGTCGCCGGTGCTGATCGAGGTGAGCGCCGCCGACCTCAGCCCCAGCGAGGCGAGCTCGGCGCGGGTGATGTCGGCGGACACGTCAGGTCAGCCGATCAGGCCACGCCGCGGGCGATGCGCGCGGGGTTGCCGGCCGCGACGGCCGAGCGCTCGCGCCAGCCCCAGAGGTACTCGTCGCGCATGAAGACCTCGGGGTCATCCGGCGAGAAGAGCGCGACGAGCTCGGCCGCCTCGCGCACCTGGTGGATCAGCGCGCGGTCGTACGCGTCCGACGCGTCGACGAGGTACCAGGTGGTCTGGCTGTACTGCGAGAGCTGGGGCGCCACGATCGGCTCGAAGAGGCCGCGCGCGCTGTTCTCCAGCACCGTCGAGACGTTCGTGGTCGACGTGCCGGCCTTCACCTTGAGGCCGCCGTAGGCGATCTCGATGGCCACGTCCTCGAGCTCCGGGGGCACGAGCAGGATGCGCGGGTCCTGGTTGAGGATGTCGCCGTCCGAGCCGCGGATCGACAGCATCGCCGCGCGCATCGCCACCGCGTTGTCGCGAGTGAGCGCCGTCGAGGCGTAGTTGTTGTCGAAGGTGCGCGACGTGCCCGGGATCGGGTGCGCGTCGTGGAAGAGCGCGACGCCCGAGAGCGACGTGCCGTTGGCGTCGAGCGCCGCCGCCATGAGGCGGTCGGGCAGACGGCGCAGCTTGCCCGCGGCCGAGCGGACGCGCGAGACCACGCCGCGCAGGGCGCCCGTGGCGTCGTCGTCGATCGCCTCGCGCTTCACCCCGTAGGTGAGCTCGCGCTTGACGTTCGTGACGGTCATGGAGCCAGCGCCGATGCTGTTGACGTGGCGCTCGCCCTCGGCCCACTCGCGGAAGTTCCCGGAGTCGATGCCGAAGTGGTAGAGGTTCGTCGCGCTGGTCGACGACTCCATCGACGCGATGCGCATCGACCACGGGGTGTAGGCGGACTTGGCGCTGAAGGCCTCGGTGAAGGACGCGCGGACGGTGCGGTCCATCGCGGCGAGGTCGCTGGACTTGAACTGAGTGGCCATGAGGGTCTCCGGTGGGGGGTGCGGTGGCCGATCAGGCCAGGGTGGTGGGGATGGCGCCGCCGGGGGCGACGTCCATCATCATCGCGGCGCCGTTGGTGCCGTCGCCGAGGGCCATGCCCATCGCGTAGGAACCGACGACGTTGCTGCCGCTGACGGTGCCGGCGACGGCCGCCTTCGCGCGCGCGGTGGTGACCTGCGTGGCGAGGATCGCGCCGTCGGCGAGGGTCGCGCCGCCGACCACGCGCGAAGGGCCGCGGCGGCGAACGATGGCGACGGCGCCGCTGGCGGGCGCGTTCTGCAGGACGCCCAGGGCGGCCTCGCCCGCGGTGTCAGCGAGGACGATCGCGCTCGAGCCGTTCAGCTTGACGAAGAGGTACTGGCCCGTCGTCGAGAGGTCGGCGCCGGCGAGGTAGAGGTAGTCGGTGACGCCCTCGACCGCGTTGCGGGAGTGGAGCCCCACCTCGACGGAGACGAGGCCCGAGGCGCTGTCGACGCGGCGGACGATGCCGGCGACCGGCCGCGTGCCGTCGCTCGAGATGCGCGACACGGTGTTGTCGTCGACGACGTAGCAGGGGCGGCCGATGTCGAGGTCGACGATGGCGCCGGTGGTCGCGCTGTTGGCGAAGAGGAAGGAGCCGCGGCGGATCTGGCTGATCGTCTTGGCGCCCGCGATGCCGGCGCTGTTGTCGACGTCCTCCTCGGCGACGCCGATGACGAAGAGCGTCGAGTCGGCGCTGGCGGGGACGGCGTTGCCCGCGCTGTTGATCGCGACGAGCGACCCGACGTAGAGGTGCACGGCGGCGGCGAGCGGGAAGCCGCCGACGAGGGCGGTGACGGGCTGCACGCCCTCGCGGGCGCGGGCGAAGTTGGTGGCGAGTGCGGTCATGATGTCTCCGGGGTGATCGTGGGTGGGTGCGGGGGTGCCCGGGGATCAGCCCCGGCGGGACTGCGCGCGCACGGCGTCGGCGCGCTTGGTGGCCAGCATCGCTTCCTCGGAGAGGCCGACGCTCTTCGCGGTCGCCTTCTCCTCGGCGGTGAGCTCGACGGCGGCAGGGTCGATGGCGCCCGTGGGGTCGACGCCCGCGGCGCGCGGGGCGACGGCGGGGGGCGCCGCGGGGAGGCGAGCGAGCACCCGGTCGAGCGACTCCGCGCCCAGCGGCGCGAGGTCGGCGGCGAAGGCGGCGTCGGCCTCCATCGCGGGGGTCAGCGCGCCGCGCTGGCGATGCTTGTCGAGCACGGCCGCGCGGGCCTTGGCGGTGTCGGCCGCGTCGCGCGCCGAGAGCTGCGCCCGGAGCTCGCCGACCTGCGCGGAGAGCGCGGGCACCTGGCTCGCGGTCTGACGCAGGGCGGCGAAGGCGGCGACGAGCTCGTCGTCGGTCTTCGCGTCGACGGTGCCGCGCAGGGCAGCGAGGGTCTCGAGGGACTTGGTGGCGTTGGCGTCCATGGTCTTTTCCTTGGTGCGAGCGGCGGCCATGGAGGCCGCGGTGGAGATGGCATCGGCGAGCGTGCCGGTGGCGTCGGCGAGGCCCTTGGTGACGGCGTCAGCGCCGTAGGCCACGCCGCCCTGGAGAGCCGCGACGGACTCGGGGGTCATGCCGCGGCGCTGCGCGACCCAGCCCGCGAACATCCCCGCGAGCTGCATCACGCGAGCGCGCATCCGGGCGAGGGCGGCGCTCGTCTGCGGCTGGTCGGGGTGGCCGTCGGCCTTCATCGACCCGCTGGCGATGACGGTGCGCGCGAGGCCGTTCTGCTCGTTCTGCGCGGTGCGGTCGGTCGTGACGGCGATGATCCCGACCGAGCCGACAGTGCCGTCCTCGGTGACGACGATCGCGTCGGCGGCGCAGGCGAGGCCGTAGGCCGCCGAGCAGGCCATCGGGCCTGCGTGGGCGACGAGCGGCTTGCCTGCCTTGTCGGCCATCGCACGCAGCGCCTTGCCGCTGTCGATCATGCCCGCGGCGACGCCGCCGGGGGAGTCGAGGGAAAGCACGACCGCCGCGACGCCCGCGTGCGCGAAGGCCTGCGCGGCCATCGTCTGCACCTCGTCGTAGCCGGTCCAGAGCCAGGACGCGCGCGAGTCGATCACGCCCGTCACGTCGATCACGGCGACGCCCTCGGGGGTGATGCGGAAGCACGGCGCGCCGCCCTCGACGACGTCCATCCACGACGCGCGCGGGAGGTACGCGCGGTCGAGCGCCTCTCCGTCGAGGGCGAGCGGCTCCCGCTCGACGGGAAAGTTGTGGGGCGTGGGGGCGGTGGTCATGGTGTTGCCGTGGGGGTGGGGGGCGTCGCGGGCTTGGCGGCGGTCGCGCCCTTCATGCCGGCCGCGACGGCGTGGGCGACGGCGTCGACGGTGACGCCGGCATCGCGCCAGGCCTGAACCGCCTCGGCCTCGGCCTTCGACGCCTCGGCCGTCGCCTTGCGGTCGGCCTCGGGCTCGGCGTCGATGCGGACGCGCGTCAGGGGCTCGCCGAGGTACTGAGCGCGGGGCTTCGCGACCTGCGCGGTGAAGGCGTCGGAGAGGCCGCGGGCCTGCGCCTCGACGACGGCCTCGGTGACGCCCTCGCCGGTCTCGCTCGTGCCCTTCGACCCGATCTTCTCGTTCTGGCTGGTGAGGTTCTGCCCGAGGATGGCCAGCCGGATCGCGCTGCCGCCCGCGGCTTTCAACCACTCGAAGATCTTGTAGGCGTCGGCCTTCGCCTCGACGAGCTCGAAGTCGTAGCTGCTCTCAGGCGTCGCGCCCTGCGGTGCGGGGATGGCGGCGGCACGACCGATGTTGCGGAACGAGCGGAGGAAGCCCTTTCCCTCGGCGCTCTCCCTGGCGCCGGTCGGCACCTTCACCTTCCACACGCCCTGACCAGTGGTCTCGCTGCGGCGGCGCCCATCCGAGGCCGCGAAGCTGTTGGAGAGGTACCACTCGGCCGCCGGCCGGAGCGCGCCCCAGAGCCACGGGGCCCGGGCGCTGCGCGGCGCGACGAGTAGCCACTGGCCGTCGCCGGGGGTGATCGGGAGGCGGCCGGCGGTGGTGGTGAGGACATACCAGCGGCGCAGCGTGCGGTCGTGCTCGACGGCGTACGCGGGCCACGGCTCGACGGTCTGCACGAGGCGCCGGTGGTCAGCGTCCCAGGTCCAGACCACCTGGGCGAGCGAGAAGCCGAGGAGGATCTCGTCGGTGGCGAGGTCGTACTGCGCGCCCGGCGGGCAGAGCCGCGGCCAGTCGGCGGCGAGCTCGTCGCGGGCGGCGATCGCACCCGCAGACTCGTCCGCCGCGTCGAAGCACAGCGGGTGCGCGCCGAGGGCGGTGAGGCGCTGCTGGAGCGCCCCGTACACGTCGGGGTCGCGGCGCAGGAGGTCGGCGAGCAGCGCGCTACGGAGGAACACCCCGCGATCGTGCTCGTCGAGCATCGCGCGCAGGGCGGCGACGGTGACGGTGGTGAGTGGCTCCTGCTCGGACGGGGTCGCAGGAGGCGCGCCCGTCGCAGGGGTGGGCTCGCCATGAACGGCGCCGTCGTCGAGCAGCGCGGCTGCGTAGGTGGCGAGGGGGTCTGGCACGGGCTATTCGCGGCGGGAGAAGGAGCCGAAGCCGGGGGCGTCGTCGTCATCGTCGACGTCGCGCAGGGCGGGGCGCCAGATGGCCGGCGAGTCGCGACGGGGGGAGGCCTCGCCCATCTCGGCGAGAATCGCGCCGATGTCGGCGGTGACGAGCCGGCCCGTCAGGTAGTTGAAGGCGTCGGCGCCCGAGTCGACCTGGTCATCGGGGACGCCCTTCGTCGGGAAGTCCTGATGCTCTTCGATCCAGCCGTTGTTCCAGGCGCCCTGTACCAGCGCGACCTGCTCGTGCTCGACCTGCGACGAGTGCCCGCTCGCGCGGGTGACCTTGGAGCCGGTGGGGCGGTGCGTGCGGAGCGTGAAGCCCGCGAGCAGCTTCGCGTAGGCGTCGCGCTGGTCGACGCCGGCCTGCCCCGGGTCCTGGGGGATGAGAGAGACGACCTCGGGGCCGTCCTTCGGAGCGTTGTCGGCCTGCGCCGCCGCGAGCACCCGGGCACGCACCTCGTGGGGCGTGCCGCGGAAGCGGATCACGTCGACGATCACCCAGGGGCGCGGGGCCGTCGGGACGTGGGCGTAGAGAGTGCCGACCGTCCAGTCGCCGTCGGCCGTCGCCGCGAGGTCCCAGGATCGAACGGCCTTGCGCCATGCGGCGCGGGGCGGGGGCGTCTCGAGGATCGCCCACCACGGCCGCTGGAAATAGAGCCCCTTGCCCGGCTTGACGAGCCAGTCGCCGAGCTTCTTCTGGGCCCGAGTGACCCGGTCGAGGATGTCGAGTTGGGCGAGGTACTCCGCGCCGACGTCGGGGTTGTCCGTCGCGAGGGCGCGGATGAAGGTGCGCGGGAGCGCGTTGGGCGTGCCTCGTGGCACCACCCGGCCGTCGCCGTCGGGGTCGGCCTCGTCGCGCGCGAAGTAGAGCACCTCGCCGAAGTCGGCCCGGGGGCCGTCGTACTCGGGTCGCGTGTCGAGCCACGGGGCGAAGCGCGCGAACACCCAGGCGTGGCCGACGCCGCCGGGGTTGGTCGCCCAGCGGAGGCGCGAGCGCAGCCCCTTGGAGCTGCGCAGGCGCGAGGCCATGAAGACGTACTGCTCGCGGTGGAAGCTGGTCAGCTCGTCGAAGCCGACGAACTGGAACTCGGCCGAGTCGAAGCGCTTGTAGTCCGTCAGCTCCGCCATGTGGCTGAAGCCGATCTGCGCGCCCGTGGGGAAGGTCCAGACGTGGTCGGTCTTGTGCTCGACCCCGCCCAGGTGCGGGTAGAAGTCGCGAGCCCGGTCGATCAGGCTCTTCTTGAGCTCGTCGAAGGTGCGGCGGAAGAGGATCGCGCGGTAGCTCGCGTGCTCGATCCCGTAGGCCGCGTCGATCAGAAGCGCCTCGGACTTGCCGCCGCCGGCCGCACCGCCGTACCCGCCCTCGAATCCGCCATAGGAGAGAAAGAGTTCCTGCGGCGCGCTATTCGGTCGCCACGTCCGCTGGGTCTCCTGCTGTGTCATCGCGCTTTTGCGGCACGTAGAAGGCCATCCGCTGACCGTCGGTGGTGAGGTCGGTGCGGTTCACGAGCTCACCCGCAGCGCGGAGGCGCTCGACCTCGACCTGCGCCGCGACGAGCTGCCGCTTGAGCTGCCGCGTCCCGCGCTCCTCGTTCCACCGCAGCACGTCGAGCGCGAGCCGCCCGTCATCCTCAGTGGCCTTCATCACGCGGGCGTGAAGCGCGCTCTCGCACTGCGCCCCTGCGCGGTCGAGCTCCGCCGCGAACGCCGCCTGCGCGACGTGGCGCGGGTTGCGCTTCGCTGGCTCCGCTGCGTTGTACGCGCGGCCGACGCGGAGCCAGCCGATCATCGTGTCCCACGGGACACCCGCGGCCTTCGCGCAGGCGCGGAGGGGGGTGCCCACGAGGCGGGCGCCGCGGATCGTGGCCGCGAGCTCGGGGGTGAGGGTGAGGGCCATCAGGATTGGAGCGCCGGGGTTGGAGTCGCACCACCCACTCCGTCGGGGGCACCGTCGGTCGTGCTGGTTCCAGCGCGCAGGATCTTCGAGCCGCGATACATACGAGCGCCCGCCGCATCGATCGCGGAGAACGGGAGCACCGGGACCGTCAGCCGCTCGCGGGCGGTCGGGTCGATGAAGTAGACGTAGCGGAGTTGGAAGCCGTCGATGGGGCGGAACCCAGCGGCCTTGAACGCGGACATCGACGCGCCGCCGTTGTTCATCGCGAGGTCACCAGTGCCCGCGGCGCGGGCGGCTTCGGCGTGCTTGCCGGGGCAATCGGCCTTCGTGAGCGATGTGCGGGAGAAGGTCTTG
>OFRE01000396.1_pt1 | contig 11772 bp, 18 predicted proteins | sample 1543061 | NCBI WGS metagenome assembly OFRE01 (sample SAMN07774218, study PRJEB24372) | wastewater metagenome | isolation source: Exp Tend NO 50WW | collected 2016-02
TTTACTTCAGTTTTTAGTAAGGGGTTGAGTCTAATGCTATACTCTTTGTCTTCGGCATTACTTTTATCCGGGAAGCCTGCCTGTAATGCAAGTTCCCTTTTAACCGGTGAAATATGGTTTGTGGTACGCAGGTAAACGTGGACTCCGTTATCTGTTATGGTTTCATTTGGATAATCTTTAGAGAGCCTCCATTCGGTTTGGTGAGTTCCATCTAAGCTATACACCCCTTTTGTTCCTATACAATCTGGAGCGCTCTGTATCGCATTTAAAATCTCTGATACATAATAAGGGTAAACATAATCATCGTCATCAATTGTAACTATGTAATCATTTAACGCAAGGCTTAGAAGTATGTTTCTTTTGGCACCGGTTGAAATCTTCCTGTCATCTTTAGCAACGATTATTTCAACATCATTAAAAACAAAACATAAAATTTGGCACCCGTTATGATCATAGGATGAAATCGCTTTAATTATACCACACTGTTTAATGAGATCGCAAACAAGGTCTGAAAGTAATGTCTCTCTACCAAGTATTGTAGGAATTAAAATTGATAACTTGTATTTCAAATCAATTCTTTTTTTAGTTTTAAATAAGTTTGTCTATCTAATTCGTAACCTTCCGGAGCTTCCGTCTTTTTATATTGTTCATCCATTTCTGCCATACCCCAGGCTGGGTGAAAATGATCGAATATTGTTTTATTTATAAACTTATATTTATTCAAATATTTGGCTTCGTCAAAAGCAAAGTTATCGCAATAAACATTTGAAAATTCTGGTCTATAAATAACGCCTGATCTTTTAAAATACGTTACTCCCATTATACTCATTGTTGGAAGTCTTGAACCAGCGTGGCTATCCGGGTAGTGTAAAAACATATCATAGTCGCTGCATGATTCTTTCATATCATTTCTTATGATATTGTCAAAGCCGTGAACAAGGAATTGTTGATCATCGGACATATTAACAAGAATGTGGAAGTATGGTAACTTATCCAGGTTTTTATTTATGGCATCAATCTTATTTTTACTTTCCCCAAAATAATAGGATAGGTTTTTATAAGTATTTAGCCTTGTTACAACTTCCGGATCACACATGGTATCATCTGATAAATCAAATGTGCATTGCACATAATAATCCTCTTTGTTTGCGAGGTTATTTACTATGCTATCAAGACCTGTAAAAAACTTATCGGGCCTTGATCTCGATGTGTACTTAAACAGTATAATTTCAGACATTTTGCCTTTTTTTTGTCGTTACCAATATTTTTTCCATCTCCTTAATTTTTTTTGACAGCTCCTTTACCCATATTGATTTTAATGGATAATAAGGGTTCATGTTGCCTAAAGATAAAACCTTTTTAGTTCTATCTATGCAAATAAGTAATTCTTCTGTATTTACGGCATCCATTATTTATAATATTTTTCTACTAATTTTTCTGATATTATCCTGACATCAATGGTGTGAACGAACTGGCAGGGATTCACATAAAAAACCGCTGGTAAATTTGTAGATACCGAAGATGATTTTAGTTCAGCAAAATATCTTTTTCCTACTTTATTGGCATACCAAATATTGGGCCTGTCAATTGCTCCAGTGATTTCGATGTGATATATTTTTTTAAAGTCGCTCATAATTCAACTCTGTTCAAAAAGTTCTTTTTGTATTGCCTTTTGTTTCTTTGTTGTAGCTATTAGCCGTGATACGTGATCTCCTGCGGTTGTAATGCCTTCCATGTAATGCTTTTCTTTAGTCACCCCGGCATACTTGTCTTTATCAGATGAAAGTGCATATACAATCGCTGGGTTTCCATCTGGAGAGCTTCTTCGTAATCCGGTATCAAATATTGCTCCGTTAACCGGACACGATAATTCGTTTGGCCCTGTTCTTTTCCAAACCTTTTCCGGATTAATATTTAGGTGCTGGGCTATTTCGTAATTGGTGCCGTCTCCAATTTTTTGCAAGCAAATGATAATTCTTTTCCAGGTGTTTTCACGTGAAACTCCATTCATAATTTTATCGTATGCAAATCTGGAGGTATCTGATTGTTTACGCATAATTATTTAAGTTTGGATAATTCAGCATAAACCTTTCTCCTTGATTTACCTACTTTTTTTACCGCTTCTTTTACATCTTGCCGGGATATATTTATCCCCTTCTTATGGAAACGATTAACTACATAATCCAACTCATATACTTGTTTTGTACTTATGAAGTTGGGGTCTAATTTTGGATGATTCTTTTTCATGTTTTTATTGTTTTAATTTTTGATTTACTATTTTCTTTAATTTGTTTTCAGTTTCATAAGCAGGGAAGGCTCTGCCATACTCCCTTATCCAGCTTATCTATGTATGATTGTACGTCTATCATTGATTGATTTTTTTTATTGATTCAATCTGTTTTTTCTTTTCAGCATTTATTTGAGATATGGCAAACCTTTTTGCTAATGGTAATGTATTTTTAAGGTAACTTACTGGATAATCATACCCTATGCAATTAAACCCAAATTCTGCAAATAGCTTCCCCTTCTCGTCAATCTTAATTCCCCTTATTTTTACTTTCTCTATTCTCCATTCATAACCATTTTTCCAAGTTCCCCTGTGAACAAAATACTTTTCTTTACCTATTAAATCCTTTACCTGTGTCATGGTTGTTTTGTATTTATTTATTTGTTGTTTGATTGGGAAATTATTTTGTTTATTACCTCTTGTGCTGCTGAATTAAATTCCTTACTACCCCAAACCCAATCACAAAAGCGTAAAATGGCAAATGCAATAAATTCGGGGATGCCAAATAATGCTTTTATCATTTTAGTTTTTCTTTTACAATGCTTTTTAATCTTCTATACATTGGTATTCCATCCCAAGTCCCAAATTGTACCTGTTCATCTTTAGTAAACCACTCGTTCTGTAAATCATTTAGGCTAAGGCATGGTTTATTCTCTAATATATATTTTTCAGTCGCTTCTTTGGTAAAGAAATATTTAAGATTATCTCTCATCCCTTCTTCACAAATATCTACCCACCTAATGCTCACAAAATTTGGATGCTGCACAGCCCAACAATTATCGCCTTTGTATCTTGGCACTCCGTCTTCAGTAGTAAACAAAACAGGTTTATCTACTACTATTGCTTTAGCAGGGGTGGTGGGGATTTCAGACTGTACATTTAACCATTTCAAAATAAATACCTTTTCTTCTTCTGTATAAACATTTATGTCTTGAAGATTACCACTATTTCCTTTTGCTAATTTAATTGACTTAACAAGTAACCCATTAGGGTATTGGCTATGTTTAATTCTTGTTTTATCCACCTCTACAACTACATTATCACTTAATCTCCTTACAGAAAAAATATTGTACGTTTTTCCATTAGGATTATTTAACAGCAAATCAATATTAAATTCTTCATTTGGAAATATTTCTGATGCGTATTTACCCCTATCATTTATATTAAAATAATTTTCGGTTGAACTGTGCTTAAAAGAAACTATCTCCCATCCATTACCTTCCTTTATTTCAGATAGTGGTGGGGATTGTTTGGATTGCAGGTGTTGTTTTATCCAATTAGGAATTATTCTTTTCTTAGGATTTATAGACTTAAACTCATCAAATTCCTCAACTATCCTTTTCCCGTTTTTGTGCCACCCATTATGATGAACGAAATCACAAAGTAAAATTACAAGTTCATCTGTCCATACAAAGACATTATCGTTAGTGGGTTGTTTGGATTGTAATTGTAGCATAACTTTTTGCACTTCAATTATATCCTCAAGTTCTTTACGGATAGTATCTACTTCGGATTGAGTGTATTTTAGTTGGTACAAATCGGATAAAGGTCTTTTGTTCCCTTCCCCATCTACCATTGCAAGGTTGCCCATATTGCTTACATAATCTTTAGGCAAAGGGATACCACCACTATCCTCTACTACTGTATCATTGTTTAGTACTTTTTCAATGGCTTGTTGAACTTTTGGGGACAATTCAGAAGTGATTGGTATATTGGTTTGGAATACCGTATTGAAACTTGTTTTATTATTGAATTTATAATTTTCTGCACAAGAACCAATAGAAACAGTAACCCTTTCCTTTACAGGCTCACTTACAGGGAGTACTTCGGTAAAATAATCAGGATTTTTCTCTACGTCATCTTGTTGGATATACCAGTCTGTATATTTACCGTTACATGGAGAATAGCTGCCACGACTGCCCCTATCACCTTGTCCAAGTATCATCCCTACTTCCCAATTAAAAGGTAATGAAGGATATAATTTAAGTAGTTTGTATTGCTTATCTGTATTCATTTTTGGTTTGTTTTTATAGTTTAATTAGTTAATATTTCCGCATTGAATAGACAAATATTTTCAAGACAAATGTTTTCAAGTTTTAATTCTACTTCAGATATTTTTATTGCTATGCCTCTCTCTTTTGACATCTCTGAAATATCATGCAGGCATCCACATATCATTAATAATTGTCCTAAAAGTTTTTCCTTGTCCATAGGGTTAGCGTTTTTTGTTTTTATGTACCCAGGTTCTTAATTCACTGAGATCCTTTTGCATCCATTTTACAATATCTGAAACGTCTTTTTTACTGCCTTCTGGAATATCAAGCTTGGTAACGATGGCTTCCATTTTATCTGCGAGCTTAATAATGTTTTGGACTTGTTTTATTTCTTCCCGGCTTTCATCATATTTTACCGTATCGTCTTTTTCAGATTTGCTATTATTAGCAATTTTATTACCTACGAGATCAAGGGGTTTGCTTTTAAAATCTTTGCCTTCGGGGTTAGTGGTCCTGACTTCCTCTTCTTCTTCGTAATCGTCATCTCCTTCTGGTGCTTGTAGGTTTTTTAATTCAGAGATTTCATCGGCTAATGCATCTTTTGGCAAAGGTGCTGCAGTACTGCTTGACTTATGGGACTCCGCTTCTTTTTTAAACCCCTCGGAATCACTTTTCTTTTTATTTCTGATTAATGACAGGCACTCCGTTATTTTCATATCGGCAATAACCATTTCGTTTTTAAGCCTGTCATCGGCAGAAGATATTAAAATATAGTTATCAATTTGTTGCCTGGAGACTCCCATTAACTCCGCAACTTCTTCGTGTGATTTTGGCTTTTCACTGAAATTATTTTTTATCCTATAAGCCACTTCAGCAACTTCAAATGGTTTTAACTTCTTTTTGTGGTTATTGGATGTAAACTGGTTTAACATCCTATCCAGTTCTGTGACATCTGATTTATTTGGGTAAAACTCAATTAATACATCTTTACCATACTTTTTATTAGCAACATTTAATAGATGTGCCCTTAGTCTTCTGTGGCCCTGATCTACATAAGCGCTGCCATCCGGTAACACATCAAGTACCATTGGCTCCAGTTGGCCATGAATTAATAACGAAGTCGCTAATTCTTCGATGTCTTCATATACTTTCCTTTGATTAAAACCTTGTCGTTCCTTTATTTTGTTTAGTGGAATTTGGTAACTTTCTTTTGAGTTTCTTTTAAACTTTTCCCTGAGATAACCCCTGCCAGCTACTTTTTTAATTTCAAAATACGGTAGTGTTAGTTGTTGTTGTGCCATAACGTGGTTTTAATTTTTATGATGCCTTTAATGAAATATCAATTGTTTCGCCTTCGATTATCATGTCAATAACTTTTCCAATGTTTTCGAGTTGGACGGGATCGAGTAAGCATAACTTATCATTTATTTCAGCAATGGCGAAAACATCGGACTCCCATTCGCCTTTGATTTCTTCTATTATTTTTTCACTGAAATTTGGATTACTTAGGAGATCATTGTACATCCAATCTATTTTTTTTTCATAGCTATTGAAAATATATGCTCCCCTGGTTTGTGGATATTGCCGCTGGAAGTCTTGAAAGTACTCCTTTGCTAATTTTAAGTAGTGGATACCACTTACAACATTTAATGACATCGTTTAATATTTATATATTTTAAAAAGGAACATCATCATCTTTATAAGGTTTATTATAGTTAGGTGCTGAGTAAAAAGATTTTTCTTCCCCATGATCAGTAAAATGCATACACCTACCTTTAAAAGTTAAAGGGGTGTTTTTAGTTGATCCGTGTCTATTCTTTGCAGTACTAACAATCGTTAATCCATTTACATCATATTCCTTATCTCCTATCCTAACAGATTCTGTCATTTGATAATATTCTGGTCGCATTAAAAAAATAACTTCGTCTGCGTCTTGTTCAATACCTCCGCTTTCACGTAAGTCAGATAATTGAGGCATTTTATCAACTCTTTTTTCTACCTCTCTACTTAGTTGGCTTAAAGCTATCACAGGAACAGAAAGTTCTTTTGCTAATTCTTTAAGGGAACGGCTAATATCTGAAACTATATTTTCTCTGCTTTTATTTTTAGTATCAATCCCTTTCATTAACTGTAAATAATCAACTACTATAAAACCGATACCATGTTTTTTCTTTAATAAATTTGCTCTTGTACGAATATCCCTCTGGTTAATCCCGGCTTTATCCTCAATAAATATTTTTGAACTTGAAATTTTATCTATTGATACCCCTAACATTTTATCTTCATCAAAAGTTGTTTCCCCTTTTCTTATTTTTTCGTGATCAATGCCGGTATCAATAGAAGCCAGCCTTCTTACCAACTGAGTCCCATCCATTTCTAAACTAAACCAAGCACAAGGAATTTCATTTAAAACAGAAGTGTTATACGTTATTGAAAGTGCCAGTGCTGTTTTACCTTGCCCTGGTCTTGCTGCAATGATTATTAAATCCGGTGCCACTAAACCACATATAACGCTATCTAAAGCCTTTAGGCCCGTTGATATTCCAAGAACACCTGTTTCTTTTACCTGGGCGTGTTGTTCTAAAACTTTCAATCCAAAAGAAGCTATACTTTTGGTCATCCCTCCAATTACCTGCTCTTGTATCTTCTGAAAGCCATTGTCGGCCTCATTAATCAAATCAAAAGCATCTGTGCTATCATCGTAGGCATCGTTAATTAAACTGCCGCTTAGTTGTATAGCCTGCCTTTTTAAATACGTTTCTGAAATTATGTTGATGTGATTTTCAATATTTGCACCGCTTATAACTGCATTTGTAAGTTTTGTTACATAATAGCCGCCGCCTACTAAATCTAATTCTTCCATTTTTTTCAACTGATCAACTACTGTAAGTATGTCAATTTTATTATTTTGATCATATAACTTTTGAATAGCGGTAAATATCCTTTGATTAGCTTCTTTGTAAAATATTTCTGGAAATAATCTTGACATACCTATAAAAACGCAATTCACATCAATCATCAACGCCCCTAAAATTGCATCTTCCAACTCAACTGCTTGCGGAGGTATTTTACCATAAACCATTGTTGTTAGGTCAATGGATGATTTTCGCCTTTTTCTATCGGTATTTGTATTTGTTAAATCCATTATTTAAAATTCAATTTTACTTTTGAACTATCAACTGGTTTCGCTTTTTCTTCATTCCTTTTCCAGCTATCAATAAATTTATTTGCAAGCGGGATGAAATTAGTTATCGGAGAGCCGTTAATAAACCATCCAGTTCCTTCGTGTTTATCGTAAAATGATTTAGCCATTTCTTTTGTGCCTCCTGATCTGATAAAAACCTCTAATACCTGGTCTTTACTTGGAATCACTGGTTGTCTGTTAAGATTATTTATTAAACCTGTTTTGGGAGCAATTACTTCTTGTATCTCTTTCTTATTCTTATTCTTATTCTTATTCTTATTCTCTTCTTCTCCGTACTGGTTTTGAACAGTATCTATACAGTATAGATACTGTATCATTTCTTTGTCTTTTACTTTCTTAAGTTCTTCATTTACACAAGATTGTACCTTTGGGGACTTGGAATCATTGTAAGAAACCCAATTTTTGATGCCAATTTCATTTGTAGTCTCATTAAACTTGATTTTACCCAATTCTACAAAATAATTAATGAGTATGGAAACCGTTTCAATTGTATAGCCGGTATCAAAAGAAATCCTTGTTTTTGTAATCTCATAAATACCACATTGCCGTGTACTTTCATTGGTTAATAGATACAGGTAAAAAAACTTCTTCTCTGGTGATAAATTTTGTATAAATGGATCACTCCAGAATTTAGTATGTACTTTTCTAAAAGTCGCCATTTATTTAATTAGTTTTTCAGCGTGTTGAAACAAAGTGCTTAAATGAATATTAATGTCGTTATCAATAACATACATATTTTCTATTTCTCCGTTCTTAAAATACTTATCAATAGAAGCGATCATGTGTTTATTATCATTATACAAAATAGTTGTTACGATAATAATACCTAAAGCTTCTTTACAGCTTTTAACTGATATTATAGGGATATACCCACTTCCTTTATAAAACTCTGTAATTTTGTGGCATACTTTACAAACTGTCATAAAGTTTGAATTTTCATATTGCCAAGCCTTTTTACCTTTTTCGTAGAATTTATGGTGAATATGTAATTCCGTTTCTGTATCACTACATAATTGGCAGGTAAAACTATCTCGTTCTAAAATTTCTAACCGCTTACGCTGCCACGCAGGGTTTTTAAGTTGCTCTGTATAGGACATACAATAAGTATTTAAGGTGTAAGCACAAAAAAAGGCAGGAAATTATTTTTTAAATTTCGTGCCTAATGCTGCATTGATTTTTTGAAGATTGTCTTCTGTAAGTTCTCTCTTTACCTTCCCTTCCCCTTTTAATACTGAGTGTAAATGCCCAAGCGAAAGCCCTATTTTATCCGCAAGCCAGGATAGCTTTTGGCCATTGTATTTAAGATGTCCTGTTATTTGTTCCTCGGTAGTTTTTTGAAGCGTATTTGCTGCCATAATGTTTTTATTTTGGCTGCAAGATAATAGAAAGGAATTAAAACGCAAATTTATTTTTACAGAAACATTTATTTGCGCAATTCAATTCTTTTCATTTCCTTTGTTCCAAACTTCAAAATGAGTAGCTTAATTAATCAGACCAAGTGGGGAGATTGCAGCCGGTGCCCAGCAACAGATACCAATGTGGTTAAAGTAGGAAAGGATCTATTGTGTCTTCAGTGTAACAAAGAATTAAAATTTGAAAAGCAATTAGCAAAATCAAAGGAAAGGAATAAGTTCAGGGGTTTAATGAAATCACAAGTTCAGGAAGGAAACTTTGATGCCGCAGATCGGCAGGTATTAATGAATGAATTGGATTTTGTGTTTTCTCGAATACTTAGATTTAGAGAAACAGATAAGTATAGTAATTGTCAATGCTATACTTGCCCCACAAGAAAACACTGGTCCCTTATGCAGTGTGGTCACTATGTTAAAAGAGGTAATATAGAAATAAGATGGAATTTTAAAAACGCAAAAGTTCAATGTAAATACTGCAACGAAAATCTTGGCGGTAATTTAAAAGTATATGCGGAAAGGTTGGAAAAGGAAGAACCTGGATTACCAGAACAGCTTACGGAAACCGGAAGACAAGTTTATCAATGGAGCCGGGAAGAATTAAAGGGGTTATTAATTGATCTCAGAGAAAAATTAAGAATTGCAGAGCAGTCATTTAAGGAAAGAATAATTAAATTATGAACGAAAATCTACATAAATATTTATTGGGCCTTAATTGCTCCGTAATTAACCCGATAAAAGCAAGTATAACATCTAACATAATTGTTGGGTACCACTGTAATTCCTCTTCGGTTTTTAGAAAAGAAGAACACATTAAACTCATAAGGAAGTTTATATCTGAAAACAAAATTGAATACCACATAGAACCTGGGGCAGATCATTTAAGTGGTTTTTTTATTTATGATCAAAACAAATAATCATGAACCAAATAGAAATAATAAAATCTGATCTGGAGAAAGGTTTTAAAAAAACACAGTTAGAAAAGCTTATTGGATTGCCAGAAAATAGTTTGTCCGGGGTATTATCCGGTAAAAAAAAGCTGTCCAGGCAATCCATAATTAAAATTGAACTCTGGAATAAATCTGAAAAGCCAGATCCGTTTACCTCTGGAATAAGTGGTATTCATGTAATAGTTGCTAAAGAAGGGAAATTTAAGGGACCTGCATCACTATCCGATCACCCGAAATGTAAAAAAGATACACCGGCCCAGGAACCGAAGTTTGAATTTAAAGAATTTATTGCACCTAAAAACCTTGATCAGCTAAAAGCCCTATGCCCAAAAGAACTAACAGGATTTGATAGAAGTGAGTGGATAAGGAATGAAAAATCAACTCCATATCGTGAGAAGGTTCTAATTTCTGGAACAGGATCACCTTCAGCATGGATTAAGGTTACTGGTGTACCAGATCCTTCAACAGGAGCTCTACCTATTATCTCTGGAAATGGAGCAACAACAGGATCTAACATGCATTACAGATGGACAGACTCTTCAGGTGTTAATGCTATTCAACACTTAGGTCTAATCCAGATTGCTATCCAAGCACCAACAAATGGAGTTGATGCACAACTACCTGCTTACATTGAAATCTCTAACCTACAACTACAAGATGCAGGAGGAGGACACGGATTTAAGTTCACAGGTGAGAATGGAACTCAAGCAAGCTACGATGACTTTGCAGCTTGTATCTACATCAAGTCAGCTCAACATGTTGTCTTCAAAAACAACATTGTCACAAACTGTGGTAATGGATTCTACGATTGGGAAGGAGGAGGATATTCAGGTGGTGCTACATGGTTTGATGGTCTAACAAAGGATCTAAAGATCATTGGTAACTACTTCTACAACAACGGTACAGCTGGAAACTACAACGATCACCAGTTATATACAGAAGCAGAGGATGTGCTAATCGAGGGTAACCACTTCGGTACAGTACTTCCAGGAATGTTTGGAAGTCAGATTAAAGACAGATCAGCAGGTACAGTTATACGTTACAACTATATCGAACAAGCTCCATCTTCATGGGATATCGACCTAGTAGAACCACAAGAAGGTTGGGCAGTTCTAGGAACATCACCAAAATACAAGCAATCATTCGTTTACGGAAACATCATTGTTAACACAATCGCTCCAGACAACTCCGATGTTGTTCACTGGAACGAAGATCACTACCAAGCTCAAGGAAGAGCAGTACCTTCTGACGGAAGACTATTCTTCTACAACAACACTGTTATCAACAAACCAAATCAAGCTAACTACCCAGTTAACAGTGTATTCAATGAGACACAAGGTGGATTTGATTGTCCTACATATACTATGAATGGTGTTGTTGATCTTAGAAACAATATCTTCTATATCAACGGCCCAGGAGTATATCAATTCGGTTACTGTGGTACATATCACTTCAACTTTGTTAACAACTGGATATCACCTGGTTACACAGTTAAATCACTTGGTGCAACTGGTCAAAACACAAACGTCTCACCATCATCTAATGATCCAGGATTCGTTAACTTTGCAGGAGGTGATTACAGACTAACAGCAAACTCAAGTGCAAGAAGTATTGGTGGTGCACTTGCTCCAGAGGTTAAGAGTAACAACTTAGGTCAAGACTTTACTCCTAACATGCAATACCTATACAGAGCTAAACTCTCTGCACGTTCAGACTCTGGACAAGGTTCAAATGCGGGAGCGTTGTCAGATTCAAATGGAGCAGTAGTGACACCTACTCCTACGCCAACACCTGTTGCAACTCCGACAATCAGCCTTACTGGTTCAGGTATTCGCGCTTGTACAAACGCGGCAGGAAGTAGGGCAGCATCTGAAACTCACGCAGCGCATGTGAGCCCAGGTCATCAAAGAAAGTCGGGTTGATGACC
>OFRE01000398.1_pt1 | contig 11713 bp, 8 predicted proteins | sample 1543061 | NCBI WGS metagenome assembly OFRE01 (sample SAMN07774218, study PRJEB24372) | wastewater metagenome | isolation source: Exp Tend NO 50WW | collected 2016-02
AGGGCACTACAGACAAAGATGGTTATCGTCGTATGTTTGGTGGTACTCTCTTCGATAGTTTTGTAGACCATCCAAGACAAGTACAGACATTTCTCCTAAAGAAAGGTGGAACACTTTCTAGTTCTGCAGCAGGGGCCTACCAATTTCTTACTAGAACATGGGATGGTCTTGTACGAGAATATGGATTTCCTAATTTCTCTCCTGAATATCAAGACCTAGGAGCTATTGCTCTAATCAAAGGACGTAAAGCCTTAGAAGATGTTATTGCTGGTAGATTTGAAGATGCTGTAATTAAATGTAATAAAGAATGGGCCTCCCTACCGGAGAGTCCATATGGACAGCCAACAACGACAATGGCTGAAGCCAAACAACACTACATAGACGAAGGTGGTGTATTTTTTGAAGATTTTAATCTTGGTGAACCAATCACCAAAAAGGAAAAACCTATGTTACCATTTGTAGCACTAGCCCTCCCTGCCATTATAGAAATGGTGCCAAAACTTATTAATATTTTTGGTAGTGGATCAGAGGTATCTAAACGGAATGAGAAGGCTGCTGAACTAGTCGTGGAAATTGCCAAGACTGCTTCTGGTGCCAAGAATGAACAAGAATTGATTGAAGTAATTAAGACTGATCCTAATGTTGCTGCTGCTGTTAAAGTTGCAGTAGAGTCGGCTTGGTATGAAATTACTTTGAACACAGATGGAATTCAAGCTGCTCGTGCCGCTAATGTGTCTCCAGATGCTCCGGCATTCTGGAAACAACCAGCATTCTACATTACCCTACTGCTACTTCCTCTTGTCTATGGTACTGTGTACCAAGTCTTGACGGCTGCAAGTTACAGTGATGAAATTCGTATAATGGTTGTCACTGCTATTGTCTCTGGTGTATTGTCTGGTATTACTGGCTTCTGGATGGGAACTTCGTTCTCCAGTGCTCGTAAGTCGGAACTAGTTAAAGGATTGTAAATGGCAACGTCTGGAGTCTCCACATGGTCATTAAATCGGGACGCTATTATTAATAGTGCTCTCCGTAAATTAGGTGTACTTGCTGAAGGAGATGACGCGGGCGCAGACCAATTAACAACAGGAGCAGAGGCTCTCAATAGTCTCTTGAAGCTCCTGCAAACCAAGGGGATGCCCATTTGGGCTATCAAGGAATATACCTTTCCTACAGTGGCCTCCACTAGTTCATATAATATTGGTAATAGTCAGACGCTTGCTACTCCTATGCCATTGAAACTTATTCAAGCATATCGAGTAGAGTCCACTGGAGCAGTTAATGTCCCCATGCAAGTGGAGAATCATTATGATTATAATCTACTTCCAGTAAACGCTGCTAGTGGAGAACCTACTACAATCTACTACCAACCTCTTGCTTCCTATGGAACAATCAAGTTGTGGCCTACTCCTATTGATGCTACAACTAATATTACTATTATATACCAACGTCCCTTTGAGGATATGGTATCTGGTACTGATGATATTGATTTTCCTCCATATTGGACAGATGCTATTGTCTACAACCTAGCATGGCGCCTTGCTCCTGAATATGGAACTAGTAAAGAAGACCGGGCAAGCATCAAGTCTGAAGCCAAGGAATTTACTGAGATGGCAGAGGGATTTGGTACTGAAGAAGGTAGTTTGTATTTAATGCCAGATTGGACTGGCCGAAAGTAAACGATGGCATTCACTCAGAACCCAGTAGATAAAACACAAAGTACAAAACGATTTAGTTTCGTTGGACCTATGGAACAACGTAGTTCTAGTTCTAGCAAGGACCAAAGGTTTGTCAACTGGCTTCCTGAGTTAACTGAAGGACCAGCTAAAGAAAACAAACAATGGTGGTTGCGTACTAGGCCCGGACTCACTTCGGTGTATACAACTACCAATGCTACTCCCCGTGGATGCTACTACTGGAATTCTCATGTAATGTCAGTAGCGGGAAGCTCTATTTATTATGATGGAACATTCCTATCATCTATTACGACCAGTACAGGTAACGTTGGTTGGGCTGAATTCCTAGACTCCACTGGGGTTAGGAAACTAATTATGCTTGATGGAACTAAGGGATATGTATTTACTGCATATAACTCTGCTCCTACAGAGATTACGGATGGTGACTTCCCGACTCCCCACGTACCTACGCCTATATTTTTGGATGGCTATTTGTTTGTAGCAAAGGCTGATACACAAGATGTATATAATTCCAATCTTAATGACCCTCTCTTATGGACCGCAGGAAACTATGTATCTGCTGAGATGTATCCTGATACGATACAGGGACTTTCGAGAAACAATAATTATATCTTTGCTGTTGGTAAGTCTTCTATAGAATTCTTATATGATGCAGCAAACGCATCTGGTAGTCCCCTCTCTAGGCATGACTCCGCTGTTCAACAGTTTGGAACTCCTGCTGTAGGTACTATTGTAGCAACTGATAAAGAAGTTGTAATGGTTGGTCAGATCAATGAAGGTGGCCGTAGTGTATGGGCACTCGAAGGATTTAAGGAAGTAGAGATTGCTACTCTCCCTGTTCGACTAGCATTAAATGCAGAAGGTACTAACATTACGTCAGCTAAGGCTTATGCTGTTAAAGTAGGCGGTCAGAAGCAGTATGTACTATGCCTAACCTCTCGCATCTTTGTCTATACATTTGAAACTAAACTCTGGACCGAGTGGAGTTTTGTAAATACTCCATACTATGCTTGTGATTCTGAGATAGGCTATCCGTATGTCCAGATTAATACGGGCAGCAATACGATTATTGCTAAAATGGATGATGCCTCGGTTACTGACTTGGGTAGTGTTATTACTAGCACTATTGTTACATCTAAGCTTGATTTTGAGACTACAGACCGAAAACGAATGGATCAACTTGTCATCATGGGAGACTCTCCCAATGGCTCTACTGATGTTCCTATAAGTGTCCAATGGTCTGATGATGACTATCAAACATGGTCTACTGCTAGGACATTAAATATCAATCCAGTAGATTCTGATATTCGTAGACTAGGTATGTTTAGACGTAGAGCACTCAAGTTTACGTATACTCAGCCTTATGCACTAAGACTAGAAGGTATGGAAATTACAATTAATAAAGGACAGACATAATGGCAGGCCGTCCTCCTCCACCACCAGTTAAGTCTGAGCCGGGTTCATTTGCATGGGGTAGTTGGTATAACGATTTGTACAACTATCTTATAACTACTGGCTTAGTTGCTTGGTCTAGTGTCAGTAAGACAGGTGCTAATTTAAGTGACCTGCCTACACGGGAACATGCTAGTTTACAGTCAGTAGCAGGAACAGGAAGTAGTCATTTATCTACTACTGAAGCTGCCAGAGTTACAGTAACAATGACTATGCAGAGCTCTGCCTCTGATCCTACAACGGCTAACATTACAGCTAGTAATTGGGCCATATATAAAAATACTACATCCGGGCTTGTAAAGCTATGGGTTAACGACGCGGGCACAATGCGCTCCGTAACTATTTCTTAAGGAATAAACATGGCTGAATATGGTGACTTTGGTGGGACTGATTTCAATTTTGGTGGTGGTGGATTAGCTGGTAACTTTGGTGCCTATACCCCTCCTGCGGACCCATTTGGAGTAGGTACTCCTGATTGGGGAACCGACTCTGGTCAATATTTTGATCCGGGAATGTTTAGTACTCCTTCGTATAGTGACTCTGGTGTATCAGGATCATCTAGTGGTTCTTTTGGTACTGGAAACTATGGAGACTATGGTGCTGACCCATATTCTGTTCCTAACGAAGAGGAAGACAGGCTTACCCGCACTCCCGGTAAAACTATGGGAATGGGACCAAAGACTCCCGGATTCTGGGACTCTGGCTTTGGTAAGCTTATGCGTGGAGTTACCAGTTTACATCCAGTTGGTAAACTTGGATGGGCTGCTGCTGACCTAGTTAATGGTCGTAATCCTCTTGCAGTTGGTGCAGGAATGCTTCCGGGACTTCCGGGTATGTTTGCTCGTGGTGCCTTAGACTACTCCAAGAATGGAAATATGGGAGCAGCCGTAGGAACCCAAGCTGGTGGTGTCCTAGGGGGTCTATTCGGTAATGCTGTTTCTCCCGGTCTAGGGGTCGTTACAGGCCCTATAGGGGCCAATATTGGCAGGGAAGTTGGTGGGGCTCCCGGTACACCCGGTCAATCCCAAGGCAACTCCAATACCTTTGATGTAAACTCTATTCTATCTGGTCTTAGTGGCCTCTATTCGTCCCATCAAGCTAATAAAGCCCTTGGTGCTAATCAAGATGCTATTAGTGGTCAGATTAGTTCCTTGTCCAATATGTATGGCCCTGACAGTCCATATGCCAAACAACTACGTCAGACACTAGAGCGTCAGGATGCTAAGGCTGGTCGTAACAGTCAGTATGGTCCTCGTGAAGCTCAGTTGCAGGCTCTCTTAGCAGACAAAGCTGCTGGTGTAGCAGGTACTGTAGGTACATTAGCTGGTCAATCACAACAACTAAACAATCAGAGAGCCACGACCAGAGCACAACAGCTAGCCTTGTTGCTAAACATGGGAAGACGGTCGGGTGTTTTTAATGGACTAAACAATATGTTTAGTAGTTCTCCCGCACCACAAGCAGAGGCTCCATTTATTGATTACGGAGAGTACGTATAATGCAACCACAAGATATGGCTGAATTGTCCCAGATTTATGGGGCATGGAATCCTGAAGCCTATCTACAAGGTAGGCATAATGTAGACCTCTCCAATCAGTTTCAACAACAAGATATGGAGAAGGGTGCCCTAGCCAACCGTAAGGCTGGACTGGACAATCTATTCCAAAAGCAAGATGATCCTGCTAGGATTAGAGAGCGTCAATTAACTAACGTTAATAAAGAGCAAGTTAATGAAACTGGTGCTCTAGGCTTAGAACGTGCTCGTGCCAATCAAAAGAACTTACTTAGTGCTGACCAGCGTAAGGCTGCTATTAGTGCAAGTGAGGATGAGATTAAACAGCTTGACTATAATGTTGGACTCTTGCTTAGGTCTGAAGACCCACAGGAACGTGGAGAAGGTTTGAAACTACAACAGTATATGCCTGAAATATTGGCCGAGCGCCGTAAGCAAGCAGACATTATGGAGAAGGAACGTTACACCCAGATGCAACATACTGATCGTAATCTAGCAACGATACAGTCTAATGAACGTATTGCTGGAATGAATGCTGCTGGACGTGAGAAAGTAGCAGGGATGCGTACTTCTACTAAAGCTGGTGGTGCTGACTTCTGGAGTAGTTTCTACAAGAAGAATGGTGCTTTGAATAAGTATACTTCTCTCATTGCTGAAATTGCTAAATTGAAAGACTCTGATCCAGAGGAGGCTGCTAAAATGCAGCGTATGGCAGATGACTTGCTTCCTGCTGCTCAGGCAGAAATAGCAACGCCTAAACCCGGTGCTGTTAATCAAGGGGCTCTTACAGAACTCCCTGTTAATTCAGCACCTAACATTGCTCCAAAAGGTGCTGCTAGGAAACCTGCAGGAACCGCTGCTGACCCTATTATTTTAAGGTAAGGAAATTATGCCTGTTTATCAATATGATGGAGTTCATTATGACCTTCCTGATGGATTATCTAATGAGCAGGCTATTGCCAAAATTAAAGGGCATCTAGGTGTCTCAGAACAGGCTTCTTTTGGAACTGCGTTTAAAACTAAACTAGCAGAAGCAGGGAATGCTGCTGATATAGCTATATCACTTCCTGCTGGTGCCCTTGCCTCTGTATTCTCTCAAGAGGCTGGTGATGAGGTCTTTAGAAATATGGACCAAAGAATAGAACGTAATCTAAAAGGAGCAAACCCTGACAAGCTACCTATGAGTAATATGATGGGAGCAGGTGCTTCTGTAGCCACTCTTCCAGCCCAAGTAATTGGGATGTTTGGTGGGATGGGGAGTAAAGGGGTGGATCTAATTAATCGTGGGGAAAGTACCGATACGGCAATAGGCTCCACACTTGCGGACACAGCACTGACTATGGCTGGTGTTGGACCAATGAAAGCAGCAAGTTCTTTTGCTGGGCGGGCCACTATTGGGGCAGCGGCTAATATGGCATTCGGTGCGGGTAGCGATGCTATTACCAAAGAACTGGCTGAGCAACAGCCTACTAAGGATGCGTATAATCCTTATAATTTGGATAAGCGAATTCAAGAGGGATTAGTTGGTGGCGTACTACAAGGTACTATTGGAGAGCGGACTACCAAATCTAAGCGCACTTCATTAGTAGATAAGCTTAAGGCTGCAGAGCCAGTAGTTGATACCCCTGTTATAAAAGATACACCAGCTAATTACAAGGCTACTGAAGGCCATGATGGTCAGATGGCTTTGTGGGACATTCCTGAACAAGGAAGAATGCCCAATCCGTATGAGGCTGTTACTGGTGACTGGCGTATAGACGAGAATGGAATGCCTATTAAGGTTGACCTGTCTATGGACGTTGCCAATGCAGAGAACCCTCTGCAACGCAATCTATGGGGTGATGAACTTCCACAGAAACATGAGCAAGAGAATGCTCGTAACTTGCCAGAAGCTATTGACTCTATGGATTGGGCACACAAACGTGGTGCTTTAAAGAAGACTCAGCTTGGTCGTGGCATGGATGCTCCCGGAGAGTTAGAAGCTGCTAGAATGGCAGCAGAGCCTACTGTATTCAATACGCGCACCCGTAAACAGGGTGGTGGTATTAATCCAGAAGTGTTTGTAGAAGGATTCGAGAAACTTAAGAAGCTTGCTAATGGTATTGTTCTCACTGCTAAAGGTACTGGATACAATCTAAACATCACAGCTACTCGGGATGATAAGTATGTTGGTGCTGCTGTCTTTGATAAGACTAATAGATTTGATGCTCCAGCACAATCTGATTTATACAATAAAGCACTAGGCTCTAAGGAGCGGGGTACTGCTACTCAGATATACAAGTTTGCTAATGAACTTGGGAATGATATTGTACCATCCAAGAAGCTTACTGAAGGGGGTGCTGGTGTCTGGAATAAACTAGAGCGAGAAGGTATTGCTGTAGATAGAAAGATTCCATTCAACTTCAAGAAACAAGGTGGAGGTTTATTAATTTCTTCTACTGAGAAAGTTAAACTGGACAATGCTTTGGTTCCATCTGATGATGGTACACTGATTCCAAACAACCCTAATGTAGCCGAGGCACTTAGCCAAGCTTTATCTGAGGGGAAAGATGGTAAGTTATTTACCTACTTTCAGTCTGGTGCAACTAGTGCTGCCATGAAGAGTGGTTCTGCTGCAATTAAAGCTACGGCTGAGATTGTACAGAATGCCATGAAACGTGCGGACTTGTCTATACGGAATAGTATATTTCCTGCAGAAGCGGCATTAAAGAAACTCTCTAGGGCTGACATACAAGACCTAGGAGAAGTGTTTAAAGCAGAAATGTTTGCGGGTAAGAGATTTGATGCTGACAATCTTACAAAGAATATGTCAGTGGAGCAATTGAACGCATATACCCATATGCGAGACATGTTCGACAAGTCTCTTGATGCTATGAATGATGTTCGTTTGTCTAAAGGACAGAAGCCAGTAACTCCAGCAGAAGCCTATCTATCTAGTCGTTGGGAAGGGGACTTCCGTCGTCCTATCTATGATGCTAATGGTAAGTTGGTATGGTATCTAGCTTCCAATTCTAAAGCAGGGTTGGAGAGCCAAACGAAAGCACTCCTTAATGAATTTCCAGATTTATATGTGAATCCAAAAAAAGATCATGTGGTTCGCTCTTCACTAGGCAAGACCGAGTTACAGAGTATGTACACCACTATGCTTGATATACTAGGGCGTGACGACCCTGCAATCCAAAAGATTCAGCAGGCTATTCAAGATCAAGTAATGGCTGAAGGTGAGTCTACTCTGGGACAAGAGAAGCATTTTGAAAAGAAGGCAGGGATTAGAGGTTTCATTGGTGATCGACCCGGTAATCGGGTAGAGATTTCTATTCGTGGTAAAACTTTAGGACATACGTTTAAAAATACTGGGGCAGATTCGATTGCTATGTTCCAGCAACAGCTACAGTATGCAAAGAATGCTTTTACATGGGCTGAAATGCAGAAGGCTGCTGATGATGTGAAGGGTATTGTTGGTGATCCAGACCTGCAGAAACAACAACCTAATAACGTAAAGTTTATTAGAGAGTATTTCAAGAATGCCATTGGTCATGGAGAAGCTCAGGCTATGCGTGTGTTGGATGATAACATCCGTAGTGGCTTGGGTATTAGTCCTAAGATATTGAACGAAGCCATTGGAGACACAAAGAGTTTCTTTATTCTCCAGAAGCTGGCTATGTCAGCAGGCTTTACACTAACCAACGTAATCCAGTCTACCAACGTACTTCCCTACTTGGCTGACTTGAGAGCACAAGGCTACAAAGGCAATCCAGTTAAAGCATTGTCTATGGGGATGGCTGCTGGCCCTCTTATGATGACTAGTCATTACTTGAAGGCACTAGGCGGGCAATATCTCGATAGAATACCTAACCAGTTTCTAAAGGATGCTATTCACTACGCGGAACAGAATGGTGTTACGGCTAGGTCTGTGTACGACGAAAGTCCTATTCAAACCAGCTTCAATCCTATTGCTAAAGTAGCTAACGTTGCTAGTAAGACGATGACGATTCCAGAAACGTTTGTACGAAGTGTGGCCTTTATGACCTATTCGCAAATGCTACTGGATAGTGGTAAGTATACAGATCAAAGCAAGTTGTTCCAACATGCAGAGGAACTGGTTAACAAGAGTATGGTGGACTATCGTGCTACAGAGAAGCCTTTGGTATTTGCCAAGGGAGGCTCCATCGGTAACTTCATGAATACCCTACAAACCTATCCAATGAGTTTCTACAACCAGTATGCGTATATGGCTGGTCAAGCTGCTAAGGGTAGTCCAGTACCTCTTCTTACGATGATGGCTCTACAGGCTGCTCTAGCAGGTACTGGAGGCATTCCTTACTCAGAAGACATCTATCAAGGGTATAAGTACATCAAGGACAACTTGGTGTCTACTCCAATGTGGGCTAAGTTGCAAGACAGTCCATTCCTATCTGATCCTAAGCTATGGCTTATGGAAACTCTAGGGAATGGTGCTGTATATGGGGCACTCTCAGATCAAACAGGTTTGGGTATGTCTTCTCGTATCTCTGCTCCTACTGTTGGTAATATGTTACAGTCTCCTGTTGGACCTATCTCTGATATTGCAAAGCAAGTTGGAAGCCTAGGTAAAGCGGTGGCTGACCCAACCAATGCTGGTAAATGGGCACAAGCTGGAATGAATTCCATTCCTGTTGGTTTGCAAGGACTGCTTGAAACCTCAGATATGATGGAAGGACTAACTTACACTACTCGTCCTGATGGGACTAAAGTGTATATGAAAACTTCTGATTTGGCGAAGAGAGATGGAAGTGTGTCCAGAACTCCTGCTGAAGAATCTATTCGTAAATGGGGGTTGCGTAGCCAGAGAGAAGTTGTTGAACGTGATGTACAGTACATGACTGACACAGCTAACAAGGTGGCTAATGAGCGATCAGGTGATTTGGTAAACAAATACTATGATGCTGCTAGGAGGGGTGACTTAGAGAAGGCCAAGGAATTGGCTGCTCTCTACGTTAGACTAACTGGTAAGGAAATTAGCGATCAGGCTATGGACCAACAAGTGATGCAAGAGTACCTAACTGGATATGGGAAAACCATGTCTAAGACTAGGGAATCTCCACAAGAGCTACTGAACATTGCTAGGATGAAGAAAATCTTAGACACTTCTAAATAAGAAAAGCCCCCAAGGAATGCTCCAAGGGGGCTTTTTTACGTCTATACTTTAGTCTTTTACTTCATCAATCCATTTAACATTTGCAGTGTTAATGAACGATTTAGTTCCATCTGCTCGTTCTACAATAATCCACTCTTTGTGGTCATATTTAACTACATCTGTAAATTTCTTGTATGAGCCGTTCATAAACGCAAACAAAAGCTTACGTTGTACATTTAATTCTTGTGCCATAAATCCTTATTTAAAACTTAAAACTTTAGTTCCCATTCCTGTATTGGGGTCAACCTTCATGGCTGCTTGTACAGCTTCTTTAGGAGTGGCTCCCATATGCAATGCGCCATAGGCAGAAGGTGCCCCACTGCCCATTGCTGCAAAGTTGCCTTCTACGGCAAGCCATTGTGAGGGGTTGTCAAAGGAAAAGATTTTGCCTGACTTAGTGAGCACGAGCCCTTGCAGGTTCTTTGTCCTTGGAATTCCCTTGTACAATTCTGGCCTCTCGTAGAAGTCCACCACTTGAATAATCTCAGTCGCTGCCCCACATAACCCCATGATGAATGGTTCATGTGTGAAATGCAAGTCGTGAGGTTCAATCAAGTATACTTTTGTCTTGGCTTTAACTTTCATAATGCCAGATACTGTCATCTGCAAGTCACAAGCCATTTCTGTTTTGTTACAGACTATGGTTGTCAATTAGATTCCACAGCTCCCGCCATGTCCGGTGATTTGGCAAACATCGTGCTCCTCGAAAACAGTTCCTTTATGTTTGGTTGCTTCTTCATAGCTACATTCAGTTATTGGCTGTCCCCCTCGGCTACCGTCAGGGTAACATGTAAAGCCTCGTAGTCGGGTCGCGTAACGCGCAAGTATCTCTGTAAATCCCTTGACATCATGGAGGCTATTGCCTTTGCTTCCCCAAGGCGGGAGGTTGATGGTGCTACTAATCGACATGTCCACGTAATCTTGTATGTCCGCTTGAAACTTGATTCGTCGTTCGTAGTCATGACTGAGTTTGTATGCTGTGTCAATGTCTTCTGGATTGAGTCCATACTCTTTAATCAGTTGATCTGCTGTTGAGTCAACAACATACTCGTATTTCCACTTCGTCCCATCCGTGAGGTAACGTCGTTTATATGCCACTGCAAATAGAGGTTCAATTCCTGTAGTTGTTGAAGCAAGTATTCCGATGGTTCCAGTTGGTGCGATAGCGCGGTACGCAACTGGCCTGCTAATGAAAAAGCGGTCGCAGTGTTCGTCTGCGGAGCGTTTTGATTCGTCTCGATATACACTAAGCCATTCATGTAATTCCTTTGTTACTTCGTATTTTTGTTTTCGTTTGAGTAGCCACTCATGGATACCCATAAGACCAAGTCCGAGTCTCCGGTTCTTTTCTCGAACCTTGTAGACCTTGTCGTATGGTAGGTCGGCACGTAACGTCCCACACACGAGAAACTTAGAGGCCAAGCAAACAACATTCTTGAATTCCTCCAAAGACGAAATATTTCCAAGATTGATTGACCCAAGATTACATACGTCAGAGTCATCTTCTGATGTAACTTCAGTACAGGCATTTCTGAGTGTTTCATTTTGTTTACTTCCAAAGTTGAATGAGAATCCGGGTTCTCCAGTTTCCATTGCTTGTCGTACATTCTGCTGGAATACCTTATTGTATTGCAAGCCGTAGTCATCTATCCCATTCCATGACTTCAGTGCATTGTCATCATAGTTGACACTGATATTAGTCATGTCTAGAGGAGCAGCATAATTAAAATTAACTGCCTTCTGTGTACGAGTTAGTTCGTCCCAATTCTTAATTGTAAGGAATTTAGGGATGTCTTCATGTTGCCAATTAAGAGAAGCATAGATTGCAGATCGACGGCTCCCTCCCTGCATTACGCCGCGACCTATTTCATTAAT
>OFRE01000399.1_pt1 | contig 11703 bp, 26 predicted proteins | sample 1543061 | NCBI WGS metagenome assembly OFRE01 (sample SAMN07774218, study PRJEB24372) | wastewater metagenome | isolation source: Exp Tend NO 50WW | collected 2016-02
CTCATTTCGTCCCCTTGATCGCGGCTCGCGCGGCGTCGAATGCGGCTATCAGCCCCGGCGTGCGGCAGGTAAGCATTTGCCCTCCCTGGCCACCGCCACATGACGTATCCGGGTACACCCTTGGATAGCCATCCGCGTCGCACTCTTTGCGCCACGCATCCGCCGCCGCGATGCACGCGCGCGCTGCGGCAAGGTCGGCCTCGGCACTCTTGGCCCGCGCGTTCTCCGTTACCCAATCCGCATCTTTGTCTCGGCAGACCATTTCAGCGCACTCCGCGCGGATCGTCATCTCGGCCAACTCGCGGGCCTGCTGCTCGATGAGGTCGGCGGCCCATCCATACAGATCACCACGGCCCCACGCAACCGTGTAATCCTCCTCGGCTAATCGCAACTGCACCAGCAGCCCGTCCGCATCCGCCGCAGGCTCGGGCGGCGCAGCGGGCGGGGCGGCGCGTAGGCACGGTGTCTGCCGCCCCATGATGACCGGCGCTTGGCACTCGTCTGGCGGGCAATGACAGGGGCCAAGCTGTCCCGGTCCTGTGATCGGAGCGCGCAGGAGCGGCCGCAATGCCGGCGCGATGTAGTGCGTCTGCCGACAGCACACGCATTGCACCTGTATCGCATCGTCTGGCACCGGCAACGTCTGCACCACGTCAACCGATGCGCGGCACGGCTCGCGCCCCGGCCCGTTCGTTTCGTCGGTCATTTCGGCTCCCGTAGGGCGGCACGCGTTCGAGTTCCCGCAGAATCCATGCGGTCGCCGAGCGTCAGATCGACGCCGTGCAGCCGTGCGGACGCCATGTTGATAGCTGGCAACGCATCACGCGCTTCCTCGAACAGCGGCAGGATTTCGTCCAATCGCCACCGCAGATAGTCCGCATCCGCGCACACCGCCCGCACGTCATCGTCGCTCGGCCGCTCACCCGCTGCCAGCGCAGCACGCGCGCGCGATAGGGCGGTCATGGGGCAGACCGTTCGCGCACGTCGATCATCGCGTCCGCAATCCGATACGCTGCGATCACTACGCCGTTCAGATCGCCTCGCGGGTTGGAAAGCATCCCTGTAAGCGCCGCCGCAGCGAAGTAATCGCGCAGCGCCATTCCGGCGCTATTGTTGATATCGTCGCCGGTGCCGCAATACATCGGGAACGCCAATTCGTCTGTCACGTTACGCGCCATACCGTCCTCCCATCCCGCCGCCCGGCCTCGCGGACCTTCCCCTTCTCGCACAACGGTCGCATACGCGGCGACACGCTGACCAGTGCGCGTCCCGTAACCTCCGCGAGTTCATGCGACGTCAGCCCCGCAGGATGAGCCCGCAGCGCCGCCAAAACGACCGCCTCCGCTGCCGACACGTTGACCGATGCAGCGGCGCGCTTGGCGGTGAATAGGTCGCCGGTGCGGGCGAGCGCGTAGTCGTTCATTTCGTCGCACCGAAGTCGACGGCAGGATCGAACCAATCGTCTTTGACAATATGGCCGATGGCTCGAACGCCATTGTGAGACGCGCGCACGCGGATGGTTTTTCCTGCCAATTTCGACCACTCAGTTACGCCAGCAATCTCCATGCACCGCCAAATGAAATGGCCGGCGCCGCTGTCGGCACTGTGATGCTTAAACGATTTGGGGAGATACAGCGCATAGCCGCCGAAACCTTGCCCGCTGCCGCCGTAGTCAAGGTGCAACCACGCCGACAGCAGCCCATGATCGTCGTTGGTAATCGTGGCCGACGTGATTACGGCGTTCTTCACTTCTGAATAGTCAGTTGTCGTCATTGGATAGCGTCCCAATGTCGATCAGCCGCGCGAGGTCGTCGGCTTCCTTCTCCGCGTCCTTCAGTTTGTCAGCCTCCAATGCCGCGATGTATCGCCGCAAAGCCTTCGGCGCGACCTTGTGCTTCTCTGCCTGCGCCTTGCACGCATCGCCGAACGCGAGCGCGTAAACGCTGGCGACACGGTGCGCCGTCCGCAATTCCTCGATCACGCGCGGCGGGACGACTCCCGGCTCGATCGGTTCGAGGGCGAAGGGCTCGGCGGTGCTTTCGGCTGTCGCCGGCGCGTTCATGCTGCCTCCGTCGTCGGTGCGTCAGCCTTCGCTGCCGCCTCTTTCAGCGAATCGAGTTCCGGCTTCAGATCATCGCGCTCGGCATCCGTCAGCGCGGACCATGCGGACCGCAGCGCCTTCGTCCCATCAAGCGATGCGTCGCGGAGTTGCTGCAGGAGATCGTCGCGCGTCGGGGCAGTGCCACCGGCGGCCCATTCCGCGATGCGGCGGCCGGATTCCTCGGTGATCTTCTGGTCGAGCGGGAATAGCGCGCGGTGTTGTTCCTGCAGCTTCACCGGATGCGGGACGCCTGGCGCGTCGGGCGTCAGCAACAGCGAGACGGTCAACTCGAACGGCACCGTCTTTTCAGTCAAGGGAATCCAGCCATCAATTCCGACCAGCGATTTCTTCGGCACGACCTTCGTCTGCCCGCCTTCCTTGATGATCTCGATCTTGGCTTCGGCCCGGAAGCACAGAATCAGGTGCGCGCGCGTCTGCAATAGCCGCTGCATCATCCGCTTGTGTTCCTGCTTCGGCTTCACCCACGAGAGCATCTTCGCGGAGTCGCGTCCGCCCATGCGCTGAAATTCTTCCTCTTGCATGTCGAGGATGCCGCCGCTTCCCGCGTATTCGTGCGACGCGGAGTCGACAACGATCACCGGATAGCCGGCAGCGTCGGCGGACTGGATGGCTTCCGCGTAGGCGTGCGGCGTGAATGGCTCGCGGAGTTCCGCTACGTCGAACGCGAACTGGTCCGCGTAGTGGCTCGCCCGGCCGTTCTCCGTGTCGATCACCGCGAATCGTTTGTCGCCAGCGATGCCGGATGCCAGGCGCATCGCCGTGTAAGTTTTGCCGCTACCAGACGCGCCGGCCAGCCCGATCAACAGGCCGACATTGGCGCGGACAGCGGGGCGGAAAGAGACTGTCATCAGTATTGACTCCCGTAGGCGATTCCATCGTGAGTAACGGTCACGCGCTCATCCCATCGCATCCGCTCGTAAACCGGCAGCGCGGGATAGACGACGCGGTTCGCATACGCCGGCCAGGTGTTCGTCGTGACGCACTTTTGCCACAGTCGCAGCCCGGCGCCGACCTTCTCATCGCCTAGAGCGAGCGTCTCCGGATCGCACCCGACAATCGAATGCAGGTGCGGTGCAGCCGTTTCGCCGCAGAGGAATAGATAGGTCGGATTGACGCCCGTCAGCGCGCGCACGCCGCGGCAATACCACGCGGCCGAGACGTAGTAGCCCATGTTGACGAGCTGCGTGCGCCCCCACCGATCCGGTTCGACGCTCATCGCGCTCGACTTGTAGTCGATGATGACGTCGTGCGTGTCGCTGATCCGGTCGGCGCGCGCCTTGCAAAGCGTCTCGCCTTCCTGCCAGACGAACGTGACCTCGGACTGCCCGCCGTCCGGTTGGAATGCCCGCCAGACGGCCGGCTCGGTATCGCGCAAACTGTCGATGAACGCGCGGGCCGCTTCGACGAGATCACGAATCTCGCGAATGTCGTCGATCAGGATCGGTATCTTGCCGGCCGACCGGGCGGCGCCGCGCGCCTCCTGTATCGCCTTGTTCGTCCATCCGGTCGCGAAGCCGCCGCCCTTCGCGTTCGGATAGTCGGTCGGGTCGAATACCTGACAGCAATCCTCCGACCCCTCCAACAGGATCGAATGCGCGATCGTTCCGAGGTCGGATGCGTCGGTGTCGTCAGCGGGCCGGCGCGGGTTCAGCCACGACTCGAAGCGGGCGGCGGCCGGGCAGCGGTCAACAATGGTTCGAATGACGCCCGCCGAGAGCGCCGGCAGCGCGATGTATTCGGCCATCGTCAGCCCGGGATAGATGCCCGGTTTCACGCGTCTGCCGCCTTCGCGCTCTCCACCTTCACCCCCTGATCCATCAGCGCGGCAACATCCTTCGCGCTCGCCGGCGCAACCTTGAACATGCCGCTCGTGACGTGGCGCAGCGCTTGGGCCGGCGTCGCGGCGTCGATCAGAAACTTGTCGCCGGTGTCCTGGTCGACCTTGTAGATGCGCGTTGCGTTCATTGTGTTGCCTCCTCACACTCGAATTCGTAGATGGGTTCCGGGGCTGCGTACCCTTTGATGACGCGGCGGCAGTTCGTGCTATCGGCCGCGAGTTCGCACGTCAGTTGCAGCGGGCCGAAGTGAAAATCTCGGTGCGATAGTTGACCGTAGTCGCTCGTGCGCTTGCACTCCAATCCGGCCGTGGTCCAGCCTTCGATAAATTCAATCATCGGCGCAGCCGCGCGGAAATCTTTGACGGGGACGTACCAGACGATTCTCGGAGCTTCGTTGAGCCAAAACCGATGAACTACGTAATGGCCGCCGAAACGTCCAACACCGGCGACGACAAGTCGCTCGCATTCGTACAGGGCACGCAACCTGGCAACGGCGCGGCAATGGTCGTCGAACGCCTTGACGATTTCCGCTTCAACTTTGCTCGTCATGCCGCCTCCTTCGTGAACAGCGCGGCCCATGCCTGCGCCTTTTCTGGCGATCCCCAACAGGACGACGGCGCCTCGTTATAGAAGTACCCAACGATTGCCGGCAGGTTCCGCATGTTGTCGTCGTCCGCGCGTCCGATCGCTTCGCGCAAATCGTTGTTGATGACGGCGCGCAGAAAGTCGCCAGGCTCGATGCCGTGCTGAATCCATCGCAATATCGCTTCCATCATGTCGTCGCGTACCGTGTACTCGCGGAATCGGTAGATCATGCTTTCGTCCTTTTCTGCTTAACGTTGATCGGTGCGACGTTTGTCGCCTTCGCCGCTTCCTGAGCGGCCTTCATGCGCTGCCGCTGTCTTTCCCTGAATGCTTCGCTGCCGGCGTCGTGGTCGCGCGAGGGAATCCACTTGAACGACGGATCGAGGATGGGCGCCTTCATGCTGCGAACATGTCCTGCTGCGCGGATGCCGCAGCGAGGTTTTCGGAAGCCTGCCGCCAGTACGATTCCTTCAACTCGACGCCGATAAACTTGCGCCCGAGTCGCAACGCCTGCCAGCCTTCGGAACCGATGCCCATGAAGGGCGACAGGACGACGTTGCCGGCGTTCGACCACATGACGATCGCGCGCTCGATCACGTCAAGCTGCAGCGGGCACAAGTGCTTCTCGTCATTCGGACTGCGCGCCGCCTTGACGTTCAGCACGTTGGTCTGGTCGATCGACATCCATACCGGCGATGCCCATTCCTGCCACTGATCGAGCGGGAAGTCGTCGGGCGTGTGCGTGATCGGTTCTGAGTTTTCGCCCGGCCTGACGAACGTCATCAGATAGTCAGGCATCCCGCCACGGCTCTTGGCGCTATCCGACCGCAGTTGCTTGTAGAGAAGCCCGACGTGCTTCGTGCGCGTCATTTCAACGACGGGACTTTTCCAGATCGTGCGGCGCGAGTGGAGAATCCAGCCACACTCCTGATGCACGCGGATGATGTCGCCCGAGAAGTCCTTGATGCCGACGAATCCATCGCGCCACTTCGTCATCGGCAGATCCGTGCAATGGACCGCCGTCAACCGGCCCGGTTTCGTGGCGCGGAATATCTCTTTGACGAGGAATCGATAGTGTTCGGCAAACTCGCGTTCATCGGCGCTGTTCCCCATGTCGGCCTCGGATTCCGAGTACACGAACAGCGACGCGAACGGCGGCGAGTAGACGGAGAAGTCCACCGATGCATCCGGCAACTGGCGCACCACGTCGACACAGTCGCCCCAATACGCGACCCATCCTTCGCCGTGTTGTTCGCCGAGACACTTCACTGCTGGCTGATCCATGCCGGAAGCCTTCCGTTGTACGTTGGGAGATACGGGACGCGCGTCAGACTTTCGAGCCCCATGTTGCGGCGCATCGCTTCGCGCATCGCGGCCTTCATGCTGACGTGATCGTCGGCCTTCCGATCAATCACGGCGCCGATGCTTTCCTCGCCTTGCGCGACGATGATGTGAACGTCAACCTCGCGCTTCTGCCCGAAGCGCCAGAAACGGCGCACGGCCTGATACCAGGACTCGTAACTGAACGATCGGCCGACGAATACCGTCCGCGCGCAGTGCTGCCAGTTCAAGCCGAACCCGCAGATAGACGGCTTCGTGACGAGTATCCGCACCGATCCGTCAGCGAAGGCGTCGAGCGCCGATTCCTTCGCGTCGATCGACATTGACCCGCGCACTTCGGCCAGGTCGGGCCGCTTGCCAATCGCAGCGAGCACGGCGTCGGCCTCGTAGTCCGTGTCGACCCATACGACGCACGGCTCGCCGTCGCAGACCGCTATCTCTGCGGCAAGGCGCGCACGCTCGCTGGCCGTCTGCCGTTTCAGCGCGTGCATATTGGTGGCCGACACCACGTCGATAGCGAACAGGTCGCCATCGCCAGCCTTGACCTCGGCGTCGGCCTTGTGCCGATGCACGCGCATCGCCGGCAGAATGAAACCTTCGTCACTGTCGCCAAGGTCGGACGGCATCTGCGCCATGCGGCACCACGAGGCCATCCAATCCCAAAACGCCTGCACGCCGTGCTTCTTCAGTCGCCACTGTTGCGAAGCGGTCGACGTGTCATTGATGAAGAATCGCGAGAGCATTTCCGCCGACGACATGACGCCGCAGAATTCCGCGTGCTGCCCGAGCTCCATGTGATCGTTCGGCGCCGGCGTTGCCGTCGATGACAGTCGGAATCGATGCGACGCGAAGGCGTCAATCAGCGCGCGCGTCGTCTTGCCGGTAAACGATTTGAGAATGCTCGACTCGTCCATCGCCGCTGCGCCGAATTCCTGCGGATCGAGTTTGTCGAGCCGGTCATAGTTGCAGACGTTGATCCCTTCGCGCACGTCGCTGGCGTCGCGGATGACATGCGTGTCATAGCCCCATCGTTGCCCTTCGGCGGCAATCTGATGCGTGACCGCGAGCGGCGTCATAATCAGCGCCTTGCCGTTCGTCGCATGGCGCGCGTGCTCGGACCATTCCAACTCGCACGCCGTCTTGCCGAGCCCAGTATCGAGGAACAGGCCGCCGCTGCCGCACTTCAACAGGAACCGCACGCAATCGGCCTGGTACTGGAACAGGTGCGGCGCGAGATCGCTCGGCGCGTCGATGCCCAACGCCGTCGCCATCGGTCGCTTCGATTCGAGAAACGCCGCGTAACCCACGCCGTCGGTCATGCGTCCTCCAAATTCGGCGTCCGCCAGTCGAACGGGTCGGCGACCTTCGTGCCCTTCGGCTTCGGCCCACGCTTGGCGCTCGGCATGAAGTCGGCGGCGCGCGGCGGCGGTGCGGGCGGCGGGTTGATAAACGACGCGATGCGTTCGGCGATCTCCGCGTCGGTGTAGGGGCTGATTTGTCGGTGAACCGTGCAACCGTCCGACAGCACGATCGCGTAGACGCTGTACGGCGTGCCGACCAGTCGGCGCACGGTAACGCGGTGCGTGTAGTTCATGCCTTCCTCTTGGGATAGCCAAGCGCCGCGCCGAGATCATCGGCGGCGCGTTTCGTTTTCTCCGCAGCGGTCAGCGCGGCGTCCGAACGCGCGCCCGACTTCGGCCCGCGCCGCAGGCATCCGCACGACTTCACGTCGCCATTGCGGAGCCACGGCGCGGACACTTCATGCAGGTTTCCGCACACGCAACGGCACAGCCAGCGCGCATTGTTCGAGCTGTCGACCTTCGGCGCGCGTTCGAGTACGGTCAGGCGGCCGAACACTTGGCCGACGAGGTTAATGGCCGGGATACCCATCACGCCGTCCACGCGCCGACAGACCACGTCACGAACACGATGAACGCCACGACCAGCGCGAAGTCGATCCAGGTGCGCACGTCGTCGTCGCTCATGCCGCCCCCGTCATATCGAACCACTTGCAGCCGCACCGGCAGACGAACAGCGCGATACCCACGTCGACCTCGCGCGTGATCCCGTAGTCCGTGTGACACTTCGGGCACTCGCCGCCGTTGTCGACCCTGTCCTGCATGAGTCCGTATTCGCGGTCGCTCACGTCCGGCGGATCGCGGTAAGGCGCGGGCTCGTCCCAGCCGTAGGCGTCGCTCATTTGTGCGCCTTCGTCAGCGCGGCGCGCGCTCTGTGCGATGGCGGCGCGGTCACTCCGTTTCGATCGCACCAAGATACGTATTCACGCACGACCGCGTATAGGTCAGGCGCGGCTGCGATCAGGCGGGCGTTGGCTGATTCTTCGCCGGTAGATATCATCTCCTCGCGGCGCAGCGAACGAATCGGCGCTCCTATGGCGATCGTTATATCTATCGACGCCATCTTGCGGACAACGGCCCATTGCTTGGCACGTTGCTCAACGCACCACGGCCCCTGCGTAAAGTTAGCATCGCTCACGATTCGCTCCACCGGAAGATGAGCCACGAGGCCAGCATGCAGACTGCGGCAGCGAGCGCGCCCCTCGGTTCCCGCGTGTAGAACAGCCAGATCGGAAGCTGCACGGCGAGCAGGAATTCAGCCAGGACGAAGGTGACGGCGTTCGAATTCACGGATGCCTCCGCACCACGCGCGCCAGCTTGTTGGCCGCCACAGCCCCGGCAGCGTCCGCGAGCTCGATCTGGTGCCCGCGCTCGCATTCGTGCGCGAAGGCCAGATACCCGCGCACCTCACCCATCAACCTTTCGGCCGACGAGTCGACCGGCCGCCCGATCCGCGTGACGCTCGCCAGTTCGAGGCGGGTTGATAGTCCGATTGCCATGTCGTCTCCCGTTCGTTGTCCTAGTGTGTGAGTGGAGTATTAGGGGAAACTAAGCGCTTGTCAATAGTCTGTGCTAAATATATTTTAGGATAGCCGTTGACATCCGACTAAGTCTAATCTAATAATCTCGTCCATGACCCCCGAACAACTGATCTCCCATTTCGGCAGCGTTTCCGCGACCGCGCGCGCCCTCGGCGTCAAAGACCCGAGCGTCAGTGAATGGAAAACGTCCGGCATCGTCCCCGACCTTCGGCAGTATCAGGCAGAGATTGCCACGAAGGGTAAACTGAAGGCGGACAAGCCCGCGCTGCGCGCTCGTATCGCGGTCGCCTGAAGAAAGGGATCCCGTGCCGATCCGCATTGACATCTATCACCACATCACCTTCGACGCCAGCCCATTCGCCAGCATCGAACGTGCCCTCGCTGTACTCATCACGAAAGGAAACGCCATGTCCGCGCAACTCGACACACTGACCAACGAAGTCGCCGAAACGAAGACGGTCGTGCAATCGGCCGTCACGCTGATCGAAGGCCTCGCGCAGCAAATCCGCGACCTGAAGGACGATCCCGCCGCGCTCGAAGCGCTCGCCGCCGAGCTCGATTCCACGACGAACGCTCTCGCCGCCGCCGTCACAGCCAACACGCCGGCCGAACCGCCGCCCGCGTAGCACACCGCAGCATCCGCCGCGCGGCCAACATGGCGCGCGGCACCTTTGCCCGCAGTGCAACGCTTGGGAGAGCGATCAGCATGGCCGAAACGCAGGGGCATACCGAGCCCGCAGAAGTCAACGCGATCGCCGGCAAGCTGCTCGCACTCGCTGCCGAACACATCTCCGTTTCCGAGGACGTGCTGATCGCCGCATTGAAGGTGGCGGCGAACGTCGTCGAGGAAACGAAGAACGCGAATTTCAGCGCAACCGTACGCGCTGGCATTGCGCATCAGTTTCGCGGCAAGCGATGAGCCGCGGCCTCGACCGCCGCACCGGCGCCCATCTCTACGTCGCGCAGGAAGCGCGCAAAGCCTCATCCGGCGCCGCAATCCACGACGATTGGAAAGCGCGCCAGGCGCAACAGGCCGGCGACATCGACGCGCTCGAACGGGCGATTGATGGGCAGGGCGAACGACTCAAAGAGATACACCGAGCGGGGGCGAGCGCATGCAGTCCGTGCGTTGCCAGTCATGGCGAATCGGCATGCGGGGTACAGGTCGATTCCGAGGCACGATGCGGTGCGCCTGACCCCGTGGCAGTCCCCACACAGAGAGGGCGCGCGAGCAGCATCCATGCGCCCAGTGAGAAAGTCCCGGCCGGCAGTGAGTCGCCATTGTCGGCCGGGCTACGATCAACGAGCGGCGGCGTGGAAAGCAGACACGCTGGGTCAGCAGCAAGCCTTAATTGGGGTGTAGGGGCAGCGCAGGTAAAAACTGCGTCGGCGGATACCACGGCCGATTTATCGGGTGAGTCCGGGATGCCGTCGGTGCAACTCCGACCCGCAGGAATGCGGCCAGAAGTTCGGCCCCATGCTGATAACCAGGGCACAGCCGGAGTAGCGCCCGGCCCGCTCACCCTCAATGCCGCTACGGAAGGTAGGCCGACGCGCGAGCCCGGCCGCGGGGTGGTGCCCGTCCATTCGCCTTCGGCAGCGGCTCCCATACCCTACGAACGCGACGTGCTCGCCGGCTGCCTCAAAGCGCTGGCGCTGCACCGTCGCGTCGCCTGGGCGCATCGCATGAACGTCGGCGGCATGGTCAACGCGGCCGGGCAGCATGTCAGGTTCGGGTTCAATGGCTGCAGCGACATCGTCGGGCAGTTGGTGACCGGCGAGTTTCTCGCCATCGAGTGCAAGCGGCCCGGCGAGAGGCCTACTGACGACCAGGTCGCGTTTCTCGGACGCGTGCAGCGGGCCGGCGGCGTGGCGTTCGTGGCTTGGTCTATTGATGATATTGCGCGAGGGCTTGCTTGACACCGCAATCCACTTTTCAAACCCGGCAGCCTGTTGCAACAGGCGCGCGATCCACTCTCGCCGGATCGCGCACGCCGGGACCTTTCCAAAGGCGAGACGAGAGGCGAGAGATGAACAGCAAGAGTGCTTACGCGGAGAAACTCAAAGACCCACGGTGGCAGAAAAAGAGGCTGGCAATTCTGCAACGCGACGACTGGCGTTGTCAGGTATGCGGGACGCGAGAGGTGACGTTGCATGTTCACCATGCTTGGTATTCGAACGGCGAGCCGTGGTATGCAACCGACAACTCGCTTTACACATGCTGCGCTGACTGCCACGAACCGGAGCACGAGTTGCACAAGGAATGGTCGCGCCGGATGTTGGGATTGCTTGCGGAGATTGGGATCAGGTCATCAACCGACTTCGACGGGTTTGAGTTGTTCCGAAAAGCGGCCCCGTCATTCAGCACTGATAGCCCTGCCACTTCGTTCTCTAGATCGGTCGCGCGATTCCAAGAGTTCAAGGAAAAGTGTGGCGATGAATGGTTTGAGGCGCGAGGGAACGGCGTTCAATGAAGCGCCCTGCTTTTCAGTTCTACCCGGCCGACTGGCGCAAAGACGTTGACCTGCAGTCGTGCTCGATGGCCGCGCGCGGGCTCTGGCACGAGTTGATCTGCGTCATGCACGAGTGCAAACCCTACGGACACCTCGTGTTGCAGTCCGGCATCGCACCGAGCGACGCACAGTCCGCACGCCTAGTCGGCATGGACTTGCGCGAATACAAAGTCGCGCTGCGCGAGCTCGAATCGGTCAACGTGTTTTCGCGCCTGGACGACGGAACCATTTATTCACGGCGCATGGTGAAGGACGAAACGCTGCGACAGATTCGCGCGGACGGCGGAAAACAGGGCGCGGAACACGGACGGAAAGGGGCCACCTACGGCGCAATGGGCGGCCGTCCGCGCAAAGAAACGGGGGATAAAAAACCCCCCTTACTTGACGAAGAAAAACCCCCCTCAA